>WSSedB1CaDRAFT_10000980_pt1 | contig 11499 bp, 4 predicted proteins | sample WetSurSB1Cattail_FD_9460 | JGI IMG/M metagenome (IMG submission 9460)
TCATTCTTTAGCATAAACTTTTACATATCAGCAATATATAAAAATAAGGTGATCTCGAATTAGAATATCAGTTTATCTGGTTTTGGACAGCCTAGAATGAAGGCTTGAACTTATTTTAACATTTCATTTGTATGATAAAGGACAGCTAAAGAGGATAACAATGATTCGTCATCTACTAATATATCCTTTATCTCTTTTCGCCGCTTTACCAAGTTAGATCTTTAAATATCCAAACTCTGGTTTCAAAAAAGCCTGCCATAAACATGATGAAACCACTTAGGAGAGAATATACGATAACTATCAGCCACGGATTCCAAGTCTTGCGACTATCATATTTAGCTACTATTTTCTTATAACGATCATGCTATTTATAATACAGAAGAAGGAATGCCATAAGCGAGATTACAAACAAAATATTGCCGGATGTATACCTTGGACCTGATGTGTCAACTGTATAGATATGAAATCCTTCTAATAACAGACTTATCGTTATTAAGTTAAAAACTATACATGGCAAAAGCATTACTATACCCCCCAATACTGTTATGTCATCAAAGTTTCACGACTTTTCTGCTAATTTGTAACTCGCATAAAAAAGTAAATTGTAGATCTTCATAAGTTATTAATTACCAATTAAGACCTTTGAATATCCAATCTCTATTACTAAAAAAGCCTGCCATGAACATAATAAAGCCACTCAGAAGAGAATATATGATAATAACCAACCATGGATTCCATATCTTAAGACTATCATATTTAGCTACTATCTTTTTACAACGATCGTGCCATTTGTAATATAGAAGAAGAAATGCCATAAGCGAAATTACAAACAAAATATTGCCTGGAGAATACCTTGGACCTGAAGTGTCAACTGTATAGATATGAAATCCTTTTAATAATAGACCTATGGTTATTAAGTTAGCACTAATAGTAGGCAAAAGCATTACTATGCCCCCCAATACAGGTGTATCATTAAAGTTTCCCGACTTTTTCATCACCTTATAACTCGCATAAAAAAGTAAATCGTAGATTTTCATAAGCTATTAATTACCCAAATTATCTTGTAAATAATCGTAAAATTTATCTCCATAAGTGGCATCCAGTAGCCCCATTCCTGCAGAAAGAAAAGGACCTACAATTGGAACACCGTTAGCTCCTTCAGTAACTAAGAAAACTGTAAACCGAGCTCCGGCACTTATATATTTTTTATCACTGACATCATCTGAAACTTGTTTCCCTGTAATAACAATGTTCGCTACTGCACTAGCCTTTCCGAGTGCTTTTACCCCTTTTAGATACTTAGCTCCGACTTCTCCCAAGGCTTCTTCTTCCTTTATAACCTGAGCCCCTTTATCTAATGCTTTGAACTCATTATAATTAAGATGGGAATAGTCTCTTACTGCCCAATTAAACATTTCTGTTTTAGCGGTGTTAGTGACATTCCAAGCTGATAATCCTATATTTAAAGAACTGGTCAAATTCGGTGAAGATTCATTTCCCGGACCAAAATACCTTGTTACTGTACCTCCTGAGGTATAAGGATTAGTTCCGCTTTCATCCATTGAAACAAACCATTTACCGGTTTGAGCATCCTGCAAAACCTTAGCGAAACTATGTTCTCTCGCGTACTTTAATGCGTCACTTTCCGTGTCATAAAGACCCGTCGGGTCAACGTATCTTTCAGGATTATCCAAACAATACATATAACCGGACGTCCAAGGTTTCACTCCCTCCATCAGATCCGCCACATGCCATCTCCCTAATGCAGGGTCATACATCCTTGCTCCATAATCATACCAATTCAGTCCACGTTCCGTATCAAGCTCCTTGCCGTTATACCTGTAAGGCTGGTTACTTGTGGCATTGCCCTCCGTAAAAGACATGCCAAACGGATAATAGTGATTCGTCTGAACAACACTTCCATCGGAGTTCGCTACCACACGAACATTACCCTGATGGTCGGGCAAGTAATAGTAGTAGGTGCCGTTTTCAATGTAACCGCCATCTACTAATATGCGTTTTAATGAACCGTTCTCGTAAATCATGTTCCCACAATAATCGATTTGTTTGGTTGAACCGCTCCCCTGTTGCAACATCCTCAGCTTACGTCCGTCAGCCGAATACGTATATGTGTTTGTTGCCGAGCCGAAGGAGTTGGATATTGTCAACGTCTGGGGCAAATTTAATAAATTATAAGTAATACTTGTAATTCCTTTATTTAAATCTTTTATTAAATTACCGTTACTATCATAAAAATACTCAGTGGAAGCCCTCGAACCATCCTTAAAATCCATGGAAGCAGAGAGATTCACATTTTCCCCTGAGTCGTCGGCTTTAACTAATTGATTACCGGAATAAGCCATTGTCAGGTTATCAATCATCCCGTAGGTGGTGGTGCCGGTGGCCCCTCTTCTGGTCAATGCGGTGATATTGCCTTGTTTATCATAAGCATACGAAGTGGAGTAATTGCTATTAGACGTTCCGTTCTCCATATATTCGGCTGCAGTAAGGCGGGATAAATTATCGTAAGAGAAAAGATACCCTCTTGTTTTATCCCCGCTTATCCACCAGTTCATTGCAGAGATATTGCCATTATAGCAAGGCGTACTATTGCCATACAAATCATTGTAAAATAGCGTTTCACTAAAGAGTGAAGAACCGGAAGATTTCAGCAAGGATTGTCCATTATAGGTATAAGAGGTTACCAGATTAGATTGCCCATTGCGCTCATTGGACTTCAATCGTCCCAATTCATCATAGACATAATTGGCAAGTATTACCGGAGAATTATTCCCCCAAATATGCTGAATGCTTTTTAATCGCTCTGCACGATCATAGGTATAAGTATATTCTTCCGTATAAACATGTCCCCGTCCATCCGAATGCTCATGTAACCGCCTCGTGCGTTTACCGGTTATTGTATAATTGATGTACTCTTTCTCATACCCATTATCAAAATGGTTGGTAGAAAGAATCTGAATAGGATAATTTCCATAATTGTAATAGGTTGAGCTGGCCACTTCCTTATTTGAACCATCTAATAAGAATACCCGTTGTCCTGTAAGAAGTCCATAAGCGGCGATGTCAACGCCGCTTGATAGTCGCTCTTGCCGCTGTTCATAAGCGCTCTTGGAAGTATAAGTGAGAGATGTACGATAAGTTGACAAACTAGGAAGGGAAAGATAGGAATAGGTATCATAATAATGTATGGACAATATTTGAGGAGAAGACAACGAAAGATTGTTTAATACATATCCGGTATTGGCATAGCCATCGGTTAGAGAAAAAGTAGTGTAAACAAAAGCATTGCTATAATTGTATATGTCCGTATTCGTGCAAATGCCGGATATCGTTTCACGTCCACAGGCATCGTAAAGAGTAAAACTCCATTGATTATTCTTTCTAAGTTCACCGTCTTGCTTAAACAAGCGATGCCCTGCCTTATCATATGTATAATAGATCCACTCTGCGCCCGGACGTTTCTCTTTTATACATCGATTATATTCATCATATTCATAGATATAAGCATATGCACGCATTGTCTCATTCGTATCACTCCAAATAATATTGTTTTGGATCAAGGACGCGGATGCCATAGGAGGAAGAACGATGCAAAGATTACCTAATGGATCATATAAGTAATAGGTCTCTGCATAATTATTGTCTGACAATACGCGGCGTTCCAATATAGTATCTCCCCGTGTATTCTTAAATGTTAAAAGAATGTGATCATCTTCATCTTTTGTTTGAGTTACATCCAATTGACCTGCCGCATATACACTATCTTTTTTGAGACTTGTCGTGTGCATTCCCGTCCCTGTTATTAGATAACGAGAACAAGCCATGATGCCGGAAGATGCATTGGAACTATAAATATTCTTTACCGATTTTTGACGCAAAAGTCTTTCTGCTCCCGGAGTATAAACTTCTTGAAGCCTGTTTAAAGAAGACGGTTCATTTATGTAGGTAGTAAATGGAGCAGCATTATTTGCATGTAAATTATTGGCACTCATTTTCACCGCAGATTCGTCCCCATAATTGCCATTTCCACCGGATACACCCGGAAGATATTGGTACTTTTCTCTTCCTGCATAATCATAATAATGAAGAGAAACCAAATCGTTCCCCAATGGTGTTATCTTGCTTTGCACATCTTGTGTAAGAGAACCCAATCCGTCAAAATAACGGATTTCATCAAGTGATAAAGTATCCGAATAGGTACGAATCCGAATATAATTTTTATCTGCAGATTGAGCACTGGCCAGTACACTGCAAAGCGAAAAATATAAAAATAATATTTTTTTCATAAGCGTTGGAAATAATAATCATTGGTTTTGATAATGATAATCAGATGATTGTAGAATTTTTTCCTTATCTCCGTTTTTTAAATAAGTATCCTTCAATCGATTGCAATCATCATATCTATAATAGACTGTCATGCCGTTAGGGTCTGTTTCCGTCAGTTTCCCAACCAAAGGTTGATACGTGTATGTCCATATTTGTGTGTTAGGCAGTTTACCTCGTAAGTTGTCTATCTGCGATATATATTCAGGAGAAGAGCTATAGCATCTACACTCACTCCTAAGTTAGAAACAACCTCTGCTAAAGTGGCATTCTGAATTTTTGCGACTAAATATTTATAATTATAACTCCACAAATAAACCATCGATTGACCGGCTTCATCAACGATTTGCAGGGTATTCCCAAATTTATCAAAAGCCATTATATTTTTTTTGTATTCTCCTATTTTCGTTTTAGGCAGAATATCAAATTTTGTGATAAGTTCGGATTGTTGTTTGAGCAAGATTAATTCTTGCCCGGAGCATTCAACCAAATCGTAATCATTCTTTTTGTCAACAACCATTGGGGTTTTCTGACCATTTGTATTTATAATTGTCTCGCCAATAACAGGGCTAATATAATTGTTTGCTATCATTCTGTTTTTTATTATGCTATCTGAAGCACTTAAGTCATATACATATTTATATGTATGATTTGACTTGCCGAAATCTCCAAAATCTTCCGCATAAGAGGTAACAAATGGATGATTCCCTGTAATGGCACCATATTGGTAACTGTCTTGCTTTTTGACGACGGCATTTCCATCTAAATTTTCCTTAACGGAAGATATTAACTTCTTCCATCCTGTTGAAACACCGATATCAAAAAAATAGTAATTATCAACAGACGGAGCTCCAGCGTAAATAATGGCAGAAGACTCTCCATTGCCTAAAATTGAATATTGGAGCCCTTTCAGATACATACCTATGCGAACTGTGTCGTTTCGATTATAGCATTGGTATTGATTTGTCATTTTTTCTATCAACTGGTATGCATGGTCTTTATATTTGTATACATAGTGTCTTGCTAAGCAAGGATCTGTCCAAGAGTTATCAATAACATACCCTGCTATATTGTTTTCAAGCCAATCCTGCCTCCAGAAAGATCCTTCAACAGAACCATAATAACCTAAAAACTTATTTTTCATATAACTCTCTATCTCAGTTTTTTGTTCCGAAAAAGGCAGTTTTATGTTTTGCTGCTCATCTTTAAAAATGATTTTCTCATTATCATATTCATAAACATCTTTTATTGTATCCGTTGCGTTATTACCGGTAAGAAATGTTTCTATTGTATTATATCTTGTCCTCATCGATTGCGCATATCCTGGCATCAGGGGATCTGAGGAATAATTAGTTGTTTCATTATATTCTACAGGATCGGAGCCTTTACTTGGATATTTAACCGAAAAAGATTTCTCACGATACAATCCTCTAGAATCATCGGGACCGAATGATGCACGATTGTGATATTTGAATATTTTATATATTTTATCGGTAGAATTTCCTAATTTGGAAGTGATGATTTTATCTATACGCAAAGCTGGATTGTGTCCACGAGCATCAGAATCTTCCCCATAAACGAATTCGGTTTCGCCACCTGTTATATATTTTATTTTATTTAACGTGTAGGTAGAAGCATATTCCAGCGAAAAAGAGCGATCAGCTCTCGTTATATCCAGCTCGGGAATAGAACTATCATGTGGCAATGACTGCATCAAACTAGTATTTTGTATACCATTATAGTAACCAAAAAGATCTTGTGAATAATAAGGTGTATAAGACCCTATTGGTAAAGAAGACAAATCTGATCCTGATAAATTCGATGGTAGCACTATACCTTCGTTCAAGTAGCCGAAAGTATATTCATCATATAGCTTATCATTTCCCCCTTTATAAGAAATTTGTTCTAATTTTAGTTGCCCACCTTTAAAATTAGACTGTTTAAACTCTACTTTTTTTATTAGATTTCCTGAATCATCTTGAACCTGTATTTGCGATAATCGACACTTGCGTGCATCTGTCCGATCATAAGCATTCGAAAAAAGAATTTTCCCACCATCGAATTTTATCTCTTTCAAGATCGGAGTTAGTTGAACATTTTTAGCAGTTATATAATTGAAATAGACAGGAGGTACATGGGCCAAACTCGCATAAATTTTATTAAGAGAGCATCCTTGTGATAAATTATAATCACTATATAAATTGGTATCTTGTTCATAGGTGAAGACTATAGAATCAGTTTTGTTACATGAAACAATCTTACTTAAATGCCAACAGGAAACATAAGTATATTCATTCATTAGCTTCATTGTATGATAAGTTTGATAATTGTAGCAATAAGATTGCACATTTGAAATTTCAGGTTCTTTGAAATAGTAAGAGGTTCCATCTGAGGTTGTAATAATAAATCCTTGAGTAACAATACCGTTGGCGGAATGAAGGCGAACTATTTTATTTGATGTATAAGGGAACTGAACAGATTTATCAACATTCTCCATAAAAAAAGAACCGCCTGAATTTGCAAATGCATAATCATATCGATCATACATTCTATCTATTTTACTTAAATCTGTACCATTTGAATACACTCGCCGTAGAAGGTCATAACCTTGACCTTGTCTTATTTTATCTGAAGTAAGAAGATCCGTAGATTTTGGATCCGGTAAACTTTGAATAGAACAATTTACAACTCCTTCTGTCTTCAAACTCCATCCTAATCCAACCCAACTTGCAGGTTCACCTACTTTGATCCCCCCGCATAATAAGAAAGGGCTATCGGGAAAGTAAGTTCTCGTGTCTGAATAGTATAAACTGGAAAAGATATATCCGGAATTCCTGTATTGTATGACACAGGATATTCTCCATACTTTAAAAAAGAAGCAGGCTCCGGGCTTGGAGATACTAAATAAGGATTTCTAGAAATAGGACAAAAATCATTGACAGATACATCCCCATCCCCTGTCGAAGAAGATATGTTATTGGATTTAACCTCTTGCTGTTTGGCTTGCAGTTGAATGATTAATGAACAAAGGGCAATAATATAAGCTTTTTCATATTTTCTTCATGTTAAATGATTAAAATAAAGTTTCCAAAAATATAAATTTTCCCCTTTTCTCTTAGTTAAAATAATGCTACATTTTTTACATACAATGTTACATTTTAAGGCCTTCTCGCAAGGTTAACATTTTGTTAAGATTTTCTTATAACAAAGACTTTTGATAGATAATAGCAGTCTGCCATTAGAAAATCTACCTAACAAAGAATAGGATAACTGTACGAAATATTATTATGTATGTATTAAAAGTAAGCAAAACATAACATTAAAGTATAAAAATGTAATGATGAGTTAACCTTGAAATAATCTATATAAGCGTATATTTGATGGAAAACTATATGATATCTAATCATGAAGACAAAAAAATTCATAGCAGGAGCATTTCTTCTATTGTTTGGAGGTATTTCCTCATATGCACAAACAAATACAGACAATTATAATTCCATTTTGCCACAAGTACCTTATCTTTCACCAGAAGCATCCTCATTAGGAAAATATGGAATTATTCCAGTTGGTGAATATTCAGGAGTCCCATCCATAAAAATCCCTATATATACATTAAAAGTAGGAAAAGATAGTTTACCTCTGACTTTAGATTACCATGCTTCAGGTATAAAGGTAAATCAAGAAGCCACATGGGTTGGTTTAGGCTGGGATTTAGATGTAGGTGGATGCATTAATTATATTGTTTCAGGTAGTTATGATAAAGATTATTCAACAAATGCAAAATGGGATGAATTGAATCGGTTTTATCAATCTCAACATGCACCTGCACCTGGTGTCACTAATGGAGACAATTCTGTCTGGGGAGGAATAGAAGAAAATCCTCATGGAACATTAACTATGGGAATAATGGGTGATTTAGAGTATGGCATGTGTGAACCGGATATTTATCAAGTTAATCTATTGGATAAGCATCTATGTTTTATAATACATCCTCAAACCAACCAACCGTATATTATAGGAAATAGTAAAGATATTTTGAAAATAGAATCAACAAATTCCTATTGTCTTAATTGGATTATTACAACTACTGATGGGACAAAATATTATTTCCAACAAGGTGCAGCGGATATAATTCGTGCAAAGAATGACTATACCTCAACATGGCACTTGAGCCAAATCGTTTATCCAGGAAACAACACAGGAATCAGTGTTTCATATGCAAACACAGAAAATTCAATTATATATATGCAACCTGCGCTTAGTGAAAGAGAGGAAGATTATAGCTATAATAGAACGCTTCTTACATATCATTCCAGCTCCTTAGCAGAACCGAAATATGAAAATGGACTTAAACATTTCTTATCATATGAACATTACTCATTATTTGTGAAGTATCCAGAACAAATACGCACTCCGCTAGAAACAGTCAACTTTTATAAAAGTGGAAGAGATGATATTCGTGGAGATAGTAAGAAACTGGATTCTATTATTGTACACAGGCTATCGGATGGTAAAGTAATAAAACGAATATCATTTACATATGCGTACTTCCCTTGGGAAAGAACGGGTGGAGATTATATGAAAGATACATTTAATCAAACAGAAGATCAATACAGATATAAAAGATTAAAACTTTTATCCATAAAAGTTGATGATTTGGAATATAGATTTGAATATAATGCATCTTCATTACCATATAAAACTTCATTCTCTAGAGATTTTTGGGATTATTATAACGGCCAAAATAATTCATCATTGTTATGTACACCTTTGACATCATCAACAACTAATATTAGTGGCAATAGATACGCAGATGTAAATAAGGTAAAAAGTGGAATGTTGGAGAAGATTGTATATCCAACAAAGGGATATTCTACTTTTGATTTCGAATCAAACACCTTTAATGATAAGAATCTTGAGTGTATTAATGCTAACGATGCCAATGCCTTTGCGAATTCTTATGAAACATCCTATACTGCTATGGACTGCCAAACGACTCAAATCTATAGAACCCAAAATTTCTCGTTAACGAAGGAAACTGGTGTTAGCATTAGCTTTGTTGTTTACAGCCCGACATATAAATACCATGATCTAATTTCAGCAAGCGCACAATTAATACAATTGGATGGATCCAAAGGAAAACTTTATCAAATTCCGGTTCAATTAAGTGGAGAAGATAAAAACAGTTATACTTTTGCAGAAACTTTGACTCTACCAGCTGGACATTATTTATTAATTGCAACTTTTCCTAAAGAGTTGTATACTTCTTCGGATAATTATCGAAGTATTTGTCAAATAAAGGCAAGCTATAAAACAAAGAATGATGCCAGGTCTCTGTATAAAGGTTTTTCTTATGGAGGAGGATTAAGGGTAAAGTCAATTAAAAATTATGATAGTAATAATCAATTATTGTCAGAAAAGATATACACATATAATTTAGTTAATGGTAATACGAGTGGCAAATTGCTATTGCCAATACCAACGCCAAAACAAGAATATCGCTATTGCGGTGGTTACACCAACGACGGAGCTAGCTATTCTAACCGATTGGATGAATGGATTCTAAAAAGCATTTCATCAGGAGTATGTATTCCAGCAATCACCTCATTGCAAAGCGGTTCTATTGGGTATAGCCAGGTTGAAGTTAATGACGTTTCAGGTGCATTAAATAACGGTTCTACGGTCTCTTATTATAGAAATGAACCGGCAGAACATGATTTTCAATATGCAACAGAGCCTCATGATATTTATCTATTTTGTGATGGAGGTAATGGAGATATTATCAATCAAGTAGTATTAAATAATAAACGTGATACTGTGAAAGTAAGTAATTGGGAGTATCAAAGATATTCACTAACTCTGCAAACATTAAATGCAAGAGCTGTCGATATGTGCCCCAATGTTTTCGATGCTCCCGTATTTAAAGGTTTGAAACGTTTTCATATAGAAGTTTATCCGTTTTATACATATTGGAATGATTTAAGCGGAAAACATACGCTTTTATATACAAATAATAAATCAGAACAAACTGTAAACTATCAATATAATGTCAATAATCATTTACCTGCATCGATAGAATCATCAACAAGCCTTTCAAACATAAAAGAAAGAACAGATATTTATTATCCCGATGTCTATCCTAATGATGCCGTATGCAAAGGAATGGTAAATCAAAATATGATAGATTATCCGATCGAGATCATTCAGAGCAAAGAAAAACAGAATGGGAGAATGACTATCTCTCGCAAAAAAAATAACTATGCATTTAATAATTACACTTATAACTTAGATAATATCATGTCGGCTGTCGGTGACAGCCAATATGAAACAATATGTTCTTATAAATATAATATATATAATAACGTTATAGAAGCGAGGACTCTTGATAGTATCCCTATTACCTATCTGTGGTCTTATGTTCATCAATATCCTGTAATGAAAATCGTGGGAATGTGCTTTGATGATGTAGAAAACATCTTAGGTAATTCTACTATACAGTCGCTTACAGATATGAGTTATCCCTCGGAAGATCTGTTGATGTTAATGAAAGGAAAGTTGAATAATGCGCTAACTACAGTATATCATTACGACCCACTGATTGGCATAAAAACAGTGATCAATCCAAACGGTTGCAGAGATTCATATCAATATGATATTTATAGAAGATTGGAAAAAGAAATTGACAATAATGGAAAAACAATAAAAGAATATATATATCATCCTTTATCTAGTTCAAATAATTGAAAAGCGTGATTTATAAATACGGTACAGAGGTTGCATGCCAGTCAAAAGCAATATATGCGTTTGGAACTATATTTTTCTGACTATAAACAAAGATAGAAAATATCAGGTATACTCTTTAGCCTCTTTTATTCCCTTCATAGTTTTTATAGTTTCTGCAGTAGATGAAGCCTTTTATTTAACAGCTATATGCCAAGATACGTTTAATGTACCGTTCTCATAGATCATGTTTCCACAGTAATCTGTTTGTTTCGTTGAGCTGACTCCTTGCTGCAATACACGCAGCTTTCCTCCATCGGCTGAATACAGATAAGTATTAGTGCCTGAACCAAAGGAGTTGGAAATACTCAACGCTCGAGGCAAATTTAATAAATTATAGCTTATATTCGTTATTCCTTTATTTAAATCTTTTGT
>WSSedB1CaDRAFT_10000981_pt1 | contig 11494 bp, 7 predicted proteins | sample WetSurSB1Cattail_FD_9460 | JGI IMG/M metagenome (IMG submission 9460)
CGTTTCTCTCCTGTTGCCGGCCACTGTCCTGCTGGTGGGCGGCGGCGGGATCGTCAGTGCGGCGGGGATCGGCTTCTGGCCGATCTGGCTCGCGGCGGCCGCCGGCGCGGTGATTGGGGACTGGGTCTCCTACTGGCTGGGCTTCACCTACAAGGAGGCGATCGGCGGCATTTGGCCGCTGTCGCGCCGTCCCTCGTTGCTGTTGAAGGGCCGAGCATTCTTCGGGACATGGGGCGTGGCCGGCGTTTTCCTGGGTAGATTCTTCGGCCCGCTCCGCTGCGTCATGCCACTGGTCGCCGGTATCTGCGCCATGCCGCTGATCCCCTTCCAAGTCGCCAACCTGACATCGGCCGTGCTTTGGGCGACGCTGGTGCTTGCGCCAGGTTGGCTCGCGGTCGAATGGCTGCTATGATGCTTCTGTCGGCGTGGCGATGATCACTGATTGCGCGCCGCCAAGCGTGGCGCTAGATTGCCCAAATCATGGGCAACTGTCGTTCACACATCACACCTACTGCCCTCGGATCCATCGATCTGGGGGGAGGCATCCAAATTGAGACGCCTGTTATCCTTGCGCCAATGTCGGGCGTGACGGATCTGCCATTTCGGCGGACCGCCAAGCAACTCGGGGCAGGGATGGTCGTGTCGGAGATGATCGCCTCCTGGGCGATGATCCGGGAGAACCAGAAGACCCTGGGGATGGCGGAGATCGACGGTTGCGGCGGGGTATCGGCAGTGCAACTCGCCGGCTGTGACCCGGCGGCAATGGCCGGGGCGGCCAAGGTCGCGGTCGATAAGGGGGCGCACCTGATCGATATCAATTTCGGCTGCCCGGTGAAAAAAGTGGCCGTGGGGCAGGCCGCCGGTTCGGCGCTGATGCGGGATGAAGTCGCGGCCGCGGCGATCCTGGAGGCGACGGTCAAGGCGGTGAATGTGCCGGTGACGTTGAAAATGCGCATGGGGTGGGACCATGCGAACTTGAACGCTCCGAACCTGGCGCGGATCGCCCAGGAGTCGGGCATCCGGATGGTCACGGTGCACGGCCGCACGCGCCAGATGTTCTACACCGGCACCGCCGACTGGGCGTTCGTGCGGCAAGTGAAGGATGCCGTCGCACTGCCGGTGATCGTCAACGGCGACATCCTGACCGAGGACGACGCGGCTGACGCGCTGGCGCAGTCCGGCGCGGACGGGGTGATGATCGGGCGCGGTTGCTACGGCCGTCCCTGGTTCCTGGCGCAAGCGGCGCATTACCTGCGAACGGGCATGAAGCTGCCCGAACCGTCACTCACTCATCAGAAGGCGATCTTATTGGGGCATTACGCGGCAATGTTGAGCCAGTTCGGGACAGGCCCCGGTGTGCGCCTGGCGCGAAAGCACGTGTCCTGGTACTCGCGCGGGCTGCCGGGTTCCGCGGAGTTTCGCGCGACCATGAATCGGTTGCCGGAGGCGGATCAGGTGCTGGCGCTGATCGACCGCTTCTACGACCCGCTGATCGCGCGGGGCGTGAACCGCGATGCGGCCGGTCGCGACGAAACGCTGACGGCCGAAGCAGCATGAGCGCGGTCGTCGCACGCGCGTCCCGCCTGTTGGCGGGCAAGAGCGTCCGCCTGGCCGACCCGGCGGCGATCCTTGGCGCCTTGCCGGTGCCCGTGGTGCTTCTGGACCAGGGGAACCGCTTCCGGCACGTCAATCATGCCGCCGAACAGTTCCTGGGCATCTCGGCCGTTGGGCTGGCACAGCTTCGGCTGGAGGATTTGCTGCCGCCAGACAATCCGCTGTTCCTGCTGATCGAGCAGGTGCGCGATACCGAAGCGACGATCTCCGACCACGACCTGAACCTGGAAAGCCCTCGGCTGCACAAGCGCGGAATCACCGTGCAGGGCTCTCCGTTGCCCGAGGAACCGGGTTCGGTGCTGCTGGTGATACAGGATGCTTCGGCTGCTCGCTCACTCGACCGGCAATTGGCGTTCCGCGGCGCGGCCCGCAGCGTGACCGGCATGGCGGCGATCCTGGCGCATGAGGTGAAAAATCCGCTCTCTGGCATTCGTGGCGCGGCGCAGCTTCTGGAAAGCAGCGTCGGTCCGGCGGACCGGGAACTGGCGGAACTGATCCGCGATGAGGCCGATCGAATCCGCGATCTGGTGGACCGGATGGAAGCGTTCGGGGAAAAGCCGATCGCTCGCACCGCGGTGAACATCCACCGCGTGCTTGAGCATGTTCGTAAGCTGGCGCAAACCGGTTTCGCCGCGCATATCAAGTTTCACGAGCTGTACGATCCGTCGCTGCCGCCGGTCTGGGCCAATCGGGACCAGTTGATCCAGGTGGTGCTGAATCTGGTGAAGAACGCGGCCGAAGCCGTGACCCAGGAAGGCGTTCACCATCCGGAGATCACCCTGGCGACGGGCTTCCAGCACGGGATGCGCGTCGCCATCCCGGGCAGCACCGAACGCCTGGACCTGCCGTTGTTCGTCGCCGTGCGCGACAACGGGCCGGGCATTCCCGAGGACATCCGGCCGCATCTGTTTGAACCGTTCGTGACCTCCAAAGCCACCGGCAGCGGCCTCGGCCTGTCGCTGGTCGCCAAGATCATCGGCGATCATGGCGGGTTGATCGAGGTTGATAGTCGTCCCGGCCGCACCGAATTTCGACTGCACTTGCCGGTTGTCACAGAGAAAGACGCCGACCAATGACACTTCCTACCGTTTTGATCGCGGACGACGACCGGTCGATCCGCACCGTTCTGACCCAGGCGCTGGGGCGCTCCGGCTACCAGGTCCGCAGCACCGGGAACGCCGCGACGCTGTGGCGCTGGGTGGAGGACGGAGAAGGCGACCTGGTGATCACCGACGTGGTGATGCCGGATGAAAATGGCCTGGACCTGATCCCGCGGATCAAGAAGCTGCGTCCCGAACTGCGCTGCATCGTCATGAGCGCACAGTCCACCCTGATGACGGCGGTGAAGGCGACGCAGCGGGGGGCGTTCGAATATCTGCCCAAGCCGTTCGATCTGCGTGAGTTGCTGGCCGTTGTGGGCCGGGCGCTGGCGGCGCCGTCGGNACCGACGTTCAGCCCAGCCGAGGCGAAGGATACCGAGGAACGCCTGCCCCTGATCGGCCGCAGCCCGGCGATGCAGGAGATCTACCGGACCATTGCCCGCCTGACCACCGCCGACCTGACGGTGATGATCAACGGTGAGTCGGGGACAGGAAAGGAACTGGTGGCCCGGGCGCTGCACGATTACGGGAAACGCCGTGCCGGTTCGTTCGTTGCCATCAATATGGCGGCGATTCCACGCGAACTGATCGAAAGCGAACTATTCGGGCATGAGCGCGGGGCGTTCACCGGCGCCACCAACCGCTCGCAGGGGCGGTTCGAGCAGGCCAATGGCGGCACGCTGTTCCTGGACGAGATCGGCGACATGCCGCCAGAAGCGCAGACCCGGCTGCTGCGCGTGCTGCAGGAAGGCGAGTTTACCAGTGTCGGCGGCCGCCAGCCGATCAAGGCCAATGTACGGATCATCGCCGCCACTCACCGCGATCTTCGGACGGCGATCCGGCAAGGGCAGTTCCGCGAGGATCTGTTCTACCGGTTGAACGTGGTGCCGATCCGGCTGCCGCCGCTGCGCGAACGCGTGGAGGATATCGCGCTGCTCGCACGGCACTTCCTGGAACGGGCCAAAGAGGACGGATTGCCGTCCAAGAGCCTGGATCAGAGCGCGGTTGACCGGCTGAAACAGCACGGCTGGCCGGGCAACGTGCGCGAACTGGAAAACTTGATGCGCCGGATGGCCGCTTTGTGCCCGGAAGAGGTGATCAACGCCGAGATCATCGAGTCCGAACTGGCCGATCCGCTGCCGGCCTCTGGCCCGGTTGCGTCCGCGGCGGCGGCGAATGGGCCGGAGACGCTGACCAGTGCCGTGGAACGCCACATTAAGGACTTCCTGGCCGCGCATAACGACGGCATGGGTGTCACCGACGTCTATGACAAGATCATCGCTGAAGTGGAACGACCGCTGATCCGCCTGACGTTGGCGGCCACCCGTGGAAACCAGATCAAGGCAGCGTCCATGCTGGGGCTGAACCGCAATACGTTACGCAAGAAGATCCGGGATCTGGAAATCCCGGTCGTACGTGGATTGATGTAATGGCTGCAACGTCGTGTCATGGCTGGGCTTGGTCCGGTCACCCACGATATGCGGGACCGGACCGATCGAAATCGAGGGTGGAACGGCCAGCCCGGGTCATGACACGCAAGAGGACGGCCAAGGCATTGGTGGTATGGCAGACGGCATGAATGGCTCCGCGCGTAGGTTCGATCCGCGAAAGGCGGTGACGGCGGACGTCATTTCGGAACCAAGACTATCATTCGCTGGTCGGCTGGGTGATGCCATGCTCGGCAAGGGCATGACGCTGGCTTTGACTGCGCTGGCGCTGATGGTCGGCCTCGCGACGTTCATCATCCTGGCGCGGGGATCGCCCCTGGGCTGGCGGCCCGGGGTCGGCGTTGGACTGGTGCTCGCCAATCTGTCGGTGCTGCTGCTGCTGGGCGCGATCCTGGCGGGGCGCCTGACGCGGGTTTGGGTAGAACGCCGGCGAGGTTCGGCCGGATCGAGACTGCATGTACGGCTGGTGTTCCTGTTCAGCGGCGTGGCGGTGGCGCCAACCATTGTCGTCGCGTGCTTCGCTGTCGCGTTCTTCCATTTCGGCATCCAGTCCTGGTTCAATGACCCGATGCGCGCATCGCTGGCGGAATCGTTGCAGGTTTCGCGTGGTTATCTGGAAGAACACCGCAATAATATCCGAGCGGTCGCGCTGGAAATGGCGAACGATCTGGCCAGGGCCGGACGGTTCCTTTCCGCCGATCCAACGGTATTCGCCGAGGTGCTGGACACGCAAACAACCCTGCGCGGCCTGACCGAGGCAGTGATCTACGAACCAACCACGGGGCAGGTACTGGCGGCCGCCGGCATCTTTGTCGGCATGGGTGTGGAAGCACCGCCGCAATCGGCCACCGATCAGGCCATGAGCGGCGATGTGGCGGTCCTGAACGCCGGCGACGGCACGCGCGTGCGCGCGGTCGTTCGGCTCGAGTCGACTCCAGCACTGATGTTGATGATCGGCCGACCGATCGATCCAACAATTCTGGGTTATATGCAGCGCACCGAGCAGGCGGTGTCGGAATATCAGCGCCTGGATGAAAACAGATCGTGGCTACAGATCGCGTTCGCCTGGATCTTCGCGATCGTCGCCTTGCTGGTGCTGCTGGCGGCCGGACTGATCGGCCTGATCATGGCGAATCAGATCGCCCGGCCGGTGGGCATGCTGATAAGCGCGGCGGAGCGGGTGCGCAGCGGCGACCTGTCGGTGCGTGTGCAGGAAGCGGCCACGGGCGATGAGTTGGCGGGTCTGTCACGCGCTTTCAACCGAATGACCGGCCAGCTTGGCGCGCAGCGCGCGGAACTGATGGATGCCTATAGCCAAATCGATGAGCGGCGGCGGTTCACCGAGACGGTGCTGGCCGGCGTTTCCGCCGGCGTGATCGGGCTGGATGCGCAGGGCCGGATCGAATTGCCCAACCGCACCGCCGACGAACTACTGGGCCTGGATCTCCTCGCCGCGACCGGGCATCCGCTTGCCGAGATCGTCCCCGAATTCGCGACGCTGTTCAACGAGGTCGCCGCATCGCCCGAAAAGGCTCGGACGGCGGAGATCCAGACCGGGCCCGCGAACCACCGGCGCATCCTGCTGGTGCGAATCGGGGCTGAACTTTCGGCCGGACGAACCGACGGCTTCGTCGTAACATTCGACGACATCACGGAATTGCAATCGGCGCAGCGCAAGGCCGCCTGGGCCGACGTTGCCCGGCGCATCGCGCATGAAATCAAGAACCCGTTGACGCCGATCCAGTTGTCGGCCGAGCGGCTGAAGCGTCGGTTTACCAAGGAGATTCAGTCCGACCCCGAGACGTTCTCGCAGTGCGCCGATACGATCATCCGCCATGTCGGTGATATCGGCAGAATGGTCGATGAATTCTCGGCTTTTGCGAGGATGCCGCAGCCCGTGATCAAGCCCGAGGACGTTTCCCAAATCGCGCGGGAGGCGTTGGTTTTGCAAAAAACCGCTCGGCCCGGCATCGAGTGGGTGACGGATATTCCGGAGCGCGGCCCCGTGGTTCCGTGCGACCGGCGGATGATGCGCCAGGCACTGACCAATTTGTTGCAAAACGCCGCCGACGCGGTTGCCATGCGCGAAGGCGCTGGTCACATCGCGCTGACAGTGCAAGACCTGCCAGGGGAAGTCCGTATCATGGTTGGCGATGACGGAGTCGGCCTGCCAAAAGATGACCGCTCTCGTCTGACCGAACCATATGTAACGCATAAGCCGAAGGGAACCGGATTGGGACTGGCGATCGTGAAAAAGATCATGGAAGACCACGGTGGAGCCCTGTTGCTTGGGGATCAGCCAAACGGGCCGGGGGCTGTCGCGAGCCTGGTGCTGCCGCGGGTGATGGCCGTCGCGCCGGAGATGACGCATGGTGCATGACATTCTGATCGTCGATGACGAGCCCGATATCCGGATGCTGATCGAAGGCATCCTGAGGGACGAAGGCTACGAGACGCGCGGCGCGGGGGACGCGGAGTCGGCGATCGCGTCCTTCCGGGCGCGACGCCCTTCCTTGATGATCCTTGACGTTTGGCTGCAGGGCTCCCGCATGGACGGGATCGGCATCCTGGAGACGGTGCACGGCGAGGAGCCGCACGTCCCGGTGGTGATGATCTCCGGCCACGGCACGATCGAGATGGCGGTCGGCGCGATCCAGCATGGTGCCTACGATTTCATTGAAAAGCCGTTCCAGTCCGACCGCCTGCTGCTGGTGGTGCGGCGTGCGCTGGAAGCCGCGGCGCTGTCTCGGGAAAATGCCGAACTGCGGCTGCGTGCCGGGCCAGAGGCGACGCTGACGGGTGATTCGGCGCTGATCGCGCAATTGCGATCCCAGGTGGACCGTGTGGCGCCGACGGGGTCACGGGTGATGATCTCGGGGCCCGCGGGCTCCGGGAAAGAGGTCGTTGCCCGCATGATCCATGCGCGATCGCGCCGGGCGACCGGGCCGTTCGTGGTAATGAACTGTGCCACGCTGAACCCTGGGCGTTTCGAAGAAGAACTGTTTGGGATGGAGGCGGGCAGCGATCCGATGGCGCATCCGCGTCGCGCCGGCGTGCTGGAGCGCGCGCATGGCGGAACGCTGCTGTTGGACGAGGTGTCCGACATGCCGATGGAGACCCAAGGCAAGATCGTCCGTGCCTTGCAGGACCAGACGTTCGAGCGGCTGGGCGGATCGGCGCGCGTGAAGGTCGATGTGCGTGTGCTGTCCACGACGAACCGGGACCTGCAGGCGGAAATCGCGGCTGGGCGGTTCCGCGAGGATCTGTACTACCGGCTGGCGGTGGTCCCGGTGCGTATCCCGGCGCTGCGGGAACGCCGGGAGGATGTGCCGACCCTGGCGTTGCATTTCATCGCGCGGTCCGCGGAGAGCTCGGGGATTCCGGTGCGGGCTTTGTCGGCCGATACGCTGGCCGCCCTGCAGGCTTACGATTGGCCGGGGAACGTGCGCCAGTTGCGGAACCTGATGGATTGGCTGCTGATCATGGCGCCCGGTGCACCCGGTGATCCGATCCGTGCCGATATGTTGCCGCCGGAGATTGGGTCTCGGGCGCCAGCCCTGCTGAACATCGACCCGACCGCTGACATTATGTCCCTGCCCCTAAGAGAGGCCCGGGATTTGTTCGAGACGCAGTATTTGCATGCGCAATTGCTGCGATTTGGCGGAAATATTTCCAGGACGGCGCAATTTGTCGGGATGGAGCGTTCGGCGCTGCACCGGAAGCTGAAGCAGTTGGGGGTCAACTCCGACGAGCGGGTTGGGGGTTAGGGGCGGATTTTTCCCTCGATCGCGTTGATCGGGTGCCGTTATAATAGTCAATGTAGTCTGGCGTCCCAATGGATGCTTGTTCCGAGCGCCTGTTCTGCTGAGCAGGCTCACAACTGATACCGTGCGGTCGCCACCCCTGCGTGGGAATTGCTAACATGCGCGTTCAAATCCGTTCATTGCAGTATGGCCGTGCCCTCGCATCCTTAGCCGTGTTAGCGCAGCACTCACTGGTCGCCACAACCGCTTTCGTTGGACGCCCCCCGGGCATGGTCGAGGCAATCGCTGGTCGGGGATTCCTCGGCGTGGATTTTTTCTTCGTCCTCTCCGGCTTCATCATCATGCACGCGCACATGCATGATGCTCGCTCCATCGAAGCCGCCGCACGGTATTTCACCAAGCGTCTGAGACGTATCTACGTTCCATATCTACCGGTTTCAGTTGCCATGATTGGAGTCTACCTGCTGTTCCCATCGCTCTCGCGAGGCAACCGCGACTGGGGGATGGTAACCTCTCTCACTCTTCTGCCTACCGACGCCCAGCCGGCTTTAGTCGTGGCATGGACACTTATTCATGAGGTAATGTTCTATGCAATTTTTTCGCTATATTATTTCGTTCGACATTTTCGACTTCTGATCACCTCGTGGGCGCTGGCCATAATCGCGATCTGGTCATCCGGCGCGACATTCTCCGCTCCCGCCGTGAGCTATCTTTTCTCGCCACTAAACCTGGAGTTTATCGTCGGTGTAGCATCGGCTTACGCATTCTCTCGCCTAGCCACCCGATGGTGGCCATTTTTAGTCTGTTCCGGCCTGATCAGCATCGTGTTGTTTTTGACCATAGCTGAACCAGATACCTACCGGGTGTGGTTTGGCATATCCTTGGCGCCCGTGATCACCGGCGCGGCATTGCTGGAGCGCTCCAGATCATTCAAGCCGATGCGGTGGCTTCTCGTCCTTGGCAATGCATCCTACGCGATATACCTCGTGCACGACCCGGTCGTATCGGTTTTCATTCGGGGCTCAGCGGTGCTTCACTCCTGGGTCCTCTCGCTTTCTCTGTGCATCGCCGCGGGGATCGCATTCGGCATCGTATATCATTTTATAATTGAAAAGCCCGCTATCCGTATTGTCTCATCTTGGTCTTCAAAAGAACGGGTACCACCAGGGGTTTCTGGTCGTGTCGGGCCCACCGGTCTATGATCCCTCGAATGACGCCAATCATAACGACGGCGAATAACCTCAACCAAGGTAGCGCGCCGCCCGGCCATGGCCCGGCATAAACCCCCGCATGGAAGGTCGGCCGGCCGGGCTGGCAACATCCTGCCCAAGGTGTTAGGCAGCCCCCGAATTCGAAGACCACCCTTTGGAGACCCCGAACATGGCCGCGATTGCCGACATTACTGCCCGCGAAATCCTCGATAGCCGCGGAAACCCGACGGTTGAGGTGGATGTCATCCTCGAATCCGGCGCGATGGGCCGCGCGGCGGTGCCGTCTGGAGCCTCCACCGGCGCGCATGAGGCGGTGGAACTGCGCGACGGCGACAAGTCCCGTTTCGGCGGCAAGGGCGTGCTGAACGCCGTCGCAAACGTCGAGGGTGAAATCCTGGAGGCGCTGGGTGGGATCGAGGCAACCGAACAGGTGGTCATCGACAACATCATGATCGACCTGGACGGCACGCCGAACAAGGCTCGGCTGGGTGCGAACGCCATCCTGGGCGTGTCGCTGGCGGTGGCGAAGGCCGCGGCCTCGGACCAGGGCCAGCCGCTGTATCGCTATATCGGCGGCGCCTATGCCCGCACCCTCCCGGTGCCGATGATGAACATCCTGAACGGCGGCAAGCACGCTGATAACCCGATCGACATCCAGGAGTTCATGATTCAACCGATCTCCGCCCCGACCCTGGCCGATGCGGTGCGGATGGGTTCGGAGATTTTCGCCACCCTGAAGAAGGGCCTGCACGACGCCGGCTTGAACACCAACGTGGGCGATGAAGGCGGCTTCGCGCCCGACCTGAAGTCGGCGGATGAGGCGCTTGGGTTTATCGCCAAGGCGGTGGAGAAGGCCGGTTACCGCATCGGCGAAGACGTCACCTTCGCGCTGGACCCGGCTTCGACCGAGTTCTTCAAGGACGGCAAATACCACCTGGACGGCGAGGGCAAGGTACTCGATGGCGAGGCCATGGTGCGCTACTACGCCGATCTGTGCGCCCGCTATCCGATCGTTTCCATCGAGGATGGCTGCGCCGAGGACGATTGGGAAACCTGGAAGCTGCTGACCGACACGCTGGGCAAGAAAATCCAACTCGTCGGTGACGACCTGTTCGTGACCAACCCGGAACGTCTGCGCCGCGGCATCGACGAGGGTTCGGCCAATGCGATCCTGATCAAGGTCAACCAGATCGGCACGCTGTCGGAAACGCTGGAGACCGTGGAAATGGCGCACCGCGCCGGCTGGAAAGCGGTGATGAGCCACCGTTCCGGCGAAACCGAGGACTCCACGATCGCCGATCTGGCGGTGGCGACGAACTGCGGGCAGATCAAGACCGGCAGCCTGGCGCGCAGCGACCGGACCGCGAAGTACAACCAGTTGATCCGGATCGAACATCAGTTGGCCGAGGCCGCGCGTTATGCCGGCGCGACGATCCTTCGGCGGTAGGATTGCCTTCCATCATGGCCGGGCGGGGCTTTCGAGCGCGATCGTCTGAGGTTGATCCAACCTCAGACGTGAATCGCCCTCGCAAACAAAGAGAGCTGGAGCCGGATGGGTTCAACCTGAACCTATCAGGCTCTAGCGTCGCCCGGCCACGATGGGTCTGATTTTCTTCCCGCCCCTCAACCTTTCATTAACCTTTCTCTGCGCTTCATAGCCGTCCAGCCTTCCGGGGACGCGCCGCGCATGACCGATACCATTCTCGAACCGCCCGTAATGGTCCAGCCGTCAGGGGACGCGTCGCGAGACCTGGTACGCGAAGCCCATGTTGAGAGCCGTCAGCGCTGGCGCCAGTTCGTCAGCCTCGCGGCCGATCTGGCATTCGAAACCGACGTCAAGGGACGGTTCGTCTTCATGACACCGGAAACGGCCCTGGGGTGGCCGGCCGGATCGCTGATCGGACAACCGTCGGAACTTTTGGTCGGGGATGATGGGACCGGTGCGACATTCAACCCGTTCCGCCCGGCGGCGGAGGTGCGCCGGCACCGAGCGTGGCTACGGAGCAGCAACGGCGGGTTGGAGATGATGAGTATCTCCGCGGTGCCGCTGTTCGATGCCTCGGGCGCTATCGTTGGTGCCCGAGGCGTTGGCCTCGATATGACCGATACCGACGCGCAAACCTCCCACATCGCCGGACGGCTGCGGCGTGGCGAGGTGTTGGACCATATTTTGTCGCGTGTCGGTCAGGAAAGCGGCGCCGATGCGATGATGGACGCCGCGCTGTGGGCCTTGATCCAGGCACTGGGGGCTGAAGGCGCGGCGGTGATCGGGGCCATGACCGACGACGGGCCGGTGGACATCATCCATGAATGCGGACCCGGTGCCTCGGCGGTGCTGCCATCAGCCGTGCGGCTCG
>WSSedB1CaDRAFT_10000982_pt1 | contig 11487 bp, 5 predicted proteins | sample WetSurSB1Cattail_FD_9460 | JGI IMG/M metagenome (IMG submission 9460)
TCCGAAGCGATACACAAGGCTTTCGTAGAAGTCGGCGAAGAAGGCACTGAGGCAGCCGCCGCTACTGCAATTTTGGGACGTGTGATGGGTCATAAATCAGACTCTGAGAAAAAGCCTCCAATATTCCGTGCCGATCATCCTTTCATCTTTCTCATTCAGGAGAACGTGACAGGAAGCATTGTGTTTCTTGGAAGAGTCTCTGAACCAAGCTCTGAGGTAAAATGAATTTTCGAACAAGGACCTTGGCGACCAGAAGAAATACCCAGAACACCTTGGCATGTCATGACAAATCGGATAATCGCAAGGAGGACTGAAATGCTAAGAATATTTGTTTCGGCATTGCTTCTCGCATTAGCTACACATACATCGACCTTGGCGGAAACCTGGGAAGATTTCCAAAAGGCCAAGGCCATTGAGGAAGAGTCGGCCCCTATTCCCAAGAGTGGTCCTAAGATAATTCCAAAGGATGTTGTCATCGAAAAATTAAAAACTGACTGTCAGGTCACGTATAATAGTGACGCCTTATTGTTTCATTTCGGACAATCTACGTTAAAATCTGAATCATTACCAAACTTAAAGAGTATGGCTGACGCATTGAAAGAGGCGCCTAATCATCCGGAACTGTCCAAAATAAATCGGTATTACGTTGATGGTCACACGTGTTCCATTGGAGGAGCTGAAATGAATTGCAGACTTTCATGGGCCCGTGCAAACGCTGTTATAGATCATCTGGTAAACCTCGGAGTTCCCAGGGAAAAATTAGAAGCCAGGGGGTATGGTCTCGGATATCCCGCTCACCCGAATGATAGCGAGAATACCCGCATGCTGAACCGAAGAGTGGTCTTGAAGGGAGACTGCGCCGAAACTTCGTCTGGTGGGGATCCTACGCCTTGCTCAATGTCAGAAAAGGGCTCTTCCAAGCGACAGAAACGAATTCAGGACGAGCGGGTTTCTCCAACCCTCGAGGAGGTTGCAGGAATTAAAGGCAGTTCCAAGACACGGAAGTCGGATGGGAATGTATCGCCCGGTTCCAGTAGGGGTAATGACCAGCAGTCCCTACCGAGGGGATTCAAGAGGATTGAATAATTTCATTGTCTTGCTGTTTTGGTTAGATCTTCAAATACAAGCGCCAAGAAGCCTCGAATGGAGAGTCCAAAAAATGAAAACAGAGGATCCACCTTCCAGACTAATCGAGGGAAAAGTATTTATCACCACCATGAAGCCCTCTTAAAAGAATTTTTTTGGGTCAGGACAATCAATTGTGCGATGCATGCGCTAGGAGCCTGTCTGATTGGGAAAGGTCCCGCTGTTCTGAAATGCTTTCTATGAATCACACGTCGGTTACGGGACCCTTGAATTCATTCTGGAATAGGAAATTAGTCTTGGTCTCCAACTCCAGCCTTCTTATCACCACGAGTCTGGAGTTGGAAATAGTGTCCAGAACTATTTTGGATCACTTGATCAAATAACTCAGATGCAACTTAATTTGACTGTTGTTGAACTGGTCTGGAAGCGACTTGTGAATCAGGATCTCCCACCATAACGAACGCCGCCCAGAAGAATGGATGTTCAAAGCCAGCTTTCCTTATATGTGTCTTAGCTTCCTGCCATGCCTGAAGATTGGCCTTGCCGTTTTTGATATTCTTATAGAACTCATCCATCAGCATCACGGACGACTCGTCCGCCACTGACCAAAGACTCATCAATACTGTCTTGGCCCCGGCGCACTGAAACGCCCTTCCCATACTCATAACCCCCTCGCCTGCCAGATTCTCCCCTAGACCGGTTTTACAAGCTGTGAGCGCTGCGATGTCCGTATCTAACTTGAGATTGGCCACTTCGCTCATCGTCAATAAGCCGTCCATTTTTTGAGAAGCCATAGTGAGATAAAGCACAGGCTCCAGTAGCCAAGCCGCCTTATTTGAAATGTCTCCATGAGTCGCAAGAACAATTGAGCTATAGTCTCTATTTTTCTGAGTCACCTGTTCCAAAAATCGACCTTTGGTGGCTTGGAGTCCGATAAAGGCGTCGCAACTGTCACCGTAGAGATTCCTCAAGTTGTTGGCCAGTTGCTCTGTTATCTCGAGTCTCGGAATGGGCTTTGCCCCTCCTTTGCTAATATCTTCAATGGCCACCATGAGACGGGGGTATTGAGCGCTGTCTTTTCCCGTATCTCGTGATTCAGAAGTCGCTCCTTGCGCTCTGGCGTCCGCCATGTCGAAAACCGGGTCTGCCATGACCAGAATTCGGCCTCCATCACGAGAGGCTGATTTAGTCTTGGCCTTTTCTTTCAGCCCTCGCGTAATTGTAAGGGCTGTGAGAGATTGACCATAAACTAGGGGATTGCGATCACCGAAATAACTTAAGCCGTCAGGATAATCTCCCCATTTCCCCTGCCGCCAGTTTGCTTTTCCATCTACTACGAGGGCCTCGAACGGCGCCAATGCTAACACACCATCAGGAATGATGGTAATCGGGACCCCCACAGGCACGTCTTTGAGAGAATCACCCATTAGTCGCTTGTATATTCTAAAGGAAAGGTCTACATCAAAAGAGCGGAGATCACGCCCATTAAATGATTGCTGAAAAGTCAGCACATCCTTTTCCAGTTCTTCGGGTTTCCACTCGACGAAATTTCCTTTAACTACTTTCTTTCCTTTAATTAGCCGCGTCCCAACTCCTTCGCTGGTAACATCCAACATCATCACGTATTCGTTAGGATTCAAAGTTGTGGTTTCGAGTTTTACAGGAGAGGGGTACTTGATTGACGCGTAATCATGGTATTTTTCCCGAAGTTTTCGCAGAAACGCAATCCTTTCCGTCTCAGCGGCTTTGATTTGGCGTTTTATGTCGTTTAGCCTATCTTTGTCCATGTCCTTTGGGATTGCGTCCATACCCATTTTTAGGGATGCGAGTTTATCAGTCACATCCATCTCTTCCTTGCGGACTTCAGCAGGGACCCCAAAGTAATCACCATCAAGTTTCTGAGCAAGTGTGTCGGCAAAGTTTCGGGCTCTGGTGAGTTCGCTTGGATAAATGCTCTGGGATGCCTTGTCCTGCTTCAGAGTCACCCGAACCATACCCTTTGCCGGTTCTGAACGATAAAACCCGTTGATTTTGGCTGCAAGGAAGTTTTGTCTTTCTGACAGAAGAAGAACTGAGCGCATGTCTTCGGTCAAGTCTACGGCTTTTGAATAATACTGTGAGGCCTGTGCATAGTTCTTTTTCGACTCGTAAATCCTCCCTAGCCCAGTGTAAGCTGTGAAAAGTTCGTCCAGATTGCCGGCCTTTTCAGCCGTCTTCATGAGCTGTTCATAATGCCTTTTGGCTGAGTCAGGGTCACCTTTGGCCAGATAGAGTCTACCGAGCGAAGAATCAAAATCTGATTCCTTGATATACGACTCCGCTTCTTGAGTCTTGCCAAGATCCAGGCAAATGTCGCCAATTAATTTCTTGGCATAATCTGGAGGAGCGCCGACCTTGTAAAATGAGTCTAGAGCTTTTTTGCTGTTTTCGAGAGCTTTGTCGGCCTCACCATTTTCAAGCTGAACTTTCGAAAGATTTAATAGAGCCTCACCTTGAGCCTTCGAATCAGCTATTTTTACCGAAAGATCAGCGGCAGCCTGAAACGATTCAGACGCCTTCACAGGCTCCCCACGGGCTGCAAAGAGATTTCCGAGATTGGTCAAGGTCTTAATCTGCATAAGATTAGCTTCCTTGTTTGCCTCAAGCGCTCTTGCGTAATCCTGTGCGGCGCGATTGAAACGACCTCGATTCTTTTCCATAACTGCTATGTTGTTAAGCGTCATCTGGGCTCCACGGGAGGATGACCTGTCAGCAAAAAGCTTTAAAGCCTCCTCATTCAAAGCTTCCGCATCATCATAATCAGCCCAGGCAATATGAATCGCCGCTAGATTGCGTAGAGCGACGGCTTCCTGTTCAGGATTTTTGAGACCACGGGCAATTTTTAAAACCTTGTCGTAAAACTCAGTTCCTTTTTGGAATTGCCCTATTAGGAAATAAATGTGTCCAAGGTTTTCCAGAGCGGTCATCTCCCCTTGGACATCTCGCTGCTTCTGGGCTTGCGCAAGAGCATTTTTGTAAAGTTTAACCGCTGACGCGGGGTCCTTTCTCGCAAGCTCGACAAGAGTCTTGTCGATATCCATGGCCAACTCGGTCAGGTACAAAACACGAGGACTTACCAGTTTTCGCGAAGGGATTATTAATGGCGGTTTTCGCTGGGCTTTCGGTCTGTCTTCATCAGCGTCTGTAGACACATCGAGAATTTCCTCGTGCTTTTCAGAGTCTACAGCTCCAGGAGGTGGTCTGAGACCTCGTGATAGGTCTAGATTAAATTGTATGCCGAAACCAAACCCTCCGCCCCCACCACCGCCACCCCCTCCACCGTGGCCCCCGCCAGACGCATAGAGACATTCCTGCGGCGAAACAAAGAGCAACAGCGCCAGGAGCCCTAAGAGGACCCAATTAGGAATGAAACGCCTACGAACTGAATTAATCTGGGTTCCGGATAAGATGATCATTTTGTCCTCCCCTTTTTCAACTTGCTGTTGGATATCAAGCTCTTCAAAAAAACCGCTAACAGGAGTTACGCGTCTGTTGTAACCTTTCAACCCGTTAGGGACTCTCATCATAATCAAGAATATATGTTCATAGCCGGCCACATTCTACGGAAGCTGGAAATATCTAAATGCATATAGACGCTATGTCGATTGAATGCGCCTTGCGTAAGTAGTCATTAGCGTTTTGAAAAGTTTCTCTATCCAGATCAGATAGCTATAGTTGCTGTTCGAATTGATGGAATCTTATCTGAGTGCAGTCGTCGATGGAACCACTGTGAAGAGCCCGATGAACACAATTCCTTATTGTAGGAGTGTCAAATTAATAATACACTAATTTGTATCTTATTATAGAATCGTGAGGGCAAAAAGTAAAATAAAACTGCACTGGAGATTCTTTACAAAGTTGACTTAGAATCGACGGTGAAGTAGGCTTTATTTTCAACAAATATCTGTTCATAAGAGAGAATTGCCTGAGATATTCTTGGGTAATTTAAAATACACCTGTCATATTGTAAAACTCTACACGAATTACTTAGATAGAAATTCATTGATCTGTTAGGGATCGGAAAAGAAGTCGTATCCATCTGCGACGAAGATGCATTCGTAATATGCTACTAAATCATTGCGACGGCGCATTTAAGGGGAGAGAGAATGGCAGATCATGGGATGGTGGCGTCAGCGGCGAAAAACAGGGTAGATTTTCTTGTAAACTACAGATGGGTTCTCGTCGGGATCGTGGCTACACTCTCTATTGTTCTTTCAATTCTTATTCCGAATATCAAGGTAGACCCTACCCTGAAATCAGTCCTGGTAACATCTTCACCTTCATTTAATGAGTATCAGAAGTTTCGGGATTTTTTTGATGATGATGAATATGTTGTCATCGCAATAAAACCAACGATTCCCATTGATGATCCGAAGATGTTGGCCTCCGTGAACATGATTACCAACAAACTGGCCCAAGTCGACCGAATCGTCGAAGCTTTGAGCCTCACTAATCTCTGTGTATACCAGAAACGCGGCGAAAAGATTTCGAACCAACTCCTCGTCGTAAACGAAAACGATGAGTTGATATTTCCAGATAAGACGGTATTCGAGAAAGTCCGAAAAGCCCTACCAATTGTAGATCTACTCATTTCTAAAGACCAAAAGACCATAGGTATCCTCGTTCGCATTCATGAGGACTGGAAGTTTGACCACAACGCAAACAAGGAGATTCTCTCCAAGATCAATGATATAGTGGAATCCAACGTTCCTCAGGATTCCGATTATCGAATAGTCGGTCAAGCCGAACTTCGTCAGGCCATTCTCAAATACACTCTCAAGACTGCCCTCATCTTCGGCATCCTTTGCACTCTAATCTGTCTCACAGTTACCGGTTACGTTTTCCGGAATGTCACAGTTACTGCCGTGACTATGGGGATCCTCGGTCTTTGCGTCCTTTGGGTTCTCGGAATTATGGCCGTCCTGAGAATCCCTTTGAACGCCACTACCAGCCTATCATTCGGATTAATTCTTATCACCACACTGGAAATGGTCATCCACATGGTTACCAGGTACAACCAGTTTCACCAGGATGTCCCAGACAGAATCCTTGCTGTAAAGCAAACTGTTCGTTATCTTTCGCGACCTTTTTTCATCTGTTCTGCTACGACCGCAGTGGGTTTTGGGGCCTGTATGATTACATCCATCCCGATGGTCTTTCAGTTGGGTCTGGTAATGTCTTTAGGCGTAAGTATTTCTTTCTGCCTTGCGATGATTCTTATACCCACCGTTATTATTTCCCTGAAATCTATGGATTTACAGGTAAAGGATGGAGAAAGAGCGGACAGCTCGTCCGGATTGCTAAATGCGGTTATGAATTCTATAAGGAATCATTATCGTCTTTACACAGCATCCGGTTTTGTCATCATCGCAGTAATGCTTTCCGGAATACCCTTCATACGATCCGATCCACAGATTCTTCATCAACTCGGAGAGGCCCGTCCTGAGGTAAAGAATATAAGATTCGTGGAAGCGAATTTAGCCAGCATACATTCTGTTCAATTGTTGCTTGAAGCAAAAGACGGCGCCTTCAAAAAAGCTTCCACGTGGCAAAAGATCAGAGAGTTGGAAACTCGTTTGCAGGAATTACCCCAAGTTGTTTCCACGGATTCTTTACTGCCTTTGCTGGAGTATGTGCGCAGCATTGTCAGGAAAGACCCCTCAGACTCCGATGACTTATTCACAAATCCGAAGGTTCTTCCACAGGTTTTGTTTCTGACGTCGTTCACTTCGGATGGTAAACGTCTTATACGGAAACACGTTGACAATGAATTCAATCGACTGAACATCACGGTCAGGATAAACAACGATCCATCGGTTCCAGTGATGAATACCGTGAGTAGGATTAAATCTACGGCAGAGTCAGTCATGGGCCATGACGCTGCGACTACCGTGACAGGGGAACTCGTGGTCGTTGCAGCCCAGGGAGAAGACCTCATCAGCTCGGAAATTCAGTCGATGTTTGTCGCCATAGGTATAATCGCCATATTGATGATGTTTCAAATGGGCACACCACTTTTCGGCTTGATAAGCCTCATCCCCAACATCCCTCCTGTCGCTACTGTCTTCGGAATCATGGGCTATATGAGAATACCTCTCGACGGGGTGACGGTCTTTGCCGCTACAGTTGCCATCGGTTTGGCGGTAGACAACACTATTCAATTTGTTACGCAACTTAAACGGGAAATAAAACTGAATCCAGGCGCAGACGTGGAGTCTTGCATGTTCAAGGCATACCGCTTAGCGGCCAAGCCCATGGCGTCGTGGTCGATAGTGACTCTACTTGGATTCCTGGCGATGCTGGCTACTCCGTTTCAGGCAGCGGTTTCATTTGGTATTCTTGTGGCATCCGCTGTTTTCATGGGAATGTTTGCTGATCTGATTTTCATGCAGTCAATGATCCTGTCCTTCCCATGGATCAGAAATATCATCCAGAAAGTTGTAGAAAAAGAAAACATCTCGGCGATGAATGTGGAGACCCAAGCATGAATGGCAGGGTCCATTACTGGATAGTATGCGACGCTGTCGCATACATCAAGGCCCACGGCGACGAATTGCAAAAGGTGGCTTTGCAGGGCTTTGAATTGTCCTATGGGCAAAAGAAAAGCGTCGAAGAAATACCAAATGGCAAAACCGCAATAGAGCGATTGGCTGGTTTTGAATCGTGGCATACTGACAAGTTTGGTGACTTGTCAATTAGAGTGCCTGTACTTCCCTGGGATACGAAGCGTAATGTAACGGGACTTTGCGGACACATGTTTACGGCGTTCAACCATTTTATCAATCCTCACCCAGATCCGACAAATCCGTGGTCCACCGCCGAAGGATATTCTTACCAGGCCTCCTCAATGCAGGGGTTTGACTCATTTGTTGTCAAGGGCATTTCCGACTATCTGCAGGGTCTCGTAGACGAAGATCATTCGCCGGTCTTGAGAAGAGTGAGGCCATCCTGGACCAAAGGGGCCCCCGAATGGCGGGATAATTTTGAACGAGAGATTGTAAACACAACCTTCGCTCCATGGACGGTGCTAGTAAGGTTTTACTACACATACTTTTTAAAGAGGCAGGAAGAGCCCCTGGAGGTAAATGGACCAAATTCCCACATTACCGGACTCCAACTTCTTGGACCTGTTTTCCATGCCATTGCTGACGCATGCTCCCCACAGCATGTAAGACCAGCTTTGGGATTCGGGCATCAAGTTTGGGAAAATTATGTCCAGTCAAGGGTATACAATCATGAAATTGACGTAAATCCGAATCTTGTGCGCGAGATCATGTCAAATCCACCTTTCCAGCCGGGATTGACGGTAATCGACGGCCCCCTACAGGGCCGATTTGACGTAGAATCATTCGTTTACGCCCTGAGCGTGAAAACCGCTGAAACCCTGAGCCGATCGACGTCAACTTCGTGGTCCGAGCTATGGCAGGCAGGAGAAACTTTCTGGCGTTGGTATTTGACAGGAGAACGAATGAACGATGACGCCAAGTATCTGTACAATCAGGCTGTAGCTGGAACCGTTTACTCACTGGTCAGGGCATATCAAGATTTAAGAAATGTCGATATCGTAACTTCAAGTAATGGTCTCAAAGATCGTTCAGGGCTACCCCATTTATCCGTTGTCGAAGACGACGGAATCACCACACCTACCAAGAGGATGAATGAACAAGACCTTCCACCTGAACAGGCAAGGCCAATTCCGTTTGGTCATCCAGAGGATATCCTTGGATTTGCAGCCTCAGGCGCCTCAAAAGTAAAAGACTATCTCTCAGAATTCACTTCATTATTTCCTAAAACGCAACCTGGTCATAGTCAACGAAAAGATATAGCAGGAATTCTGAATCGGTTGGAAGAATCTTTAGTCTCAGAGTATCAATTCCAAAGCGAGAAAATTGGGAGATCATTTTGTCCACTTAAATCCGTGGAAAAAATCCCTCTTGATTCGGACATTAGCGCCCATTTTGGCCTGGGCTCGTTCAGATTGCCATCTTCGTCGGAATGCGGCGACCCAGCTTTTCTCTCCGATTACATCAATCAGGTTGAGATCCATTCAGAGATGGCTCACAGGTTGGAGTTGACGCAGGCCATCGCAGCCCTGCGCTTCTACAAGACCAAGAGAGAACTACCCGAATTGAGGTCAGAGCGAATTAACAGAACCATAAAGTTACTACGAGGCGGTAGAGATGGAGTCCCTTCCCTCGCTCCGGTAAGATTGGCGGTTAATGCTCTTGAGGGAGCAATCAAAGGAGACCTTGGCCTCAAGAAATCGGGCAGTGATTTTTTTGAGAAAACTATTTCAACGGTTAAAGAATTTATAGGTTCATTTTCACGGATTCCGGCTATGGCAATGGCCACTGCTGTAGCCGTAGTCCTCGTGTTGATCTTGATAATGCCTTGGGGTGAAAAATTGCCCATTATGGGGCTTAGTGGTGAAAATTGGGATGAATCAGGCTACCCAGTTGTGGCCCAACCAAAAGATCTCACTCCCAAAGCCCCTACCCAGGAGATTCCCGGGCCCAAGGTCGCTATTATTTTGTATTTCAGGGACTTTTCTACCCCAATCAGCCAGGAATGGATAAATTCATTGTATGCGAATCTTAATCCTGACGATAAATTGAGGGAAAAATATTCTTTTGTGTCTCCACGGGAAGTGGAACAGGCGGTCAAAGAAAAAAAGGTTTCGACCGAAAAACGAGACATGACCTTTGAGACGCTTAAAAAGGCTTTGGGTGTAGCGAGAGTGCTTGTTATTGACGTTGTGTCGGATAAAGAGGGGATCACGGTCGATAGTGAGCTGCTAAACCTTGAAAACGGTGAAATCGAGAGTCACAAAACCTTAGGGACATTTAACAAAGATGAACTACCGTTTGAAATTGATCAAGCTTTGCGCCTCCTATCGGGTGAGCAATAGCGACTATTCGGCCTAAGGTTTCGAGAAACCTTCTTTTGTGGCGGACGCGTATTCTGGACAGTAAGGAGTTGTGATATGTCGTCAAACAGAAACATGTTCTTGGTTGTTGTCCTCCTGGCGGTATCTATGTGCTTTTCTGACATCTCAATGGCAATGACGGGAAAGGAAATAGTGGAAAAGGCGCAAAAGAGCCAAGCAGGAGAATCTTTCCGAGCCGCCCTTGAAATTGAAACATTTCATGGAAACAAGAGGGTGTCTCAGCATTCGTTGTGGGTCATGGGGCAGGTGGAAAAAGATAATACGGTGGTCTTTATTGACTTCTCGGAGCCCCAGGACTCCAAAGGCGTGCGCATCCTCTGTCACTTAAATCCGGCTAAGGATCCGGAAGGTTATATGTATCTTCCCGCGACCGAGGAAGTTTTCCAAATTGACGTCAAGGATCCTGCGACGGACATAGGTGGAACCGGACTAACTATGGCTGATTTTCAACCTCTCATTCCTGAAAAAGGAGAGACGGAAACGCTTTTAAGGGAAGAGGATGTCGACGGAATACCGTGCTACGTGGTTGAAATATCTGGTCTGGATTCCAAAGAAGCTCGTCTTGTTTGGATAACCAAAGATTCTTTTGACTTGGTCAAATTGGAACAAAAGGGGAGTGATAGAAAGGTTCAGCGGGCCATGCGCGTAGTAGAATTTTTTACAACAAACGAGGGAAAGCGCTACCCCAGACAAGAGGAAATTACACTCCCGGCAAAGAATATAAAGATCAAGGTTCGGCAGGAAAACGCCGTCTTTGGGATAGTAGTGCCGGACGAGCTTACAAATCCAGCGACATTCGGGAAATTCAAGTGGCAGATCTGATCCGGTTAATTCGCTCCTTTCATGATTTGTTCCAATCTTTGGAGGTTAGATCGGTCAATTTCGCTGAGTTTTAGTGGGTCTACGTTCAGGGAGGATAGCAAGGGACCGGATATCCGCCCGAAAACCGTTACAGAGGCTTTCGGCAAATTGTCCCTGCGTCTTTCCATCAATTCCTTTAATCCTGGAACCGCTTCCAGTGTCTCACTGCCGATAACATTTGTTTGTATTCCAAGAACGGCATTGAGTTCTAGAGTGTCCATTTTCAGAGAGCTGAGCGCTGCGGTGATAATTTCCTGACCTTTCATTTGAAAGTTGTTGGTAATCAACTGCCCTGTCCGCACGGCAAAATCTGCCCTCACCTGATCGAATTCGATGAAATCTCCTTTCATTGCTACAGGCCGGGGTTTGACGATATTTGCAAGCAAACTGTGCGAGGTGGTGAGGACTGGAACTATACGGTCGCCCCTCACTCTCCCCTTACCCATCGCCAAAGTAAAATTGCCAGTTAGTCCGTCGAATGATCGAGCATTTTTGAGACTTCCAGAAACAAGGAACGAAGACTCTACGTATCCGTTGATTCTTCCCGCCACATC
>WSSedB1CaDRAFT_10000983_pt1 | contig 11482 bp, 13 predicted proteins | sample WetSurSB1Cattail_FD_9460 | JGI IMG/M metagenome (IMG submission 9460)
GGCAATGTGTCCGCGCCCACGCTGACCGTGTACCCGCCGAAAGGCGCGAACTCGGGCGCGGCGGTGGTCGTGTTTCCCGGCGGTGGTTATCAGATTCTCGCCATCGATCTTGAAGGCACCGAGGTGTGCGACTGGCTGAACTCAGCCGGTGTGACCTGTGTGCTGGTGAAGTATCGCGTGCCGAATACGGGTCCGTATCCCAAGTCCGCGGCGGCCTTGCAGGATGCGCAGCGCGCAGTGGGCTTGGTGCGGCAGCATGCGGCCGAGTGGGGCATCGACCCGAAGCGTGTGGGCGTGCTGGGCTTTTCGGCGGGCGGGCATCTCTCCGCGGCTGTCAGCACGCACTATGACAAGCGTCTCTACGATGCAGTGGATGATGCTGACAAGCTCAGCTGCCGGCCAGACTTTGCCGTTGTGGTGTATCCGGGCTATCTGGCGCTGGAAGAGCAGAACATGGCGACAAATCCTGAGATTCATCCGACGGCGGACACGCCGCCCACCTTCATTGTGCAGGCGGAGAACGATCCGGTGCACGTGGAGAATGCGACCAACTACTTTCTCCAGTTGAAGCAGGTGAAGGTGCCTGCGGAACTGCACGTCTACGCCGAAGGCGGGCACGGCTATGGCCTGCGGCCCACCGAACTGCCAGTGACGGCCTGGCCGCGGATGGTGGAGACGTGGCTGCGCACCATTCATGTGCTCGCGGGAAACTAGCTATGCTGCTTGCTGTGCTCACCGTTTCCGACCGCTGCTCGCGGGGCCTCGCGCAGGACACAGCCGGCCCCGCAGCAGTGGCGCTTCTGCGCGCGCGCTGGCCCGCTGCGAAGATCGCTACGGCGTTGGTGCCCGACGAGGAAGACCAGATTGCTGCGCAACTGGAAGGTTGGGCCGCGCACGGGGCAGCACTGATCCTTACCGCAGGCGGCACCGGCCTGAGCCCGCGCGACCGTACGCCAGAGGCCACGCGGCGCGTGCTGGAACGTGAAGCGCCGGGACTGGCCGAGGCCATGCGCGCGCGGGGAGCAGAGAAGAATCTGCGGGCGTGGCTTTCGCGCGGAGTTGCAGGGTTGCGGGGCAGCACACTCATCGTCAATCTGCCTGGCAGCCTGCGCGGCACCGAAGAGAGCCTACAGGTGTTGCTGCCCCTGCTGGAGCATGCGCTGGATACGGCCGCAGGGCGCGACTCGCACGTGTAACGGCTCGCGTACATCAATCTGGTTCGTTAAGGAATTTGGCGAAGTTGGGAGGTGAGCGGCAAAGCAAACGCTTTCCAAAATTCCCTGTGTCTGCACCTCAGCACCCCTGGCGCAGACTCGAAGAAGCCCGCCAAGTTCAATCAAAAGCGCCTCTTTTCGTGGTTTGGCCGCCGCTCGGCCCCTTGAGAAACACGAGAAAAAGAGAGTAATATCATTGCATCGTGAGCCCAGCCAAAAGCAGCCCCTCCGACCATCGCAGGCCCGGAACTGCCAGCATCCGTGACGTGGCGCAGCGCGCCGGCGTTTCCATTGCCACAGTCTCCCGCGCCGTCAACAATATTCCCACCGTCAACGCTGAACTCGCTCGCCGCGTTTGGAAGGCGATCGAAGAGGTTGGTTACCTGCCGAATACGCAGGCACGGGCACTGGTCTCCGGTCGCAGCCGCCTGCTGGGCCTCATCGTCTCAGAAATCACAAATCCGTTTTTTCCGGAATTGATTCAAGAGTTCGAAAACCTGGCAGTGGCGCAGGGATACGAGGTGCTGATCGGCTCCACCAACTACGATCCGGCGCGCACGGAGAGCTTGATGCGTCGCCTGCTTCAGCGTAACGTGGACGGCGTGGCGGTGATGACCTTCGGCGTGGAAGAGGAACTGGTGAAGCAGTTGGTGGAGAGGGAGTTTCCCCTGGTGTTTGTGGATGCCGGGCCCGATCTGCCCAATATCCGACTGGTGCAGCCGGACTATGCCGAAGGGATTCGCCAGGGTGTGCAGCATCTGGCCGCGCTCGGCCACCGGCACATGGCCTTCATCAGCGGGCCGATGCAGCAGCGCTCCCCCAAGGCGCGTCGCGAAGCGTTCCTGAAATCGATGTGCGAACTGGGCCTGACGGTTCCGCCCGAGCACTTGGTAGAAGGCACGCACACGATGGAGGGTGGCATCGCCGCCATGGAGCAACTGCTGACGCTGAGCGAGTTGCCCACGGCCGTCATGTGCTCCAACGACATGACCGCGATCGGCGCGTTGCACGCGCTCTATCGCACCACGCACCGCGTGCCGGATGACATTTCCGTGGTGGGCTTTGACGATATCCACCTTGCGCAGTTCATGCTGCCGCCGCTCACCACTGTGCAGATGGCTTGCCACGATCTGGCCGCGGCCGCTGTTGAGGGTTTGCGAGCCGGCATTGAGCCGGACCATCCGAAGCACGCAAAGAGGGAATGGCGGATTCCTACGCACCTCGTGGTACGGCAATCCACTGCATTTCCGCGCGGAAGCTTGCCGGCACAGCTGAGCGGCGCCGGTACTATCCACAATGCCTGAAGGGTTTCTGTAACCTTCCCGGGCGGGTGGGAGTCTAATGGGTGCAGTCACGATTTCCCCCGTGCGAGGTCGTACCATGCTTATCGGCAAGCCGTCGGACCTCCCCTCGTCCGCCATCACATCGAAAGACCAGTACCTGAATCGCCGCCGCTTTTTGCGCGGCGCAGCCGCCGCAGGCGCTGCCGCTCTGGGCGCGAGCCGCGTGGCCGATATACTCTCGCCGCGTACTGCCGCGCGCGCCGGCACAAAGCTGCAGACGGTGAAGAGTCCGCTGACCACCACGGGCGAGCAGCTTACCAGCTACGATGACATCACCCACTACAACAACTTCTACGAGTTTGGCGTGGACAAGGGCGACCCGGTGAAGAATGCGGGGATTCTGCCCACGCGGCCGTGGACGGTGCGCGTCGAAGGATTGGTGAAACAGCCCAAGACCTTCGACATCGAAACCCTGCTTAAGCTTCGCCCGCTCGAGGACCGCATCTATCGACATCGGTGCGTGGAAGCGTGGAGCATGGTGATTCCGTGGGTTGGTTACTCGCTCTCAGAATTCATCGGACAGTGTGAGCCGCTCAGCAAGGCGAAATACGTGCAGTTTCTCAGCTACTATGACAAACACGTGGAGAAGTGGACCAACGAGTCGAGCATCTTCTGGCCTTACACCGAGGGACTGCGCATGGATGAGGCGATGAACCCGCTCGCGTTGCTCACGTTTGGCCTCTACGGCGAGGTGCTGCCCAATCAGGATGGTGCGCCGGTGCGCATCGTGGTGCCGTGGAAGTACGGCTTCAAGTCAGCCAAATCGATCGTTGCTGTGCGCTTCCTTGAGAAGCAGCCGCCCACCACATGGAGCCAACAAAACGCGCAGGAATACGGCTTCTACTCCAACGTGAACCCCAGCGTCGATCACCCGCGTTGGAGCCAGAAGACCGAGCGCCGTATCGGACAGCCGTTCTATGCGCAGCGCCGCATGACGCTGATGTTCAACGGCTATGCGGACCAGGTGGCCGGGCTCTACAAGGGCATGGATCTGCGGGCGAACTACTGAGGCGTTGACTCGACACGCATGAATCGCACGACTCTTGTACTTCTGAAGACGCTGACGTGGATCGCATGCCTGGCGCCTGTCGCATGGCTGGTGTACGGCGCGGTGACCAACTCGCTCGGGCCGGACCCGACGGCGGCCATTACCTTTGCCACCGGCCTCACCACGCTGCGGCTGCTCACCCTGTCGCTGGCTATCACACCGCTGCGGCAGCTGTTTCCGCGTCTCAGCTGGCTCATCAAATTCCGGCGGCTGCTGGGGCTGTTCGCGTTCTTTTATGCCACGCTGCACCTGATGACGTGGGTCGCGCTCTACACAGCGTTTGATGTGAACGCGATGAACTCGGACATTGTGAAGCGCCGCTTCATCACTGTGGGCGTGCTGGCATGGTTGCTGCTCTTTCCACTCACGGCCACATCCACCAACTGGGCCATCCGCAAGCTTGGTGGCAAGCGCTGGAACCGCCTGCACAAGCTGGTCTACTTCGCGGCTGTGTGCAGCATCGTTCACTACTGGTGGCAGGTGAAGACCGGCGTACTGACGCCGTTGCCGATGACGGTGGTGCTGACGGTGCTTCTCGCGGCGCGGCCCGTGCTGGCGGTTTGGAAGCGGCGGCGGGTGGCTGTGGCTGCGGCGTGAGCAGCAGGCTCAGGGACGAGGTTTGTGGGGGGCGCGGTTGAGAACCGCGTCGGCATTGTCAATGTCGCCGGAGACTTGAAGAGGGAACTCTTTGTCCCCGTAGAGCGAAATGGACACGGCGGAGTTGGTTCCACCGGATTCGTCGGCTCTTGCATCGTTGGCGCCGGAGACGCGCAGAAGATAGGTGCCTTCGGGGACAAATTCGAAGGAGAATTGTCCATCTTGGTCAAGAGAGGCGGTGCGCATCGACTCCCGGTCATCTGTGTAGAGGAGTTGTACGGTGCCGTGGAGAATCGCATGCCCGTCTGTGGCAGCGGTGACCGAGCCGGAGACGGTGCGCAAGCCAGACAACGGGACCACGATCTCCAGCGAAGACAACTGCTCACCTGCGGCGACTTTGACGGAACTGGAGTCTTTCGGGCGCAAGACGTTACCAAGGCAGACGTAGAGGGTATTGTCTTGCGAGGCGGTCGGCAGCAGTGCGCACACCCTGTACTCGCCCGCAGGAATACCGGATACGGTGAAGCGGCCGTGGCTGTCGCTGACCGAGGGCAGTTGCCACGCACTGAGCAGGGAGACGCCGATGTTGCTCCAGGAACCGCCCTGGGATTTACGGGAGAGCACGAAATGCGCGCCGATGGCAGGAGAGCCATCGTCATAGAGTACCGTGCCGCCGATCTCTGATGCCCGCTCGATGATGATGGAGATTTCGCTGGTGCGATGCACTGAGACTTTCACGGGAACGAGGTACTCTTTCCACTGTGCAATGGCATCGGCAGCACGCTCGGCATCGTTGGCCTTTGCCTCCAGGCGTGTTAAGTCGAGACCGCGTTCGGGATCCTGATAGCCGTCGATTGTGGCTGTCGCGTAGTACTGACCGGGCGGAACCGCTTCGAGAACGAACCTTCCGTCCAGATCGGTGCGAGTGCTGCCGACTGACGCGAAGGGATCGCCCTGTTCGAGAGTGGTGTCGCGGCTGGGGACTGCAATCAGTGTGACCACGGAAAATCGGGCGGGTTTGCCCGTGTCGGCGCATAGAACGATCCCGGTCACTCTCCCCTTGGTGGAATCAGGTTTCTGCTTGCGGTTTTCGCATCCACAGAGGGTCAACACAACCACGAAGAGCGCTGCCAGCAGTCGACGCCGCATCATTCGATCAAGCTCCCCATGCATCGGGAGAATTCTAGTGCATCGACCGTCCAGCTAAGTCGGCAGTACCGAACTGAGGCTCAGCTGTCGAAGTCGAAGGGCAGCAGCGTCTGCGCTACCGGCTTGTAGCTCCGTCGATGCAGTGGCGTGGGGCCCAGGCGTGCCAGCGCGGCCATGTGTTCTGGTACCCCATAACCCTTATGATTCGCCAGGCCGTAGCCGGGGTATCGGCGGTCGAGTTCCACGATCAGTCGGTCGCGGTAAACCTTGGCCAGCACGCTGGCTGCTGCAATCGAAAAGCTCGTTGCGTCGCCCTTCACGACGGCCTGTTGCGCGCACGGCCAGTCGATTGTGTCCACGCCGTCGATGAGCAGGTAGTCCGGCGAGAGCGCCAACTGCTCCACGGCGCGGCGCATGGCCAGCAGAGAAGCCTGGCGGATGTTGATGCGGTCGATGGTCTCAACGTCCACCGCGGCGATGGCCCAGGAGACGGCGTTCGAGCGAATCTCCACATTCAGCACATTGCGCTTTTTCTCTGAAAGCTTCTTTGAGTCGGTGAGGCCCTGCAGGTGGCAGTCTCTCGGCAGAATGACGGCGGCTGCCACGACGGGGCCGAACACTGGCCCGCGTCCAACCTCGTCTACCCCGGCAATGCGCAGGGCGCCGGTCTTGCGCGCGGCGCGCTCCAGCCTCCAGCCACATACGGGGTCGTTCACCATGAGTTCAGTATAGAAAATACAAAGCCCCCGGCTGCGGGAACCGGGGGCTTGGGTGTAAACGTGCGTGCAGGCTTACGCCTTCGCGGTGACGCGATCCACTTCCTTCAGACGGGCAGCCTTACCGCGCAGTCCACGGATGTAGAACAGCTTGGCACGGCGAACCTTGTAGCTGCGGATCTTCTCAACCTTGTCGACTACCTTGGAGTTGAAGGGGAAGATGCGCTCCACACCCTGTCCGAAGCTCATTTTGCGGACGGTGAAGGTGCCCTGGGGGCCGCGGTTGATGGCAATGACCAGGCCTTCGAAAGCCTGCAGGCGCTCTTTATCGCCTTCCTTGATCTTCACCTGGACGCGAATCTGGTCGCCCGGGACAAAATCTGGCAGATCGGTGCGCTTCAGCTTGTCGGCCAGGCGCTGCATAACTGGATGAATTGACATGGTTTCTTCCTGCGTTGAACTCAGAATTCTTAGTTTACCAGAGATTCGGGAGCACGCATAGTCTGCACCCTTTCTGGCTGTGATACATTTTCGCCATCATGCTGAAACGTTTGGCGATACTCGCAATCGCCGCATTCACAGTGATCAGTGTGCCCGGTCAGCCAAATAAGGCTGCCAATACAAACCTGCACCCAACAAATCGAGAGAATGCGGCTGGAGTGGAACCCGCGTCAGAACAACAGAACGAAGCCGCTGCATATAAGGGCAAATCCGGTTCCAACACGCCAGGGTGGTACAAAGCCCTCGAAACGCCCGATTGGTGGCTGGTGATCTTGGGATTCGGCACATTGGTGGTAGTTGGATGCCAAACGAGAATATTGGCGAGTTCAGTCAAAGCCGCTCAGACTGCCGCCGATGCTGCCAAGGAATCAGCCTTGGCAGCTATGGGGATTTCCGTTCCATGGTTGGGATTGTGCGAGTTCTCTTTTGTCGTCGATAAGGGCCGGGAGAATCCAATTCTCTTTTATGGATATCCGTTTCCAACGCTTGTTTTGAAGAATTTCGGACAAAGCCCAGCACTTTTGAAGCAATACGGAGCCTATCTTAGATGGGACCACGATCCAGAAATTCCCGAAGCACGCACCTTTGATGAAGGAACGATCATTGAGCCGGGAGGAGCACTCAGAATGGAGCAATATCAGCTCAGCATTGGGCTGTTGCCAGACGAGAGGATTGTTTCTGATCTCATCACAGGAAAGAGAATCCTCGGCTTCTCTTTTTGGGTGACCTACGGAGATGTATTTGGCTCTCCGATCAAACGGTTTGAATTTGAGAGATACCTGATCGAGTATGACCCTGATCCTAGCAAAATGGCGGTGGCTGACCGCGAAAATGCCAGAGACTTCATTGAAGAAAGTAAAGAAGGAGAAGGCGAGTAACAGCGCCCAAAGCCAAATCAGGACACTACCCACCTGTGGATGCTTTATAGTGGCCGATTATGGACGAGAAGCGCGCCTTCCTGCGGCATACCCTGGCCACTGTGGCCTATCCGCGCTACGCGCGCGCTTGAAAACAGCGACGAGGCATTTGCAGCGTTTGCCGGGGCGGGGCGGCGCCCCGATCAGATCCTCGCCCACATGGGCGACCTGTTCGACTGGGCGCTAAGTATGGCGAAAGGCCAGCCTGCCTGGCACAACTCGACGCCCCTTAGCTGGACGCTCGAGCGGCAGCGCTTCTTTGCCGCGCTGGCCGCCTTTGACGATTACCTGACCTCGGATGCGCCGCTTGAGGCCCCCGTTGAACGACTCTTCCAGGGCCCGGTGGCCGATGCGCTCACGCATGTGGGCCAGCTGGCCTTGCTGCGTCGTTTGGCTGGCGCCCCCTGTACGGGGCGAGAACTTTTTCGTGGCGGAGATCGCCTGCGGCTGCGTGAGACCCGAGCAGCCCGCGCCGGTCAAGCCCTTCTGAAAGCAAGTGCTCTCAGAACCGGAAGAACGCGTGGCTGCGTGCCTGATACTCGATGTATTCATCCTGGAAGTATCGTTCCAGCAGTTTCTCTTCGGCGCGGGCGCGGATTTCAATGCCAAACAGGTTGAGAATGGCGCCGGCGACGAAGAAGGGCCACCAGGTGTAGGCAAAGCCTGTGGCCACCACCATGCCCAGCAGAGACGCATAAATTGGGTGCCGAATCCCGAAATAGGGGCCAGTCTGGATCAATTGCTGGTCCACGTTCAGGACAGCTCCGGCGTGCCAGTTGCGCCCCAGATATCGCCGTGCTCTCCAAACCAGCCCCACGGAAAGCGGCGCGATGATCATGGCAGGTACGACGGTGTAGACGGGACTGTGATAACCCTGCGGCCGGAAAGGCACAGCGAGACAGGCCACCCCAAGCACATTCATTGCAATGCCCAACCAGGCTCCGGGCGCGCTGAAAGCCTGGACCGGTTTCGGCCCCTTACCCCGCGTGCGTGCGGACGCGAGCAGCCAGGCAAACCAGCAGAGCGCCAACTCAGCCCATGCTCCGAGTTGCAATGAATATTGATTCATCTGTTAATACTTCTTCCAGCCTATCGAATCCAGTATCCTTTTGTCCTCATCGGTCAGTGCAGCCCTCTCCAGAAGGTCGGGACGGTTGGCCATCGTCTTACGCAGCTGCTGTTCGCGCCGCCAGCGGCGGATGGCCGAATGGTCGCCGTTGAGAAGCACCGGAGGCGCTGCCACCCCGCCAAACTCCACGGGCCGCGTGTAATGCGGATAGTCGAGCAGGCCGCCCGCGCCGTGCTGCGAGCGTGGCACACCGGCTTCATCGGTTGCGATCTCAGCATCGGGCACGCCAAAGCTTTCAAATTCGCCGGAGGCCTCGTTACCGAGAACGCCGGGCACCAGTCGCATGACGGCATCGACGACGACGGCTGCGGCCAGCTCGCCGCCGCTCAACACATAGTCCCCGATGGATAGTTCCATGTCGCAGTAGAGCTGATTGATGCGCTCATCCACACCCTCGTAGCGTCCGCACAGCAGCACCACGCGGTCTACGGCAGTTAACTGGCGCGCCACGGACTGCGAAAACGGAATGCCCTGGGCGGAGAGCAGAATCACACGAGTGCCGTCCTCGGGCGCGCGCCGGGCACAGGGCGCAATTCCCAGAGATTCCATCGCCTCGGCCAGCGGCTCGGGCTTCAGCACCATGCCTTCGCCTCCGCCAAAAGGGCGATCGTCCACGGTGCGGTGCCGGTCGTGGGTAAAGGCGCGCAGGTCGTACAGGTTCACCGTCACGCGTCCCTCGGCCTGTGCGCGGCGGACAATGCCGTGCTCGAAGATGCCGCTGAAGAGGCCCGGAAAAATGGTGACGATGTCGAAGCGCATACCCGTTACTACTGATGATATAAGCAGATCTCACTGCGCGGTCGCTCCCGGTGTGCTTTACTGTTGGGCAATTGCTATGGCGGATCTTGAATCGCTTCTGAATCGATGGCAGACGGTAGATGTGCTCGACGGCCGGACGGTCGAGCGCATCCGGCAGTGGGAACTGGAGCAGAAACGTCCGGCGGGCCTTCGCTGGCAGGGTATGGTGGCGCTCATTCTGGGCGCGCTGCTGTTGGCATCCGGCGTGGTGCTTTTTGTCTCCGCGCATTGGGATGAGTTGGGTCCGGCGGCGCGGCTGGCCCTGGTCTTCGGCATGGTGGCCGTGTTTCACGTGGGCGGCGGTGCGGTGCGGGATACGTATCACGGTATGTCCACCGCGCTGCACGCCGTGGGCACCGTCTCCATCGGTGCTGCCATCGCCCTGGTGGGGCAGATCTTCCACATCGAGGAGCACTGGCCGGCGGCGATTGGGCTGTGGGCCGTGGCCGCGCTAGCTGGCTGGGTGTTGCTGCGTGACGAGGCGCAGGAGACACTCGGACTTCTCTTGTTTCCGGCGTGGCTGTTTTCTGAGATTGCGTACGCAACAGATCTCCATGCGGGGCAGGGAGCTTACCTGGGCCGCTTTCTCTTCGTCTGGGGCGTGCTTTACCTCACGCTCTTTCTCGGGTCCGAGCGCAAGGCGGCGCAGGGAATCCTGTTTGCGGCTGGAGCTATTGCGGTTGTAGTGGGCACCGGCAGCATGCGTACAGACGGCTGGGGATGGAGCAGTAGCTGGTCGATGACGCCCTGGACCATCACCTGGTCCTGGGGAGTGATTGCCGCACTGCCGCTACTGATGGGATTGCTGCGCTTCCGCCGCAGTCTCGTGCCGATGGGGACGGCCGTGGGCTGTGCCTTCGTGCTGCCGATGTGCGGGCAGCTGGGGGCGGGAAGCCTGCTGGCGCATGTGCTGGCGGCGGGGTTTGCGGTCTTTCTTATCTGGTGGGGTGTGCGGCAGGCGAGCCGTGCGCTGGTCAACTTTGGCATCCTGGGCTTTGCGCTGGCCGTGGTGTGGTTCTACTTCAGCGACATCTTCGACAAGGTGGGCCGCTCGCTGGGACTCATCGGCATGGGCGCGTTGTTCCTCGCCGGAGGATGGGCGCTGGAGCGTATGCGTCGTATGCTGCTGGCCGGGATGGACGCACCCGCACCGGCCTCTGCCGCAGCAGAACGGGAGTGGAAGCAATGAAGATCGCCGGCCTCAAGCTCTCTGCTGCTTCATTCCTTGTGCTGCTTATCCAGCTGGCGCTTGTTTCATCCATCGCTGCGAAATATGCCTGGCAGCGTGCCCGTTGTCCACGGGTGTGGACCCGTGCGTCCATGTACGACCCCGCGCTGGTGATGCGTGGTCGCTACCTGAGCATGCAGCTCACCGTGGACGGCTGCCAAAGCACGCTCAACACAGGCAAAGAGGCGGAGTTCTATCGAGACCAGGGCGGCGTGCCGCGGGGCGGGCGGTTTGCCGTGGCCGGTCCGCAATTTGTGGAGTTTCCCGCCACCCTCGCCGTTAAGGACAACCGACTGATCGCGGTGCGCGTATCTCGCAGCGAAGAGACGCCCGCGGGGCTGCGCGTGTGGGCACGGCAAGGCGCCAGTTGCGACCAGATGACGCTACGCGAGCCGGTTAACTTCTACATCGCCGAGCATGCGCAAAGTCCGCTGCCGGTGGCCGGGGGGCAGGAGTTGTGGGTAGAGGTGACGGTGCCACCCAAGGGCCCGCCGCGGCCCATTCAGCTTGCGCTGAAGGAAGCCGACGGAGCATGGAAGCCGCTGGCGTTTCAGTAAGCACTGCGTGGGGCGTGCTATTTTGACGCGGCTCGCGGCAATCGTCAGAGATTTGGACACGGCGTTTACAAACCGTGCATCTACTAGGAGTTCAGATCGACAAGCCCTTCGGGAAGAGCCATTTCCACGCGCTTGTTCTCAATGTCCAGTTTGCGCAGGTAGCTCTTGGCGTAGGGTACAAGCACCTCGCCGCGCGTGCTGCGCACAATGAGCAGCGGTGCGGGGCCGGCGTCGCGGTACACGTCGTAGATGGTGCCCACCGATACCGGCTCGGCCCCTGCCACA
>WSSedB1CaDRAFT_10000984_pt1 | contig 11479 bp, 8 predicted proteins | sample WetSurSB1Cattail_FD_9460 | JGI IMG/M metagenome (IMG submission 9460)
ATTGGCTGCCGTTGAATTTGGAGGCCCGAATCCGCCGGCTTGGCGTTTGCGTGAGTTTGCGGCCGATGCGCGTAAAGCGGGTGATATTGAAGCATGGCAGGCATATGGCCGGAAGGCCGGGGCCAAAGCTGCCCAAGAGAACACACAGCCGTACGACGAGGCGGCAAAGGCCCAGATGGCCGGTGATTACCGTAAAGCTGCCGCCATCTGTTTTGAGCGGATGAAACAGGCCGATACTATTGCGAAGCGCAGGGCCTTGTTTTTCAGGGCAGTGCGTATCCTGCAGGCGGGTAACCTTCCCCTGGAAGCATTCGATGCCGGTGAGAGGCATATGGGTGGATTATCTTCCGACCGGGCCACGCTTGTTTTTCTCACCAAGGTTGGGTTGGCGGCCGGTCAGCCGGCAAGGGCACAGCGCTTGGTAAAAAAAGCTCTGGGCATGGACGGAAGCATTCACCAGCCGGGTAACTCATGAAACACGTCTTGCTCGTTGCGGTGACAGCTTTGCTGACAGCTTTGCTGACAGCTTTGCCCATACGTTATACAGAACCGTGTTATGCGGAAGATGCGGTGGCGCCAATCGGTCCCCGTGTGCCTTTTGACCCGGAGCTGTTTGCGCTCAGCTACGACGTTTTCCTGGCCAACAGTAATCCTGCGGATGCCTTTTTGCTGGCGGAAAAGGCAGTTGCCGCTCAGCCGCGTGATTTTGTCTGGCATCGAAAAGCTGCCCAGAGCGCTGAGTGGTCCGGCAATTCATTCAAGGCACTGGAACATTGGTTTTTTCTTGCCCGGGAGACCCGCCAGCAGGATGCGATTGATAATGCTTTCAGGCTGGCGCGGGCCTTGGGTGACGGCAGCCGTCTCAAGCTGCTTCTGGAACAGCAGGGGGTAAAGAACAACCCCGCTCTGTTGCGAGAGTATGTCTCGGTCTGTGAAGTTGCCGGTGTTCCCGATGACGCCATTACCGCTTTGGAGCTTCATAGGGGAGGAGCTGGCCGCAAATACGCGCTGGAGCAGTTGGCCCGATTGTATGAGGCTGTCGGCCGGAATAAAGATGCTATTGCTGCCCGGCTCGATCTTGTCAAAAGCTTTGGCGTCAGCGGTACGGAGTTGGTGAAAGCTGCTTCACTGGCTTACGGATCAGGCGATATGCAGCTGGCATATACAATCCTGCGTATGGGGGGGCAACTTCCCGGCTCGGAAAGCGAGTATTGGAAAGCTTATGGAGATCTGGCCTGGGCACTTCAGGATACTCTCATTGCTGAAAAGGCTTCGCGATTGTTGTTTGAATCCGGCGTTGCCAGGGAAACAGATTTTCAGCGCCTGATCATGGTCAGCCGAGAAAAGTACCCTGAACGGGCGTATGATCTGGCTTTGGCCGCTTGGAAGCGGTTCGGCAAGGAGAAATATCTAAGCAATCTGCTCGAGCTTGGCATCACGCTGAAACGATACGCCGAACTTGCCGTTTTGATTCGTGATGCGGAAAAATCAGGTGCCCTGAAATCAATGGAAGAGGCCGCCAATTTTTGGACCCTGGTAGCGCAGGTTTATCGTGGCAACGGCAATGTGAGTGCAAGCGTACGCAGTTACCAACGCGCGCTTGGAGTCTCACCCTCGGATGGCATATTGGCGGCCGGGTACATCTGGTGGCTGCTGGACCTCGATCAGCGGGGCGAATTGCGCAGAACGCTCCAGGCATGGGATGGGCGTGAAAAGATAATGCCGGAGTTGGCGGAGCCTTTTGGATCGGCCTATATCTATCTGGGCGAAAGTATTCGGGCGCTTGTCTATTTCAAGTCGATTTACGAGCAAAAGAGAAACGATCCCGCCTGGCTTGCGGCTTACGCTGATGCTTTGGAACAGGCCGGTTGGCCGGAGGCAGCTTTTGCGGAACGTTTGCGTGCCATGCGTCTGGCGCGTAAACGCATGAATACCGGAACCGGGGCCGGCTCCGAAGATCGGCGTACTTTTCAGCTTGATTATGCCCGGCTGGCAATGGGCCTGGTACCAGGGGATGCCCTCGATAAAATGATGCTGGGTATCATGCGTTCACCACAGGATGAGGTCAGTCGTGAACTGATCGCGGCCTGGGCGCTTTCAACCCAGCGGAGCGATCTTGCCAGGATATGGTACTGGCGGGAATTTGCCCGCATGGCCCAAAGGCCGGCCTGGGTCGAATTGTCACAGGCGCTTGAGGACAACGACCGGCCCCGCATCGCGGCTTTGCTGGAGCACGATCCGGACCGGCTTGCCTCCCGGGATGCCATTGAGGGGGCTCAGCGGGCGGGCTGGACACCTTTAGCGGAAACGCATGCCTTTGAACAATTTCAGGGCAATGATCGTGACCATCTGCTTGACCGGCTGGTCAGAGAACTCTATGGGACACATCCCGGGTGGTTCCGTTACCAGGTTAGCCTGATAGAGCAAGACGGTGTCGGTTTTCTGGATCAGAAGGCGTCTCTTGCCGTTCCGGTATCACATCGTTTTTCCTTGCGCCTCGATGCGGACAATATTTATATTCGCGCTCAGAAAAGCGATGTATTGAGGGCATATCCCGGCACCATGCGGAGTGTGCAGGCTGGTGTGCTGATGCGGCATGAGTCGGGGACAGCCGAGCTGATGGCCGGCATGCGCGATGGTCTTTCACAGCATGTCATGGCGTCTTTGAAAGGCGACTGGAAAATTGACAGCCGTCTTAGCCTGAGTGCGAACCTGAACGTTGGAACTCCGGCTACGGAGAGTGTGCCGATGCAGATTGCCGGTCTGAATGATGAGGCAGAAGTTTCGCTGTCGAATGCCCTGACCCCCAGCGATACTCTGATGTTGAAGCTTTCCGGCCGATATCTCAAAGACCAGGAGCGCCGCAATTTGGGTGAAGGTGCATCGTTTGAAGGCGAACTGACCCACCGTATTCTGGCAGATTGGCCTGACATCAATGCGAAGCTTTTTGGCGGTTATTATTACTACGCCCGTACTGGCACCCCCAGCGGCAAGACGCTCGCATTGATTCCGCCTGAAACGCCGGCCGATGCATCTTTCTTTGTTCCTCCAACCTTCTATCAGGCCGGAATGGGGCTTAGTATCGGGCAGGAGGGGCATAATGACTATATCCGCGACTGGAGGCCTTATGTCGCGGCCGATGCGATCTGGAACAGTGAAAGCGGTTTCGGTTACCATTATGAATTCGGGTTGTTGGGGCCGGTCTTCGGACTGGACAACCTTGAATGTGCATTTTCGCAGGACAGCGGCTCATTTGGGCGCAGTGAGACAACCACTCGTTTTGATCTGCGCTATATGTATCATTTCTGAATTGAGAGCAAAGAACAACGAATACGACTATTTCCAATGATCGGGGAGATTTCATGAAACGACTGTTTTTGCTTGTGATGATGTTTGCAATTCTGTCCGTGACGGGTTGCGTTACCCTTAAACAGGGGGGGAGTGCGGTTTCCTTCAGCGATACTTGGGCAGTGCTGCCTTTTATCAACAACACCGAGACTCCCTATGCCGGTGAACGGGCCGAGGCGATTGCCGCTGCGCTCCTATATGCCCGTGGGGTGCAGCGCCTGGAGCGGCCTGCAACAGAAGCCAAGGCGGACGACCTGGGCATGGACCGTGGTGAAAAGCGTCAACGCGAGGCGCTGGAATGGGCCAGACAGAATAAGGTGCGCTACGTTTTATGTGGTGCGGTAAACGAGTGGCGCTACAAAGTCGGGCTGGATGGAGAGCCGGTGGCCGGGTTTACCTTGCAGGTAATGGAACTGCCCGTCGGCCGGGTGGTCTGGAGCGGCGCTGCCGGAAAGAGCGGCTGGAGCCGCGACGCGGTCAGTTCCGTTGCCCAGCAGGTTCTGGATCGACTGTTGGGAGAAATTCCCGCACTGCGCGAAGATTCAGTACAACCACCCAAAAAATGAAACTGAAGCTGGACGATATCCTGCCTGAACGGATAGGCAAGTGGCTGGAAACGCTGATCATCACGGCGGTAATGCTGTTGGCGGGCTATTTCTTCAACCGCATCGATCCGTTTTTCGTGCATGCTCCATTTCCCTGGGTCTGGTTCGCCCCTCTTCTGGTGGCCTTGCGTTACGGCATTGCTCCCGGTATGGTTTCAGTAGCCGTCATCTGCCTGGTCTGTCTGGTGATGCAGCGCTGTGGGCTGTTGACGGGCGATTTTCCCACGACCTTCATGCTTGGCGGCGTGTTGATGACCCTGATCAGCGGCCAGTTCAGTACTCTCTGGAATACGCGGCTGCGAAGGTCCGATCAGTTGAGCCGCCATGCGAGCGAGCGCTTTGAACAGTTGTCGCGTGCCTATTTCATGGTGCGTCTCTCCCACGACCGGCTGGAGCAGAACCTGATCAGCAGGCCGGTGACACTGCGGGATGCCATGAAAGACCTCCGCCTGCTTCTTTCAACCCATGGCGGCCGTCTGGATCACGAGACCGGTTCCGCGCTGATATCGATTCTTGTGCATTACTGCAGTCTGGAGAGCGCTGCCATCTATCTGGCTGATCAAAAGGGACGCATGCAGGAGACGCCGGTTGCCGTGTGCGGGCGCGGTGCTCCGTATCTGGCCGACGACCTGTTGCTCAGGTCAGCCATCGAATCCGGCAATACCGCATACCAGACGGTAATCCGCCTGCCTGACGACGAGAACAGCTCCTATCTGGTGGCGGCTCCGTTGCGTACCAGCAGTGGGAATTTATTGGGTGTTCTTCTTGTCAGCGAGATGCCGTTTCTGGCCCTGCATCGCGAAACCCTGCAAATCATGGGTGTTCTGCTGGCCTACGCTACTGATCATTCCGAGTCAGCCCGTGAGGCTCATAAGCTTCTGGCGGTCTTCCCTGATTGTCCGACCATGTTTGCGGCAGAACTGGTCAAGATGGTTCGGCTGCGCCGCGATCTGGAGGTGTCGAGCGCGATGGTGGTGATCAATATCGAGCCCACTGCACGGCTGGATGAACTATGCCATGCGTTGGAGCGTCATCAGCGCGGTCTTGATCATGGCTGGCGGCGCAAGCTTGGCTGGGGGGTGCAGTTCGTGACCCTGATGCCCTTTTCGGGGCAGGCTGCGGTCGAGGGATATCAGGCCAGGCTCAATGATATGCTGCACCGCCAGTTCGGCTTGCGTGTGGGCGAAGGCGGCCTTTCATCGTACTCGTCCCTTGTTGCGGCGGATGATCCGATGCGCCAGCTGGCTGATTTGCTCGTGGAGCATTCATGACGGTTGCCAAACTGCTTATCTACGGCCTTCTGGGCGAACAGTCGGCAATCCTGTCATTGTTCAGTCTCTATCCGGTCTGGGCCCAGTTGTTGCTCTTTCTGGCTGGTCACGCCATTGCTTCGGTCATGTTTTCCCTGTTGCTTACCGGAGCGCTTCCCCGGCGCTATGAGGTCAGCCGCTGGGGGGGGCTGGCGCTTTTTTTCAGTTTTACCTTTTTTATCCCGGTCTTCGGCGCAGTTGGAATGCTTGCCGCCCTGATCTATTTCCGCTTTTTTCAACGCCATGTGAATCGGACCGAGTTTTCCAGCGCTCCCTTGCCTCCGTTCATGCACGAGGCGGGTGGACCATCGCCGGGTATGGGCGAGGGGGGGGCCTGGTCGCGCCTGCGTACCGTGGAATTGCCCCGCGCTTCCCGGTTGAAGGCGCTGCTGGCAGTTGGTTCCGGCAGCGGACTGAACGCCAGTCAGTTGCTCCAGTTGGCCACAAGTGACAACGATGACGAAATCCGACTGTTGGCCTTCAATCTCTATGACCGGCGTGAAAAGGTGATCGGCGCGGCAATTTCCGACACTCTCAAAGCTTTGCGCGCTACGGATGTTCCGGCCGAACAGGCATCGTTATGCCGCAAACTGGCCTTTGCCTACTGGGAGATACTGTATAACGGCATGGCAAAAAATGAGCTGGCGGATTTTTTTGCCGATCAGGCCATCTCCTATGCCGATCGGGTGCTTCGGCAGAGGGGGGACGACGCCAGCTTGCTGGTGCTGATGGGACGGATTTACCTCTGGAAGGACGAGTTGGAAAAGGCCGAAACTTTCATTCACGCAGCACTGGAACAGGGCGCCCACCGCGATCGAGTCGTTCCCTATCTGGCCGAGTTTGCCTTCAGGCGTCGTGATTTTGCATCGTTAAGATCGTATTTTCGCTCTGATCCGCTGCTGCGCTACAAGCCGGGTATTGGCCCGATAGCCTCGTTCTGGATGGGATAGCTGATGAAAAAACTGCCAAAATCAGACCGGGTCGATATCATGCTGCTGCTGGAGGGTACCTTTCCCTATGTCAGTGGAGGCGTTTCCAGCTGGGTCAACCAGATCATCCGGGGCTTTCCACGGCTTCGTTTCGGCGCGGTCTTTATCGGCAGCAGCCGTGCCGATTACGGCACCATGAAATATGAGCTGCCGGAGAACCTTGTGCACCTGGAAACCTGGTATCTGCACGATCCGCAAACCAGACCGGAGATCGGACCGCTGGACGGTAATCCGAAGGCCTTCGAGGTTGTCAAGCGGCTGCACGACTGGTTCGTGAAGCCCGACCCGGCCACGCTTGACGGTGCACTCAAAAACCTGGACTTCTACCTCGACCCTGCCACGGGTATCGATCATCGTCAGTTTCTCCATAGCCGCCGCTCATGGGATTTCATTACCGAAATGTATGAGCAGCGCTGCAATGATCCGTCGTTCGTAGACTACTTCTGGACTGTTCGAAACATGCATGCTCCAATCTGGCTCTTGGCCGGCATTGCCGGGCAACTGATTCCGGCGCGGGTCTACCATACGGCTTCAACCGGTTATGCCGGATTTCTTGGCGCGTTGTTGCACCATGCGACCGGCCGGCCGCTGATCCTCTCCGAGCACGGCATCTACACTAAGGAACGCCGCATCGATATTTTTCAGAACGACTGGATTCAAGACAACCGCAATGCACTGCAAAAGGACCCGACCGAGGTCAGTTACTACCGCGAACTTTGGATCCGTTTTTTCGAGACATTGGGGCGCTTCTGTTACGGGGCGGCCGGTACGATCGTTTCGCTGTTCGAGGGGGCCCGGCAGCGTGAAATTGACGATGGAGCCCTTCCGGAACGAACCACAGTGATCCCCAACGGCATCGATATCGCCCGCTATGCCCCGTTGCGCGAGACCCAGCCCGACCTACCGCCCGCAGTGCTGACATTGTTGGGCCGTGTTGTCCCGATCAAGGATATCAAGACCTTTATCCGCGCTCTGCGCATCGTGGCTACGCATTTGCCTCAGGTGCAGGGCTGGATCATCGGTCCCGAGGACGAAGATCCGGAATATGCCATGGAATGCAAGGCGTTGGCGGAAAGCCTGGCAATTGACGGTCAGGTGCATTTCAAGGGATTTCAGAATCCGCTGGACATTTTCCCGCTCACCGGTGCGCTGGTGCTTAGCTCGGTCAGCGAGGGGTTGCCGCTGGTGATTTTGGAAGCGTTTGCCGCAGGGCTGCCGGTGGTGGCGACCGATGTGGGCGCTTGCAGGCAACTGATCATGGGGCATGGCCTGGAGGACGAGGCCATCGGCGCGGCAGGCGGCGTGGTGGGGATCAATAATCCCCAGGCGTTAGCCGAAGAGATGTTGCAACTGCTGAACGATCCGGCACACTGGAAACGCGCCCGTCAGGCGGCAATTACCCGAGTGGATCGTTTCTACACCCATCAGCGGATGTTCGATAGCTATGATGAACTCTACCGGCAGGGGCTGAGCTGATGGCCGGTATCGGATTCGAACTGCGCAAACTGCTCAAACGCGACTCATATTTCTCGTTGCTGCAGACCTATGCCTATGCTGGCATCATCAGCTCTGGCCCCTGGATTCTTTCGATAATTGCTGTGATCGTTATCGGCATCATCTCCGTATCGGTGGTGGTTCCCAATATCCTGATTACCCAGTTTCAAACCTCGATCACCTACCTGATTGCCTTCTCTCTGATCTTTACCGGTTTTGTCCAATTGGCATTTACTCGCTACTGCGCCGACCGGATCTTTGAAAAAGAACATTTCCGGTTATTACCCAATCTGAATGGGCTCCTGCTGCTGGTAACCGCGTTTGGCGGTTTGACTGCCTTCCCGCTGGCCTTTATCTTTTTTCCGGCAAATTCACTTGTTTTCAGGCTGCTTTTTGCCACCATTTTTGTCACTCTTTGCTGCGTATGGGTGGCGGCCATTTTGCTTTCGGGGTTGAAAGCCTACAAGGCAATTCTGGTCAACTTTGTTCTGGGCTATGGTTGTGCTTTGGTGTTGTCGGTTTTTCTGCGTGCCTGGGGGGTGGAGGGGCTGATGCTGGCTTTTGTGTCCGGCCAGTTCTTGTTGCTGATGGGCATGTATTTCGTCGTCTCACGCAACTATCCATCACGGAGTTTTATCGAATTTGATTTTGTGCGGCCGGGCCGGATACATCTCTCCCTGGTTTTTATCGGATTATTCTATAATCTGGGTATCTGGATCGACAAATTCGTCTTCTGGTTTCATCCCTATACCGGAACGCATGTGATCGGGCCTCTGAATGCGTCGGAGATCTACGATTTGCCGGTTTTTCTGGCCTATCTCTCGATCCTGCCCGGCATGGCGGTCTTCCTGGTGCGTATGGAAACGGATTTTGTGGAGTATTACGACCGCTTTTACGACGCGGTCCGTGAAGGTGGTTCGCTCTCCTATATCCGGGAAATGAAGGACGAGATGATGCGCATGGCCCGGGAAGGTATTTACGACATCATCAAGGTGCAAGCGACCGCAACCATAGCTGTGTTTCTGGTGGGCCACGCCCTGTTGGAGATGGCGGGCATACCGATTGTCTATTTGCCGCTTCTGTATATCGATGTTGCCGGGGCCGGGTTTCAGGTTGTTTTTCTGGGGATTCTCAATGTCTATTTCTACCTGGACCGGCGCGGACGGGCGCTGTTCTTGACGATGCTGTTTACCGTTGCCAACTTTCTATTCAGTCTGGCCTCAATCATGCTCGGCCCCTTTTTCTACGGCTACGGCTTTGCCGTATCCCTGTGCATCACTATTATGTGCGGCATGTTTCTGCTGGATCGCGACCTGGAGCGGCTTGAATACGAGACTTTCATGCTTCAGTAATGCTGGGGAGTTCCGAACAATGACATTTATTCCCACAACCAAAGAAGAAATGCGGCAACAAGGCTGGGACGAGCTGGACGTCATCTTCGTCAGCGGCGATGCCTATATCGATCACCCTGCCTTTGGCGTGCCGCTTTTGGCCCGCTGGCTGGAAAAGCACGGTTTTCGGGTCGGGATTATTGCCCAGCCCGATTGGCGCTCCAAGGAACCGTTCATGGCGTTGGGAAAACCACGGCTGTTCTTTGCCGCATCTGCCGGAGCCATGGACTCCATGGTGGCCCATTATACACCGGCCCGCAAGCTGCGCCACGACGACGCCTACACGCCGGGTAATCGCCACGGAGCCCGCCCCAACCGTGCCACGTTGATCTACACCTCTCGATTGAAGGAGGCCTACCGTGACGTGCCGGTTCTTATCGGTGGGATCGAGGCCTCACTGCGCCGTTTCGCTCATTATGATTTCTGGGAGGACAAGGTCCGACGCTCACAGATATTCGACGCCAAGGCCGACTTGCTGGTCTATGGCATGGCCGAACGGCCGATTCTGGAAGTGGCACAACGGATGCGGCAGGGTGTGCGTATGGCGGAAATCCGTAATGTGCGTGGCACATGCTGGATCGAAAAAACTCATGGGGATGAGAACTCGTGCCTTGAGATACCTTCCTTTGAGGAGATTACAGCCGACAAAATGAAGTTTGCCGAAGCTTACCAGTTGGCTGCGCTGGAACAGAATCCCTACTGCGCCCGGACAATTATCCAGCATCACGGTGACCGTCTGCTGGTCTGTGCTCCGCCGGCGCTGCCGCTGGACGAGGCAGAGATGGATGCAGTCTACGCACTTCCTTTTGAGAAGGCGCCGCATCCCTCCTACCGGGAACCGATTCCAGCCTGGGAACAGATCAAAACCTCCATCACCAGCCACCGCGGCTGCTTCGGTGGCTGCGCCTTTTGTGCCATTGCCATGCATCAGGGCAAAACGATCCAGTCCCGCAGCGAGTCGTCCGTGCTGAACGAAATCAAATCTCTTGCCCGCAAATCCTGGTTTCGGGGCAGTATTAGCGATATCGGCGGCCCGACCGCCAATATGTATGGCCTTTCCTGCAATAACCCGGAGGCCATGAAGGCCTGTCGCAGGGAAAGTTGTCTCTTCCCGCGGATCTGTAGAAATCTGCTGGCCGACGACAAACGGGCTGTTCTGTTGCTGCGTATGGCCCGCAAGGCTGAGGGCGTTAAGCATGTGGCGGTGTCGTCGGGGGTGCGCTATGACCTGATGGAGCATCAGGCGGCTTATTTTCGTGAGCTGGTTGAACACCATGTCAGCGGACTTCTCAAAGTCGCGCCGGAGCATCTGATTGAGAATGTTACAGAACTGATGCGCAAGCCGGGTAGGAAGTCATTTGAAACATTTCTGCGGCGTTTCAGGGATGAAAATGTCCGTCTCGGCAAACGGCAGCAGGTGGTTCCGTATCTGATATCAGGGCATCCCGGCTGTACATTGGCCGATATGCTGGAACTGGCGCTGGCGCTGAAGAAGCTTGGGATGAAGGTGGAACAGGTACAGGATTTTACACCTACCCCGGGAACACTTTCCACCTGCATGTTTTACAGCGGCATTAATCCTGAAAATAAAAAAGCGGTATTTGTTGCGCGAAGTGATCGGGAAAAGGGGCTTCAGAAAGCACTGCTGCTCTGGCATCTGCCTGATGAACGTAAAAAGGTGTTGGAGGCGCTCCGGGAGTTGGGACGGGAGGATCTTGCCGAACATTTGTTGCCGGAGAGTGTGAGTAAAAGCAGGCAGGAGGGGAAAACCGGAGCCACGCGACAGGTGGTCGGTATTCCCAAAAGAGGCGAGAGTGGAAGGAAGCGCTAGGGGGCGTTCTCAATCAAGTGTATCTTTTAAATTTCCGATAATGATGTATCACCTTTTTATCGGAGAGTTTGATGGCCAGAAGAGTTTTGCGCGACGACCAGTGGGAGCGAATTGCCCCATTACTACCAGGAAAAGCTACTGATTGCGGTGTGACGGCAAAGGATAATCGGCGATTTCTCGAAGGTGTCCTTTGGATTGCCCGTACCGGTTCTCCCTGGCGTGACCTGCCTTCTGAGTATGGCCACTGGCATCGCGTGTATGTCCGCTATAACCGTTGGTCCCGTAAAGGAATATGGCAGCGGATTTTTGAAGCTGTTGCCGGTGACCCTGATCTTGAATACCTGATGGTTGATGGCAGCATTGTCCGTGTCCATCAGCATGGCGCGGCTCAAAAAAAGACCGGGCAAAGCAAGCCCAAGGGAAATCTCGTGGCGGTTTGAGTACCAAAATTCACGCTGCGGTTGATGCCCTTGGCAATCCGATTCGCCTGCTGCTAACCGAGGGACAGAGG
>WSSedB1CaDRAFT_10000985_pt1 | contig 11465 bp, 11 predicted proteins | sample WetSurSB1Cattail_FD_9460 | JGI IMG/M metagenome (IMG submission 9460)
TGGCTTGCATCGGCATTTTTTTGCTGTGCATTGATGGGTCAGTCACCTGTTGAACAAACAAACAATACTTCAGCAACCGAATCCGCTCCTGCTTTTAGTTTTTTTACAGTGACCCCTCAGAATGGGCAGGCATTATTGCGTTGGGTGGCGCCCCTGGTTCAGTCGGAAGATTTTTTTATTGTGGAGAAGAGTTCGGATGCCCTGCATTTTGAAATGCTGAGTGCCATCGATGCAACGGTTGGAACAGATTCGGTTTTTTCCCTGGTTGATAATGCGGTGGGACCCGGAACCGTTTCATACCGGATACGTATAACCGGAAAAGACGGGAGGGAACTCTGTTCGAAAACCGTAAATATGAAGCCGGCACCGGCGACTGATTTCCGTTTTTATCCCAATCCGGTAGATAAACTTTTAATTATCAGGTCTTCTCATGCTTTGAGTGTTCAGGTAGTTGATACCTATGGGGTAATATGGTTTACCCAGGAAGTGGATGCCGGAATGCAGATTGTTAATGTTTCAGCTTTACAAAAGGGGAATTATGTACTGAAAGCAACTGATAAAACTACAAATTCGGTGATTTCAGAGCAGTTGGTAAAAAATAATTAAAGAATCCGGTTATGGGTCTTACTTGTTGCAAATCTGGATGTTAAGTCGTACCTTTATATCGGTTTTTCATAGGATATTGGATTTTAAAACGGGGTTGAATTTTTATTCTGACCCCTTTTTTTATGCCCCTGGTTCCCGGATCAACGGCATAAAAAATAAGGCTGTCCATTCGGACAGCCTCTGTACTTACCAACCCAGGTATTTATAGTCCCGGCTTATTTCTCTGTTACCCCGCCTTCCTGGGTTTCTTTGATTTTTGCCCGGATCTTAGCTTCTATTTCTGCGGCCAGTTCCGGATTGTCGTGGAGCAACTGACGAACGGAATCACGACCCTGCCCGAGTTTGTCTGATCCATAACTGAACCAGCTGCCGCTTTTATTTATGATTCCCAGTTCAACACCCATATCGATCACTTCACCCATTTTCGAAATGCCTTCACCGAAAATGATATCAAATTCTGCACTGCGGAAGGGCGGCGCCACTTTATTTTTAACCACTTTCACTTTTACGTGGTTACCGATGGCTTCTTCACCGTCTTTAATCTGGGTCATCCGGCGGATATCCAGGCGGACGGAAGCATAAAATTTCAAAGCATTGCCTCCCGTGGTTGTTTCGGGGTTTCCAAACATCACCCCGATTTTTTCACGGAGCTGGTTGATGAAAATACAAATGGTGTTTGTCTTGCTGATGGTAGCCGTCAGCTTCCGCAGGGCCTGCGACATCAAACGGGCATGAAGTCCCATTTTGCTGTCGCCCATTTCCCCTTCCAGTTCCCCTTTGGGAACCAGGGCGGCCACCGAGTCGATCACGACCACATCGAGTGCACCGGAAAGGATGAGGCGGTCGGCAATCTCCAGGGCCTGCTCGCCATAATCCGGCTGGGAAATCAGGAGATTATCCACGTCAACGCCCAGTTTACGGGCATAATTACTGTCAAACGCATGCTCGGCATCAATAAAGGCGCACATGCCCCCTTTTTTCTGCGCTTCGGCTATCACATGGGTCGCAATCGTTGTTTTACCGGAGGACTCAGGTCCGTAAATTTCAATCACCCGGCCACGGGGTAAACCGCCGATGCCCAGTGCCACATCCAGACCGATGGAACCGGTAGAAACGACTTCCATGGGTTCAGTACTTTTTTCATTCATCATCATCACACTGCCTTTACCAAAATCCTTGTCGATTTTATCCATGGTTAACTTCAGCGCCTTTAGTTTTTCTGCGTTTGACATTGCGTAATTTTTAGTCGTTTAAAGTAGTTGATTCTTCAAAGCTAGGATAAATAATTTATGCACACTAATTTTTTTAGTAATTTAAAACTAATTATTTTGGGCTCCCGTTTTGAATCCGCACCCCGGCCAGTTCCCGTCCCGGCCTTCCGGGACGGGCGGAACCCGGCCTCATGTTGTAAAGAAAATGAAATTCCGGGGCGGATCCAATACAACGAATGTGGTAAATTTAAACCATGAACCCATCCGCCGCGGGGTTGCCTTCCGACTGTCTTATTTTGTTCACCTTTTAAACAGGTTATATGAATACCATTGTTTCGTTTTTTGAAAACCAGGTTAAGTCAGAGGCAGAAATCACGCGCAAATTTTTGAAGATTTTACCGGAAGACAGGTACGACTGGAAACCACACCCGAAGAGTATGTCCATCCGGCAACTCGCAACCCATATTGCGGAGTTACCCGGCTGGATACCCATGGGTATAAAAACCGATGTGCTGGATTTTGCCGCGGAGAGTTATAAACCCACGCCGGTAAAAAATAACGGGGACCTGCTGGCCTTATTTGAAGAAAACCAAAAAAAGGCCCTGGAGTCCCTGTCGAAAACAACGGATGAATTCCTGCAGAATAACTGGACCATGCGCAACGGGGATCAGGTCTATTTTACGATTACCAAGCAGGAAGTGATCCGCATGGCCATGTCCCAGACCATTCATCACCGGGCCCAGCTGGGTGTTTTCCTTCGTCTCCTGGATATTCCCATCCCGGGATCCTACGGTCCGAGTGCGGATGAGGCCGGTATGTAAGGGAAAGGCTAAAAACCGGATGCCCGGGCCAAACGCTTAATACTTAGTCCTGAACGCGGTCGATGGATCGCGGCAGGCCGTATTTTGCTGATGGGAAATGGCCTGAAAAGCAATAAAAAGCGTAATACCGGGTTTTATAGTACAGCCTGTGCCGATGTGCCCGGGCACCTGAATGATATACTATGAAAACCCGGTTTTTTTTCTCCGTGCTTTTAGCAGCTTTTCTGGGTACTGCAAATAGTTCCCTTGCCCAGGATGGTAGTTTTGCAAAAAACCATCCGCATCTGGCTGAAGTCAATCAACGTGTGAAAACCCAGGTCCGTCACATAGATCATGAAGTAAAAAATGGTGACCTGAAAAGGCGCACCGTGCATGACCTGCACCGTTTGGACGACCACGTCACGCGTGAAGTGAAAAGCGGTGACCTGAAAAGACGCACCGTGCATGGCCTGCACCGTATGGATAACCATCTCCGGAAAGTAGAAAGAAAACTGGCTTCCCGGGATGAAGGTCATCCTCCAAAACCTGAATAACACAACCTTTCGCGGAAAACGATTAATTTATACGATCCTGAACGGTCCGTATCGTTTAATTTAGTGCAGCACGATCCCGTTCCGCCGCACATCACTAAAAACTCACATGCAGGAAAATCCCGACCGCACCCGGATTCCCCTTAAACGGGTCATTGGCCTGCCAACTGCTATTTTGCTTGTAGCCGGTATCATGATCGGATCGGGCGCTTTCAAGAAAATCGCGCCGATGTCGCAGTCGCTGATGAGCGAACCCTATATTTTACTGGCCTGGATCGCGGCCGGCACGATCTCGGTTTTTGGTGCTTTTACTTATTCCGGACTGGCCGCAATGACCAGCGAAACGGGAGGTATTTATGAATACCTGCGCCTGATCTATGGCGAATTTGTAGCGTTTCTACTGGGATGGACCTATTTTATGATTGTGGGAACCGGCTCCATTGCCGCGCTGGCATTCGTATTTTCACAGTCTGCTGACGCCTTATTTCATTTTCCGCAACTGTTACCGGCTTTTCAGGATGTATCGGTTGCGCATTTTATTTATCCCTTCCGGGGATTGTCCGTCAAGATCCTGGCAATGTCCATGATCATTTTACTAACCGTGTTGAATATACGGGGTGTTAAGAAAGCAGGTATCCTGAACAATATCGTGACGGCCGCCAAGATCCTGGGTATTCTCTTACTGATCAGCGCTGGAATTTTTTATACGGGTGAACCGGGAAACATGCTGCGGGATGGAATTTCATTTCATCCGTTGACCGGAGCCGCGCTTTTCAGTGGTTTTTTCGGGGCCCTGCTCAGCGCACTCTGGGCATACGACGGGTGGGCCACGATCACGTTTGTTACAGGAGAAATGAAAAATCCCGAACGCAACCTGCCTTATGCGATCGTCGGCGGCGTGGGCATCGCCACGATATTATATGTTTTACTGAACTACGTGTATATGAAAGTGCTTCCGCTTGAGCAGCTGGCAGCGATTCCCGAGCATAAAATTGCGGCAGCCGTGGTTTCTGAAACGCTCTTCGGCAGGGCGGGCGCTTCGCTGATTGTAACACTCATCCTCACCTGTACGTTTGGCGCCTTGAACGGATGTATCATGGTCTATCCGAGAATTACTTTCCGCATGGCTCAGGAAAATGTATTTTTTAAGAAGGCGGCCTGGGTTCATCCTGTTTTCAAAACACCCTATGTGGCCCTGGCCTATACCTGTGTCTGGAGCTGCGTACTGGTAATGACCGGGACTTTTGACCAGATTACCAACCTCGTGGTCTTTTCCACGTACCTGTTTTTCGGCCTGGCTGCCGCGGGTCTGATTAAAATGAAAATGCAGAAAAAAATTACGAAGCAGGTAATCGGCTACCCGGTCATTCCCGTAATGATCATCCTCTTCTGCGGGATCCTGGTGGTCAACACCCTGATTGTCCAGTTCCGTGCGTCTTTGCTGGGTTTGCTGCTGATGTTTTCCGGCCTGCCGTTCTATTTCTGGTTTAAAAGGAATCATGCCTGATGCTTTTTTATCCCCGTAAACCATAATATCCCGGTTGGTATAAACGAAAAACCGGCCCCGGAGAAATTTCCCCGAAAATGTCCATTTTCTTCCATCCGGCTTGTTATATAGCAGATATTCGATCACGGAAATTATAAAAGGAGGAACTGTAAAATGGGAAAAACAGGAAGGCTGATCAGGCTGTTGCTGATTTGTATACCGTTGGTATTATTAGCCCTCATGGCCGGACTCACCGGTTTGGTCCTTTTTGAAATCCGTCGTTGGAAAATATAATTCCGTTAACCAGTAAAATTTAAAAAAATGGACGAATTCATTTTGATCTTCAGGCATGAAGACGGTAACAAAGTAGCGTCACCCGAGCAAATCCAGATATGGATGAAACAGACCATGGATTGGATTGCGGGGATTACTGCCAAAAACAAATTTGTCGGCGGAAACGGACTGCCTTTCCAGGACGCAAGGGTAGTACGACACAAAGGCATGGTAACCAACGGCCCTTTCGGCGAAATCAGGGAAACCATCGGTGGATATATTATTGTGAAAGCCGATTCAGTGGATGAAGCCGTGGAGTTTGCCAAAGGCTGTCCCGTTTTACAGGGTGATGGCAATAGCGTGGAAGTCCGTAAAATTGCAAAAAGGGACGGACTCCACTAAGCCATGGGGGAGCAGGAATTCATACCGCATCTGTTCAGGACGGAATACAGTAAGATTGTTTCCGTCCTGTGTAAACGTTTTGGTATTGACCAGATCGAAATTGCAGAAGACATCGCCAGCGATACCTTTCTGAGGGCCGCCCAAAGCTGGGGCTTAAACGGTTTGCCGCCGAATCCCGTTGCCTGGCTATATCACGTGGCAAAGAACCAGGCAGTCAACCACCTGCAGCGGGATCATATTTTCACAACGAAGATTTCACCGTCATTAAAAAAAGAACCTGATGATTTTCATCCGGAGGACATTGATTTATCGCCCCGGAATATCAACGACAGCCAGCTGCAGATGATGTTTGCCATCTGCCACCCGGCGATTTCTCAGGAAGCACAGGTTGGATTATCCCTCCGGATCCTCTGCGGATTCGGCATAGAGGAAATTGCACAGGCCTTCCTGACCAATAAAGAAACAATCAACAAAAGATTATTAAGGGCAAGGGAAAAACTCCGGGAGGAGAAAATAAAAATTGAACTTCCGGGTCCGTCCCAGGTTGAGGAGAGACTGGAAACCGTCCTCACCACCATCTACCTTTTATTCAATGAAGGATATTATTCTGTCAGCAATGATCAGATCCTGCGCAAAGACCTTTGCCTGGAAGCCATGCGCCTCTGCTATATGCTGGCTGAAAATGAATTCACCGGCAAACCGGCCGTCCATGCACTGCTTGCCCTGATGTGTTTCCATGCCTCGCGGTTTGAAGCGCGTGAAGATAAAAACGGCGAACCGGTAATGTATGATGAGCAGGATACCAGTCTCTGGAACACGGAACTGATCAGTAAGGGTGTGTATTTTTTAAACCTTGCCGCAAAAGGGAATGAAATTTCAACCTATCATCTGGAAGCAGGCATTGCTTATTGGAACACTCAAAAATCGGATACCCGGGAAAAATGGGAAGCCGTTTTAGACCTCTATAACCGTTTGTTACAAATTAAATATTCTCCCATTGCTGCACTGAACAGGACCTATGCCGTTTCAAAAGTGAAAGGAAAAAAGACAGCCATCCGGGAGGCAGAGGAACTGAACCTTACCTCAAATCCCTTCTATTTTTCCCTGTTGGGGGAACTGTATACGGATATTGACAACGACAAGGCCCGAAAACATTTCCGGAAAGCCCTTTCATTCATAAAAACGGAAAACGGCCGGATTGCCATTCAGAAGAAAATGGATAAATGCTGAGCAGGTAATATCTTAATAGGAAGAATGGGCTTGAAGTATATGAGTGCGATACGCTCTGACCCGTTTTATTGGGCAGAGAGGGATCTTTTCAATTTACGGAGGAACCAGGCACTGACATTTTTGTTATACCGATGGTAAGGATCAGCATAAATTTTTTCAAACAGCGGAAGGGCTTTCCCGGGTTCCCGGTTACCGAGATAACTGAATGCAAGGTAATATTCAGCATCTTCATCGAAAGAACGGGTTTTACGGGCTTCAGGGTTTTCCAAAAATGCTAAAAAGACTTGGATCGCCTTTGCGGGCTGATGCGTTCCCAGGAACGCATTGCCTGCTAAAATATAATCAAGAGGTTCCGGTGATTTTAATGTGTCGAATTCCCTGATCACGGCCTCTATGTTTCCTTTTTTATACGATTCTTTCAGCGCACTGGCAGTTGTATCTCCTGCTTCATTCAGCTCAAAGGCCTGAAAGTTCTCACTGAACAATTTCTCCGGGGTCATGGTAAGGTATTCGTAAAGTACAGAAATTCCGAAAAGAATAACCAGGACGATGGCTATCCGGATCCCGTATTGGAACGGCTTTCCGGACTTCCCCGCTGTAATCGTTTTATTTTCTTTCAATTCCTGCATGATGTCGGTTTGCGCAGAACGGATGCTGCTTTATGAATCCAAAACTTATGACAGTTTCCTGTCAGATTTTAAGCCTGTAAACCAAAAGTATCTGAATTGCCGGCATATTCCTATGACCTGTATCATCATTCAGGATAATTAATCCTTAGGGATCGCATCCGATCCGTTATTTATAAAGAGCGGCTGTTTATTTCCAATTGCTTACATTTAGTTAGCAAACCGCGGTCATGCTGCTGCGCTTCCTTTATACTGTCCTGCTTATTTGTTCGGCTGGTTTATTTCATACCACTGATGCACAGGATTTCAACCCTTATTATAATTTCAAACATCTGCACGTTGAAAACGGTCTCACGGATAATATCGTGTACCACTTCCTGCAGGACAGCCGGGGATATATGTGGCTGGGTACTCGCGGCGGTATCACTTTATACGACGGGATCCGGACGATTAATTTCCTGCACGACGACCAGGATCATAAATCCCTTGCGGGAAATTTCATCACCCGCATCCTGGAAGATGCAAACCGCCGGGTCTGGATCGGTAATAATGCCGGGATCGATCTCTTCAACCCAAAAGATAACAGCTTTACGCATTTCAGCATCACGATGCCTGATGGCCGGAGGGAAGATACTTATTGCGTATTGCTGGGATTCGGTAACCCGGAGGACCTCTGGCTTATTGATACGAAATCAAAAGCCATAAAAATTTTCAACACCCGGACAAAAATATTCGGTACGGTTATTCCGACAGAGGCTGTTGACGGTATGTTATACGTTAATCCGGTTTCGGGCATTGTACATATCTGGACCTACCTGAGCATCGGGACTGCCCATTACGCTTTTCATAAAGATTCCCTGGTCGCGCAGGAGCGTTTTTTTTATGACGCGAAGGATAAAAACCAAACCGCCATCCAGGTTTACCATGTGTTTCCCCAAAACGACAGCACTATATGGATTTCCACGGCAAAAGGGCTTATTGACCTCAATCCGCTCTCCCGTAGTTATAAAATATATCATCTCCTGGGCCGGGAGCCTGTAACTGAAGTAAGATATACGGTGCTTTCTCCCAAAGGATTGCTATGGGTTAGTACCGGCGGATCCGGCATATATACCTTTGATACCCGGACAAAAAAGTTTTTGGACCATTTCATGAATGATGTGCTGGATCCGTTCAGTATTTGCAGCAATAATATCGTGTCCCTGTATTTCGACCGGGTGGGTAATATCTGGTGTGGAAGTTTTGGTAACGGAGTCAGTTATGCGAATGTCGAAACCAGGTTCTTCTCAAAAGGCCTTTCTAAAATTGAGCTGGATCGCTGGAAAAAGGAAAATAATGTTTTCTGGATAGAACCGGATCAGAAAGGAAATTTCTGGTGCGTTCTGCAGGATGTGCCTGGACTCTGGGTGCTCGACTCATCATTAAAAGTCAAAGAGTTCCGTCAACCCCTGCTTGAAAACGGGAAAACATTCCGGGGCTCCCTTTACCAGATTTTCTTAGATGGCAAAAATACAGCCTGGTGTACTACTGACCGGGGTCTTTACCTGTATAATCTCCTTTCGAATACGATGGAACAGGTGGAGTACCCGCGGCTTTCTGATGAAATGTTCGGCAGTTACTGGGCAACTGTCATCATCCGCCTGCACGACAGTTCCCTGTTGTTTTCCACGATGAGTGGTCTTTACCGTATCAGCACCCGGAACGGGCAACGGTCCGTACATCCTTTTTCGGAATTGAATGATAAGCCGTTTAAGAGCTTTGATATGATTTTCGAAGACCGGGAAAAAAATATTTATGTCAAAGACATTAGCGACAATCTCTATGTTCTTGGAATTTCCGAAACGGGTGGGAGATATTTTTTAAAGAAGCATTTCAGCTTTCCCGGCAATATCATTCAATTCGCCGAAGACAGTGCAGCGGTTTACCTGGCAGGCAGCCGGGGTCTTTATGTGCTGCATAAAAACAATTTCACGATCGAAAAATCCTTCATCAATAAATTCCTTCCGTCTGCGGGGGTCAATGATGTTCTGTTAAGTAAAAATAAAATCTGGCTTTTCGGGGATAAAGGCTTGTACTATTACAACTTCACGGAGAAATCGGGCCGCCTGTTTACAACCGAAGATGGTCTCCCATCCAACCGGTTCAATGAATTATGTATGGTTATTACCCCGTCGGGCAGATGTATAGCAGGAACAAACAACGGGTTGGTTTCATTCTACCCCGAAAGATTAAAGGATATTATTTATCCGCCCAGGGCCCAGCTAATCAATATGTATGTGAATGATTCTGCAAAAGGATTTATTGCCAACCCGCATGAAATTTCAAAAATATTTCTGGAGCATGATCAGAACACCTTTTCTTTTGATTTCTCCTGTATCAGTTACCAGCATGCGGCCGCCAGCAATTATGAATACAAACTGGAGGGTTACGATGATCACTGGATCAATAGCGGCACCACCCATTATACGCGGTACAGCAAAATACCGCCGGGCGTATATAATTTCAAACTTCGCGTATTGGATGTAAATGGGAAAATCAGCCCGTTCATGAAGATCCTGAATATTGAAATCAGAAAAGCATTCTGGCAAACACCCGTTTTCAAATTATTCCTGGCGGCCCTGCTCGGCTTTATAATCTGGCTGCTGGTAAAATGGTATTTAAATATAAAGATCCGTAAACAGCAGAGGGCGTTTGAAAAACAACAGGCCATCGAAAAGGAACGCACGCGTATCGCCACGGACATGCACGACGACCTGGGAGCCGGTCTCTCCTCCATTCGTTTTCTGTCGGAAAAAGTGAGACGCAATAGTTTCAGCGATATTACAAAGGATGATATCGATAAAATAATGGACCACTCTGCTGAATTAATCGACAAGATGAATGAAATAGTCTGGGCCATGAATGAAAAGAATGATTCACTGGGCGACCTCCTGGTTTACATCCGTTCTTACGCAAAGGAATATTGTGAAGAACATGAGATCCGTTGCGGGATCAGGTTGCCTGATCATATCCCGGATGTTTTTGTAAGCGGGGAAGTCAGGAGAAATGTTTTTCTTACCATCAAGGAAAGCCTGCATAATATCGTAAAACACGCAAATGCCCGCGAGGCCCGGATTGAATTCAGTATCAACTCCGGACTTTTTGTAACCATTCGTGATGATGGTAAGGGGATTGATATCAGTCATGCCGGGAAAGACCTGGCGGGAAATGGTTTAAAAAATATGCAGAAAAGAATAGAATCGGTCGGTGGAAGTTTTAAAATAAGCAACGGTGCGGGCGTGGTGATCGAAATGGCGGTCCCCCTGTCGGTATAACTTTAGTTATATTGGTGTCCCCTGGCAACGCCGGTAAATTTATATTATGCAACCCATTAAAGTCTGCCTGGTGGAAGACGGCAAAGAAGTGCGCGAAGGCATGGTAAGCCTGCTTACCCTGGATGAGCGTTTTGAATTGCTTGCTGCTTATACAGACGCTGAATCTGCTTTAGAAAACCTGCCCGCCTGGGAACCTGATATTGTGATCATGGATATAAACCTGCCGGGTATGAGTGGTATAGATTGCATAAAAAAAGTGAAAAAGCTATGCCCGCATTCCCAGTTTATCATGTTCACCATTTATGAGAACGACGAAAAAGTGTTTGAAGCCCTGGAAGCCGGCGCCAACGGGTATTTACTGAAAAAAACACCCCTGGCAAAAATCCCCGATTCCCTGATCGAACTGCATGAAGGTGGTGCTCCCATGAGTACGCAGATCGCCAGGAAAGTGATCGAAAGAATGCATAGCCATGAAGGCGGCGACAGGTCGGATATGTTGTCTGCCCGTGAAAATGAAATCCTGCAACTCCTGTCAAAAGGATTATTATACAAGGAAATTTCCGACCAGCTCAGCATCAGCACCGGCACCGTGCGCCAGCACATTCACCGGATCTATGAAAAGCTGCATGTGCAAAACCGGACCGAGGCCATCAACAAGGCTTTCGGAAATAAATGACGGGGATCTTCCGTAATTTTTTCTGCTCTTCCCTGATCCCTTCTAACTTTTGTTCTATTGACGGGCTTTTTTCAACCATGTAGTTTTATTGGAAATTATGCACAATGAAAAAGCTTCCTGCGGTCGCATGCATCTTATCGTTCCTGGTGATTGCCTTTTGCTGTAATAAAAGTGCCGGGCCTTTATCAAATAACACCAACAACAATAATAACAATAACAGCAATAATAACAATGGAGGTAATACGGCAGGAACACCCACTCCCAGGGGAGTGCCAACGGGACCTCTGGTA
>WSSedB1CaDRAFT_10000986_pt1 | contig 11458 bp, 11 predicted proteins | sample WetSurSB1Cattail_FD_9460 | JGI IMG/M metagenome (IMG submission 9460)
CAGCCATACCAGCCAGGCAAGACTGGCGGGAGGCGACGTACGTAAATGGTTTTCATTGTTGAGCCAGAGGATCTTCAGAAGTGTTTCGAGTTTTTTCAAATCAAAATCCGGAAACGAACTGCGAAGTTCCTTGCGGACTTTTCTCATCATGTTCGCAGGAATTGACACCGGTTTTTGCAGATCAATTTCCCGGTTCTGGCGGAGATCGAATTCGAAGCGTTGTACCTCCAATTCTTCATTCATGTTCGGCATCGGGGCATTGGAGTGTGAAAACATGGCATAAGATATTTTCCGGTCACTAATGCGGCGCAGACTGTCATAGAGCGAACCGGGCTGATTGACGCGCGCCAACACGAGCAACTTTTCGCGGTCAATCAGGATAAGGCTCCGGTTACGGCGCAGGCGTTCCATTCCCCGAGAAAGCCATAGCATTGCTTCCTGATCGTCGGCCATTGCCTGAAAAAAATAGGGGCTCATATGCTGTTGCAACCATGCTGCGTTCCGTTCGGCCGTTGTGCGTTCCATAAGGGCGGTGCGCCGGATAATTGCCGAAAGATTCATCTGGTCCCTCGTTTACATTGATTTTAGTTTTGTTAATACTATACTGTCGCTACCGTATCAGGCAAAGTATTAAAACTCAGTTTATCAGCCAACTGGCGCCGAAAAAAATTGTTTAACCAGATGGGTTAAAATTGTTGTAGAAATAGTGAGTATTTATATTTTTTAAAATATAGCTTAAATCTATCGGAGGATGTGGTGCTAGAGCGTGGTTGCGTACAAGTGTACACCGGCAATGGCAAAGGCAAGACGACTGCCGCGCTGGGGTTGGCTTTTCGCGCGGTTGGCCGGGGCTTGCGGGTGTGCTTCTTCCAGTTTATCAAGGGAAGCGGTGTATACGGCGAGCATCTTTCGGCGGAGAAACTGGCGCCACTTCTGACAATCATTCGAAGCGGTTGTCCCGGCTGGGTCAACAAAAAGGATATCACTGCGGACCGGAACGCTGCGCAGGAAGGCTTGGAACAGGCAAAAAAACTTTTAATTTCCGATGAGTATGATCTGATGATACTTGATGAAATTAACGGCGCCACCGCTTTCGGCTTGATTGATGTCGAGCAGGTGCTGGAGCTCATCAGGCTCAAACCGGAAAAAGTTGAGCTGGTCCTGACTGGGCGCAATGCTGCTGTCCAGGTTATCGAAGCTGCTGATCTGGTTACTGAAATGCGTGATGTTAAGCATTATTATTTGGCAGGAGTGCCGGCACGGACGGGCATCGAGAGGTAGGTGGCCGTCACTCGCGATTGTTTGCCGGGTATAGATGGACATGACTAGGGAGCGGCAAGTAAACGGTGCTGAACCGGCGTAATGCGAGCGTTCGCCAGCGTCTGTAGTCGCGTTTTATTCGGTTGAAATATTTCAGCTTTGTTCTATACTCGAACAAGTATATTCTTAGATGTCCTGATGGGAGCATAACATGACATATTCCGGAATCGCGTTGATCATCATGGCCGTTGCATTCTGTGCACTCGTGCTGACGCTGATACCGACCATTCTTGCCTTGAAGCGAACAGCTGATTCTATCAGCGCGTTAAACAACGTGGTCCAACAGGAGTTAAGGCCAACTATCCAGGAGTTGGGCGCAGTCCTGGCGGAGATAAAGACCATCAGCAGCGGGGTGGCCGAACATACCGACGATGTTAAGCGCTTCATGTCAGCTCTGGGTGAGACCGGCACCAATTTGCACACCATAAACCGCACGGTTGGGGTGGCCACCGGCATGTTCAACACCACTTCTGTCTGGATAACCGGAGCCAAGGTGGCGGGAAAATACATACTTGAGCGCTATCTTAAAAAACGGGGAGGAAACTGACTATGTCTGAAGAGAACGGAATAACCACAGGAACCGTATTGGTATCGTTTATGGCCGGCGCAGCAATCGGTGCAGGTCTGGCGTTGCTGTTTGCGCCAAAGAGCGGCTCGGAAATGCGTGAAACTATTGCTGACTTTGCCGAGGATGCCGTTGACAAGATCAAGGAGTACACTAAAGAAGCCCAGGAAAAGATCAAAACAGCCATTGATGAGGGCAAGGAAACGTTTTCCGAGAAAAAATCCATACTGACATCGGCCATTGAAGCCGGTCGCGAGGCGATGAAAAAAGAGAAAGAAAGCTCCGCAACATTGTAGTCCACTACCGAATTTTGTGAAAAAGCCCACAATGGTGGGCTTTTTTTTTTAGGAATTCTGTCATGCCCTTTTCAGAGCGTCAATTGCGGTTCATAGCCACATGCAGACTCCTGTTTCGTAAATTTTCCAATGACCGTTGCACCACCTATGCCGCGGCACTTGCATTTTTCAGCATGTTTTCCATCGTTCCCTTTTTGGCAATCCTACTCGCAGTTCTCAAGCCCCTTGATGTCCAGACCACCTTAGCTCCGATCATCCTTTCAAATATATCGCTTGGCTCACATGAAATGCGCTATATCCACAACACTCGTGTTGGATCGCTTGGAGTAATCGGTCTGGCAGCTCTCCTTTTTTCGATCATGTCCGCTCTCGACAGTGTGGAGGAGGCCTTCAACCAGATTTGGGACTTAAGCGAGACAAGGCCTATCACATAAAAGCTCGCGATTACCTGATTGTGCTTCTCGGTATTCCGATGCTTATCAGTCTGGCGGTAACCGTTACTTCAAGCCTTCAAAGCCAGTGGGTGCTGCAGTGGTTTTTTCGGTTGCCCTGGTTTGGTCCTCTGCTCCTGCTGCTGTTTCGTCTGGTACCCTACCTGAGCTTGTGGGTAGTGCTGTTCAGCCTGTATTTTTTTATCCCCAATACGCGCGTCAAGCTAAAAAGTGCTATTGGTGGCAGGTACTGTCTGGCAGTTGGCCCAGTGGGCGTATATATATTTTCAGATTGGTGTTTCGCGTTCCAATGCCATTTACGGTACCCTGGCATTGCTACCGGTCTTTATGGTCTGGGTCTACACCAGCTGGATCGTCGTGTTGGCGGGGATGGAATTTGTTTGCCATCTGCAGGGTGGCGCTGTGAAGGATGGCAAACCAGATGGGGCTCAGGCCGTGCAGGCAGTCGGTTCGCAAGCGTTGGGAGAAGATTGACTTTCCCAAGGAACTTCGATATAGTTTCAAATCTATGTTTTATCAAGTCAAATACAAATATTTACTCGCGCTTGTCGGTTTGTTACTGTATGCCCTGCCAGCCTGTGCGACCGAAGCCAACCATTCGCTGCTCACTGAACTGAGCCAGCCATCTTCTTCACCTTCCCCGGCAACGGCAGAACCTGCGCTGGTCTCGCAGATGGATACAGGGGAAGAAGAAATACCTGCTCAAGTATCGGATCTCTTTACCCTTCAGGAACTCAAAAGCAAATCAACCGACAGTGTTGAACTCGAATTGCCCGACATTGATCTGCCGTTGGCGGATATTCCCCTGACCCTCAACAGTAAAGTCGAGTATTTCCTCTACTACTTCCAGACAAAAGGCAAACAGTCCTTTTCCCGCTGGCTCTCCCGTTCTTCTCGCTACATCCCTATGATGAAGGAAATACTCAAAAGCCAGGGAATGCCCGAGGATCTGGTCTATGTGGCCATGATCGAGAGCGGTTTCCATATGCAGGCCCGCTCTTGGGCAAACGCGGTAGGTCCTTGGCAGTTTATTTCCGATACGGGCCGTCGTTATGACCTGCGTATCGATCAATGGATCGATGAACGTAAGGACCCGGTCAAAGCAACAACCGCTGCGGCTCTCTACCTGAAGGAACTCTACGGCATGTTCAACGGCGACTGGTACCTTGCAGCGGCTGGGTACAATGCCGGAGAAAATAAAATTCAGCGTGCAATCAATATGTACAACACCAGTGATTTTTGGGAGCTTTCCCGTGGTTCGTACCTCAAGCGCGAAACCAAGGAATACGTTCCCAAACTACTGGCAGCCGCCATCATAGCAAAGGAACCTGCTCGCTATGGTTTTTCGGACATAGCCTATCTTCCTCCCATTGAATTTGATACGGTTACCATTCCGACCCGTACCGACCTGGAACTGGTTGCCCGACTTTGCGGTACGACTTACGAAACCATTCGGGAACTGAATCCCGACTTGCGCCATTGGTGCACTCCTCCCAATTATCCTGATTTTGAGTTAAAGCTGCCCAAGGGAACCAAACAAAAATTTGAGTTGGAATATAAGAAAATTCCTGTCGAACAACGCTTTACGGAAAAACTGCTCTATACCCGCTACCAGGCTCGCAGGCATGATTCCCTCAAATCCATTGCCCGTCGTTTTAACGTTTCACATGACACATTATCCCAAGTCAACGGACTTTCCCAAAAAAGCCGCATTGCCGGAAAAACGCTGATTATTCCCGTCAGGCAGACAGTCAACTTCAGTCACGAAGGACGTGCCGTCCGCAAAAGCGCCAAAAGTGCTTATGCCAAATACCACATAGTCAAAAAAGGCGATACTCTGGAATCGATTGCAAAGCAATTCAAGGTTTCAGCGAAACTTCTTTCAAACTGGAACAATCTGAAGGGTAAAATTGCTCTCAAACCAGGTCGCCGTATCATCGTTGCTCTCTTTACCGAAAAGAACGGGGAGATGATTCCTGCCAACAGTAAAGGCTGACGCCTTCCGGAATATCTGTAATCAATCAGTGAAAGGAAGTATCGATGTATAATATTTTGATAGCAGCGGGCGCTGCTGTAGTTGCTTTGCTGCTTCTGGCGTTTGGATTCAAGCTCCTTGCCTGGTGGGGCGCGTTGTTGATCGCCCTAGCCATCTTCACCGGCATCTATGTCGTCCTCGTGCGTATTACCATGAAAAAGGTTATGTCTGCTATTGAAACAGCCAGTAAGGACCTGCATGCACAACGGTTCGAAAAGGCTATCCGTGTTTTGAAGGACGCTTTGCAGTACGGTAAATGGCAAATCTACGTTGAAGGGCAGATTAACTCTCAGATCGGCTCCATTTACTATATAAAGCGAGATTTTTCCAACGCCTTTCCCTATCTTGAAAAATCATTTTTCAAACACTGGGCATCAATGGCCATGCTGGCCATCTGCTACATGAAACGCCAGAAAAAGGACCTGATGACTAAAACCTTTGAAAAGGCTGTCCAATGGAGTCCCAAAGAGGCGTTGCTATGGAACATCTACGCCTATTGCCTTAATGACTGCGGTGAAACAACCAAAGCAAAAGAGGTTCTCGAAAAGGGACTCAAGAAGCTGCCTGGGGACGCTCAGATCAAGGAAAACCTGGAGGCGCTTACGGAAGGCAAGAAAATGAAGATGCGCAGCTACGGCGATATGTGGTTTCAGTTTCACCTTGAGAGCATTGCCGCCGTACAGAAACATCAGATGGCGGCTATGGGTGGTCGCATGCAACGTCGTAAGACGAAAAGGTAACCTTCACGTTCTCGTCGACTCTGGGCAGTTCAGACACCTAGCCGTTTCGTCTTCCTATTTTGCTTTCGCAGAATTGCTGCCGCCCGCCAGGAAGAAGATGGTCAGCCAGCTATTGATGGTGGGCATCCCGTGTAACAGCGGGCAACCAAACAGAGAGATATCCGTTTGGCAAGTCTGTCATAGTCGGTCAGTAGATGCTGGACCCAAAACCAACCGGGAGGGTATAGATCAGAAGGGCGAGATTGTTTTGGGTTAGCAATTGAATTTCTCAATTTACACTTTATTACATCACGCAGAACCATTTCTTGTAAAATCAATACGATGCTTCCATATTTCCACTTTTCTTGAATTAAATTCCAAGTTCCTTCTTCCAGTCGCATGTGGATTTCATATAATTCAAAATGGGAGAGACAGCTTTTCCCGCATCTTCACTGATATCCCTAACATCATCGAATAACACCACCGACATTAGCACTTCGGCGAGGGGATCTTTGTCCACTCCTTTTTTCTTGGCAACAGCTTCAGCGACCGTCCATATCATCTTTGTGGGATCATCCAATTCTACCGCCCAGTCATATACAGCAGCAAATATCCCAAGACTACCGATCCCATCCAGAACCGAAATGTCTTCTGACACAGACTTATCACCCAATACAGAAGGGATGCTTTTTGCAATCGTGGCAGCTGTATCATGATTCTTCGCCGTACAATCGAAACTCGCTGTCACCCAACCCGCTTTTTTGCCTTTCTTCAAATCAGAGCCAGAACAGTTTACGGCGACTTCATAGTCAACCGTATTCCCACTGAGCACCCAACTCTTGACATCGGTTTCAACAGCGCTCAAATGTGTACCATTGGCAGATGCCGTAATCGGGAACATGTTAAAATCCTTCCCCGGCCCGCCAATATTGTGATTGAGCAAATGTCCCTTAATGAACTTATCGGGTTTAGGCAATTTCGGATTGGTGGGGAGAAAACTCATCAATGTTGCTTGTTGATTGGCGGCTGGTGGCGATCCTTTCAGGTTTGTATGCTTGCCGATTGACGATTTCTTCAGTTTTTTTGCAGTCATCTTCATCCCGACAGTATCGCCGCCAAGCGATCCTTCGCTCCAGTCGACCGTCGTTTCACCGTAGGAAGCACTTGCCAATTGAACGGAATCAATAAAAGAAAAACGTGAAGAACCGACAGGAGCAAAATTTACGTCGTACGCTTGCATCTGTACTGCAGCTCTCCCACCATCACATCCGCCTCATTCTCCAGCCCCACATCATCATTCACCGGTACTCCGTCTCTCGTCTGCATCGTCGGCTGTACCCGTCCCTGGGCCTGCTGCACTACATGCCACGCCTCATGAGGCAGATGTTGCTCCTGGCCCGGCGCAACGTGAATATCACTCCCTTGTGCACAGGCCAGAGCGTTGAGTTGGGCGGGCTGGGGCGAGTTGTAGTGAACTTTGACACTATCCATGGAAATGCCGGAAAGTGATTCGACGCCGGTTTTGAGATTGTCCGGCAGACCAGTATTGTTGGGCTTAGCGGCGGATTGTTGTTCCAGTTGGGCAGTGACTGCGGCGGCAAATTTTCCCTGCAACGGCTCCTCTTCTTCCTCGGTCCGTTGCGCAGTTACGAATCTACCTTGTAGCGTTTCTTCTTTCTCTACCTGCAGCTGCGTCGCGCCGCCGAACATACCTTGCAGCTGCTTAGCCTGGGCAACCATCATCGGGCTGTTGTGGATGCGGGAGGCAATATCTGTTTCCGCCGGGATCTGAGCGAATCGCCCCTGCGAGACGCGGGGCGCATTTGCTGAATCGCGACGGCCCTGCTCTTTCTGAACGCGTTCCATGGAATCTCTCCTACGGTAGGTTTCCGCTGATCTTCAACCTTCCTTTAAAGCGCAAGGGAGTGTCGAGGTTCATCAGGCAAATCATTTACTTCATGAACATCCGCTTTCAACGGGTCCGCATTTAAGTAAGCCCTTACCACTTGGTCTGTAATTCCATACTGCTTATCAAAGCCGTTAGGGGAATGGCCGGCCCATTTTGTCCACAAATTTCTGAACTCAAGATATCTATAGGTTACTGGTCCCGGCTCAAGGCCCAGGGATATATAAAATTTTGTATCATTTGTAATGGCACTACCCATGGCGTCAACGCAGTTGAATCGCCCTCCTTCGGCGATGATTTTCGTTAAGGCATCGACACCTTCCTCTTTTTGCTTTAATGTCGCATCAGCCGCTTCAGCCGCATTCATTTGCTGATCTGCTGTGGTATTAGAAGCGCTATGATGTGTCATGCTGTAAGAATCAAGCGCTCCGACATAATCCGCATTGTCAAACCGAGGATTCCCCGCAACTCCATCGCCATATTTAGGCACCCTCGCCATCGGCGCATCAACACCTAAAGCGGCTACATGCGAAACATAGCCTCGATGGGCTTCGGTAAACTCAATCGATGTAGAGACCGGATCTCCGCCAGTGACCGGACAAGTGACTTGAATTTTGAGTGGATCAATCAAAGGCAAAGCATTCCAATTCAGTAGATTATCCATAATAGCAGGTGACCTCCAGTCGGCATAATCTCTTACTGCGTTCTTTTTCTTCTCATTCGTAACCTCACCCACAATTGGGCCCAGAGGAACGCCTCTACCTAAGTATCGATCATAAACCAACGCACCCTGGCCTGCGTCACCTAGCCATGCATTGATTGTCCCTCGCGAAATAAAGGAATTGGCACCGTTTCCTAGTGATCTGCCAAAGGAACGATATTCGTTTTTGATGTTGTTGGCTGCCTCATTTCTGGAAGCGGCATCAGCCAGATTTAAGTTGTATTGGCTCAGGGTTTGAGGTGCCTGATCATCAAAGGTTGCAGTATTCCCAGCGTGAGCAAGAGGAGCTCCAGCGCTAGTTTGTGGCGCTAAACTACGCATTTGGGCAACGTTCTTTTGACCGGCATTCGATTCGACGCTGCTTTTGAGGTTGTCGGGCAACTTCAATTGGGAAGTAGTTTTCCCCTGCAGCGCTTCCTCCTCCATCTCCTGCAGTTGCGCCACGCCGCCGAACATCCCTTGCAACTGCTTGGCCTGGGCAATCATCAGCGGACTGTTATGGATGCGGGAGGCGATATCGGCTTGCGCCGGGAGCTGGGCGGATTTTCCCTGCGCCACATGGCCGGCGTTGGCGGCATCGCGGCTTATTTGCTCTTGCTGAACTCGTTCCATACATCCTCCTTACGGCAGGTTAACCTGCTTCATCTTCCGGACATATCCCCACACCGTCACTAAAATGCCCATTAGCAGCATCAAGACCAGTATGCCGGTCGTCTTGCCTCTCCAGTATGGGTCCCACAAGAACAGACAGGTCTGGATCAGCAGCGCCAGAGCACCCATCGCGAAAAACCACCAGAAATATTTATGAAAAAAATCCCGCAGTTCGAAGAACCAGAAGGAGAGAATGGCATAGGTCAACAGAATAAAGAGCAGGATATCAAAGGCGATGCGAAGCGCCCAGCGGTGCGGTCCTACGATCCTGCCGAACCAGGGGGCGCTGCGTTGCAATCTGCTCTGGAAGAAATCCTGACTGCCATTTTTCGAGAAAGTATCCCTGACCAGGCTGTTCAGCTCGGCCGCGTCGTTATCCCTGCTTGCCGGGAGCGGCCAGAAGCCAACCCCGCCGAAATTGTCCTCGTAATATATCAGGTCGTCTTTGAGCTGTTGTTCCGTGCTGTTATCGAAATAATGGCTCGCGGGAGTTATCACCGGCACAATTTTCCGCAACACGCTCCTGCGCTCGGCGCCTTTGAAGAGGTTTTCCACCTCCTGGCGCAACCGCTTTTTCGTATCCGTCGTCGGTTCCTCCATCATGATCAGGAAAAGATCCACATCGCCATGCAACTCGGCAATTTTGCCAAGCGCATTCATGGGAAGCACGATGCTCAGCAGCTTGTTGGAGGTCTTCAGTTTTGTGTGCAAATTCTTGACAAACACCTTAAAGAACTCTGCCGAAGCTGCGTCTTCCGGATAGCCGTCGAAAAACAGGGTCACGCCGTCGCCCATGGCCGGAAGCGGATTGGCGCCGAACGACAGTATCGATTTCACCCGTTCCATGGCGCTGTCAGGCACTTTTTCGGTGACCGCATCGACAATGCTGTTGGCCAGTTTTTCGCTGAACGACGTCTTGCTGGCAGCAACGAATTTCGACCAGTTTTGCCAATCGTTGCGGTATACGACCAGATCGACGTAGGTTCTGTACTGACGAGCCTTGTCGATGAACCTGGCCCGTTCCGGCTGCCAGTCATGCCGCTCAATCGCCCCTTTTTCATCGAACGTCACGGCAAAATAGCCGACACGGGTGAGCGCACTAAAGTCGAGTTTCTGTTTAGCGCCGGAGTTCCAGAACGGGTAAAAACCGTAGACAACGCCGGAAAAATCATCGAGGTAGCAACCGCTAGATCCGCCGCTCCATTGAATCTGCTTCGATTTGTCGAACAAATGTTCCTTTGCCGCCTTGGCCAACAGCAGCGATTTGTATATATCGAACGAAGCCTGATCGATCTCCTTGTTTTTCTTCATTGGGTTAAGAATGCCGGTTTCCAGGGCATTCACGAAAAGTCTGCTGTTGGTGTATTCAACATTTTGAATCTGCCTCAGTTTCTTAAGAACCGCCGCCGGAATACGCCTTGCCTCCAAATCAGCAAAAAACCGGTCGGGTAACGTGTTAGTGGCAAGACCATTCACATCTTTCAGGATCGGGGTCAGCAGAAACCGGTATGGATCGCTTATTTCGTTGAGCTTTGTGTTGACGGCCCTTACCAGCAAGCTTTTCTCGGAGAACTTTTCGTCCTGCAGCTCCCGCAAAGAGCCAATCACGGTGTCGGGAACATCCGGGTCAGCCTCCTTGATTTCCTTGATATCCTGTTCGGTCAGTATGGGGTTCTTCAACTGCTCGACATGGTTGAGCACCATGGACAGGGATTTATCGTACTGGTCGGTCACCTCCTTGAGAGCCTGCCGCACCTTCTCTTTCAGTTCATCATTGCTCGCGTACTCCTCGCCTTTCAGTTCCTGAAGCGTGTCCAGAATCCCGTTCGCCGCCTTCATCTCCTCAAAATCATTGTTTGTCAGGGAAAAGGCTACAAACGCGCCGCCCGGCTTGATCGCCGAGGGAGTTTCGCTATCACCGCAGGAGAAGCGGCCCAAAGCGGCTATGGTTAACGGCCCTTTTAGACCATCGATGGGACCGGTATAATACCCCTTCTCCCAGAGACACCCCTGGATGATCTCGATCGCTTTCTTGTCGTACCTCCCTTTGATAAATGCTTTTTGGGTCGGTAGATTTGCGCAAGAAACTTTCCCCGCTGATCTTTTCAGGACCATGCGTTCCGCTTGCGATTTAGCAAGAGCATCGATAAGCTCCTGTCCCTTTTTGCCATCGATCACCCCCTTGTAATACCCTTTCGCCGCCAGACACCCCTGAATGACCTTGATTGTCGCGCTGTCGTACTCCTTCTTTATGAACTGCTCCTTTGATGGCAAACCATTGCAATCGATCTTGGCCGTCTTGGCGCCGGACGCGCCCGCTGCTGTTTTTTGCGCCTGATACGTCTCCAGTGCGGCAATCGTTATCGGCCCCTTGACGCCGTGAGCGGGAGCATTGAAAAAGCCTTTCTCCTTGAGACAAAGCTGGATCTTTTTGATCGTCTCCTTTCCGTAATCAATTTTTATGAACTCTTCCTTTGTGGGCAAGCAGCTGCAATCCACCGGCGAGACGTCCGGCTCGGCAGAAGAGGCGGGCATGACTGCCAAAGACAGTATCTGCAGCGCCAGAACCAGGTACAGACTCTTCCTGGACAGGACCCGCGAAAGTATGTCGATCAATATAAATCTCGTCATGATGGCTGCATCGTCCTTCCCTCTTTCATCAATTCCCGGCCCACCCCTTTCAGCAGATCATCCTGGGTGATGAGGCGTTCGCTCCTTCTGAGAGCCTTTATGGCGGCAAAGCGGATCACGTTGGTGATTGCCCCGCCGGAAAGTTCGAAATCATCCGCCAGC
>WSSedB1CaDRAFT_10000987_pt1 | contig 11454 bp, 3 predicted proteins | sample WetSurSB1Cattail_FD_9460 | JGI IMG/M metagenome (IMG submission 9460)
GGAGCTCCGGGTTTTGATGCTACAATCAGGATTAGAGGTATCAGTACTGTTAACGATGCTAATCCTTTGTTTGTTGTTGACGGGGTTGTTGCAACAAGTATCAGCAACATCAGTCCATCAGACATTGAATCCATTGAAGTATTAAAAGATGCTTCCACAGCTGCTATATATGGTTCACTGGGATCAAATGGCGTTATTATGGTTACAACCAAGAAAGGGAAAGCCGGTAATGTAGTAGTTAATTTAGATAGCTATTACGGAGTTCAATATTCCAATGCAAGATATAATTTGTTGAACAGTGCCCAATATAAAGAATATGCAACCAGTGGGGCATTTACAACACCTCCTGTTTATTCAGATCCGCAATATGCTGCCCGTACTACTGCTGCTGAAACTAATTGGCAGGATCAGATATACCAGAAAGGTACTATGCAAAATTATGACCTTGCACTTTCAGGTGGTAATGATAACAGTGCATTCAGATTGTCAGCCGGTTATTTAAATCAACAAGGTATAGTTATCAAAACCGGTCTGGAAAGATACAACTTCAGAGCAAACAGTGATTTTAAAAAGGGTAGACTGAAAGTTGGAGAGAACCTCAGTTTTTCATACTCCTCACAGGATCCTTTGGCAGATGATGGCGGGCGATCGCTGTTGGAGCATGCCATTAAAATGGCCCCTTATCTGCCGGTATACAATGCAGATAATTTAGGCGGCTTCCAGGGTCCAACCAGCGCCATTGACGGACAGGACGCTGAAAACCCTGTCAGAATAATGAAACTTAACAGACGCAACCAGAACACACTGTACGTGCTTGGTAATCTCTATGGAGAACTTGACATTGTTAAAGGCCTTAAATTCAGAACAAATCTTGGTCTTCAGGATGAGAGAATACGTAACAACCAATTTTACCCTACATACAATGACGATAATCTTGGAGGCAATACTCACCAGGCAACTTTTGCAACTATTTATAAAAATCAGGCAAATTATAATTCATTCCTGTTTACCAACAATTTAACTTATAACCTGATACTTGCTGAAAAACATAATTTTGAGTTATTGGCATTGACAGAATACAGCGCTGCACACTCAACTGTTGAGAATGCCAGTTCACACAATAATATTACAAACCAGGTTGAACAATTGAGCAACACTGACGCATCAATAAGTTCAGCCTCAATTGATTATTACAGAATCAGTTACCTTGGAAGATTAAATTATAACTATGATGGGAAGTACTTATTCTCAGCTTCAATAAGAAAAGATGCTTCGTCAAGGTTTGGTGCTAACAAGAGATGGGGTACTTTCCCTTCATTATCTCTGGGTTGGAATATTGCAAAAGAAGCCTTTTTAAGTGATGTTCCCTCTATCAGCAACTTAAAACTAAGAGCGAGCTGGGGTAAAGCCGGTAATGACAAGATAACGGATTATGCCTATTCCTCATCCTTAACCTCAAACATGTATTATGTTATTGAAAATGCAGCTGTTGTTGGAACAACTCAGGCAGGAGCTTCAAATCCTAATTTAAAATGGGAGCAGGAAACCATGACCAACATTGGACTGGATTTAGGTTTGTTTAAAAACAAATTTACATTGTCAGCTGAATATTATATTAACTCGGGAAGTGATCTTCTGATGCAGGTGCCGCTTCCACTTTCAACGGGAGACTGGACGGGTACTATCAGCAAGAATGCAGGTTCTATGGATACAAAAGGTTTTGAATTGCAGTTTGGCTACAACGATTTTGAAGGTGATTTTCAATGGTCAGCTAATTTAAATCTTGGTACTTTCAAAAATAACGTCAAATCCCTGGGTGGTTCTACATATATTTCCGGATTTTCTTTTGAAGGAGAAGACCTTAACAGATGTCAGGTTGGACAACCTGCTTTCTACTTCTACGGATGGAAGTTCGACGGCATCTTCCAGTCAGATGAAGAAGCTGCAAGCTATATGGGTGGTACGGAAAAAGCGCTCAATTCTGCAACTGCAGGAGATTTCCGTATAAAAGACACAAATGGGGATGGCAAAATTGATGCAACCGACAGAACCAATATCGGAAACCCATTCCCCAAGCTGACTCTTGGTTTGGACCTCAATATGGCATACAAAGGCTTTGATCTGAACTTGTTTATAAGCGGAGTATACGGTAATAAGCTTTACAATACCAATCTTTTTGATCTGGTAGGTATGGACAGGTTATTTAATTCCGATGTCAAGGTACTAGACAGATGGACTCCAACCAATCCTTCAAACACTATTCCAAGAGCAGGGACAGTTGCTTCCAATGTTCAGGCATCTGATCGTTTCGTTGAAGACGGTGCCTATACCAAATTGAAAAACATAACTCTGGGATATACGTTACCTAAAGCAATATTTGGAGACAAAATAGCTAAATTCAGAATTTATGTAAGTGCACAAAACATGATTTGCATAACAAAATATTCGGGTTTAGATCCTGAGGTTGGAAGATATACAGCAAGCGGAACTTCATTGGGATCAATTGGCGCTCCTCAAACGACAGCTCAAAACTATGCTAATGGAATTGACGTAGGTAATTATCCTATACCAAAATCAGTAATTGGTGGTATTCAGATTACCTTCTAAACTTTAAAAACGAATTATATTATGAAAAAACTTAAAATATATTTCATACCGGCACTATTTTTCAGTGCATTGGTTCTATTCTTTTCCTGTAAAGCGGATAAGTTACAACTTACGAATCCTAACAATTTATCACCTGACACATATTTTACAACTGCGGCTCAGGTGGAGTCAGCTGTAAATGCTATTTATGGCAGTTTACAAACAACCGGTATGTACAACCGTGGCATGTGGTATGGTAATGAAAACATGGGTCATGAGAATACATGTAACTCACAGCAGGAAGCTGATAAGCGACAGTGGCTGAATTTCACATTCGATGCAACACATGGTTTGATTGAAGCTTACTGGAGTTCTTGCTACAGAGGCATTAATAAAGCCAATTTTGTTATCAACAATGCGGAATTAATTAAGACCAATATCTCTGTTAGTTTATTATCGGATGCTAAGAGAGACAAGTATATTGGAGAGGCAAAATTTCTGCGGGCTTTGTATTATTTCTTCCTGGTTGATAAATTTGGTGATGTTCCCCTGTATCTTGGAGTTGATCCTTTAGAGAGTGCAGGCGTTGCCAGAACTCCTAAAGCCCAGGTTTGGGCACAAATTGAAGCCGACTGTGAAGATGCCGCAGCAAAATGTTTTTCCAAAGCTGATGAACAAGCCGGAAGGGCTACTTCAGGGGCTGCATGGGCTCTGTTAGGCAAAGCACGTTTATACCAGAAAAATTATCAGGGCGCTCTTGATGCTTTTAATAATATTACCGGTTACTCACTGGAACCTGTTTATTTTAACAACTTTATGGAAGAAACCGAAAATGGACCGGAATCCCTTTTCGAAGTCCAGTTTAGCATCGCAGCCGGTTATTCCAGCCAATGGAATTCCGACAGAACTGACGAAGGTTTGAATGAGGCTTGTTTCAGAGGCCAGGAATATGGTTGCTTAAACTGGTTTAACGTATTCGTTTCAGAAGATCTTTGGAATGAATTCGAAACAGCTGCTGCAAACGGTGTAAAAACCGATCCCAGACGCGGATACTGCTGCTACCAGACTGGTGATTTGTATGACAATAATACCCTGACCATGACGATAGATCCTGTGACTGTTGCTGCAACTCCCACCTCGGAAGCTGATTTTTATGTAAGGAGAGGCTGGAGAAAATACCAGAACTACTATAAAGCTGCTACTGAAGGAGCTGTTGCCGGAAATGAATCAGGCATCAACATGAAAGTGATCAGGTATGCCGATGTACTGTTAATGAAAGCGGAAGCAGAAGCAAACAGATCAGGCGGTAGCCTCGCTACGGCTGTAGGTTATATGAATCAGGTAAGAGCAAGGGCTGATGTGAATATGCCATTATATGGCACAGCTGCAATGGATGCTATTTATCCTGTGGGTACATTGGATGAATTTATGACAGCTTTGGAGCATGAACGCAAGGTTGAACTATGCGGCGAACAGATTCGCTTCTCCGACCTGGTAAGATGGGACAAGCTTAACACTTTCTTAACTTCAGCTAAGTTGCTGAATTCTATTCCGAAGGCCGATAAAGCTGCTTTGGTATTCAGTTATCCCAAAAATATGCTATGGCCTATTCCTCAGAAGGAAATTGATGTTAACCCAAAAATTGAACAGGCAGATCAGAATCCAGGTTATTAACGGATAAAGCCAGTTATAATTCAAAGAAATGGTCTTGTAAAACAGGACCATTTCTTCTTTTGAGTTATTTGAAGTACATTCATCCTTCATTCTTTACGATTTAGCCCTTATGAGTAACCTTATAAAACCTGAATACCGTAAAAGACTTTACCCAGTAGTTTTGTTCATAGTTAATTTTTGTATTTTTTTTTCATGCAAACCTGAGAAAAACCCCCATGAAGGTCCTCTATTTCAGAAACTCTCGTCAGCAAAAACAAATATTACCTTTCATAACACACTGACCGAGACCGATACTCTTAACTATTTTCTTTATCCCTACATATATATGGGCGGAGGGGTTTCTGTTGGAGACTTTAATAATGATGGTCTGACTGATATCTATTTTACCGGTAATATGGTCAGCAACCGCTTGTATCTCAATATGGGAAACCTGAAATTTTTAGACATTACCAAAATTTCAGGGACAGGTGGAGACCATCGCTGGATGCTGGGTTCAACCATCTGTGATATCAACAATGATGGCCTGCCTGATATTTATGTGAGTGTTTCCGGATTATCCACGAATCACGAAAATTTATTATTTGTTAATCAGGGCATCAATAAAGATGGTATTCCTGTTTTCAGGGAAGAAGCTAAAAAATATGGTATTAACGATCCGGGAATGAGTACCCAGAGTACTTTTTTCGATTATGACAACGATGGCGACCTGGATTTGTATGTGGCAAATTATCCCATAACAAATTTTAAAGCTACTCCTTATTCTTATAAACAAATGATGAGAAATGTAAAGTGGATTGATTCTGGTCATTTATATCGAAACAATGGTGATGGTACTTTTACAGATGTTACCAGAGAGAGTGGTTTATTATCATTTGGATTAACACTAAGTGCAACAGTAAGTGACTTTAACCAGGACGGATATAAGGACTTATACCTTTCTAACGATTTTACCTGCCCCGATTATTTTTACTTTAACAACGCCGATGGAACTTTTTCTGACAAAGCCGGCGAAGTTCTGGGCCAGACTTCTTTTTATGGTATGGGTGCCGATGTTGCAGATTATAATAACGATGGATTACTTGACATTATGCAAATTGATATGGCACCTGAAGATAATAAAAGAGCGAAAGAGAATATGTCAACAATGAGTTCGCAGGATTTTGAGGAAATGGTGAAGGAAGGGTTACATTATCAGTACAGATATAGTACTTTACAGCTTAACAGGGGTATAATGGCGAATGGCTTACCTTTTTTCAGCAATTCCGCCTGGATAGCGGGTGTTACTTCAACTGACTGGAGTTGGGCGGCTTTGTTTGCAGATTACGACCTTGACGGCTGGAAAGATTTATTCATAACATGTGGTATACGCAGAGACATAAATAATCTTGATTATTTTAATAAAATAGCAGAATCTTCAAATTCTAAAAAAGGGCTGAGTAAAACCGAAATGTTAAAACTAGTGAAAGGTATGCCTTTTAAAACCCTGGTAAATTACATATATAAGAACAATGGCGATCTTACTTTTTCTAAATACAATGAGGAATGGGGTATAAAGGACGAAGGTTATTCAAATGGGGTGGCATACGCTGATCTTGATAACGACGGCGACCTGGAACTTATTGTTAATAATATAGACGGTGAGGCGTCTATATATAAAAACAATGCAAGTGAAAAAAAGTCAGGGAATTATCTTAAAGTTGAATTTGAAGGTACTTCTTCAAATAAAATGGGAATCGGCTCAATTGTAACAATCTGGACCGGAGGAAAAATGCAGATGGCAGAACTCACTTTATCAAGGGGATATGAGTCTTCCGTGGAACCAATTCTATACTTTGGTCTGAATAAGTATGAATCTATTGATTCACTTTATGTGAAATGGACCGATGGAATGGTCCAGAATTTGAAAAATATCAAAGCAAATCAAAAACTGACGCTAAAACATTCTGATGCAATATCACTTGTTGAGCGTAAGGTGAAAATTCAAAAGATTTTTAAAGAAATAACTGATTCAACAGGACTGGAATTTATTCATAAAGGGAACATTCATAATGATTATAGAGATCAGGTTTTACTACCTCATAAGATGTCAAATCAAGGACCTGACATTATTGTAGGTGATGTTAACAACGATCAGCTTGAGGATTTTTATATTGGGAATGCATCTAAAAGTCCGGGTAGGATGTATATCCAGAATAAAAACGGAACTTTCAGAATTAAGGAGGGGCCCTGGGTGAACGATAGTCTGTTTGAAGCTACCGGAACTTTGCTTTTTGATGCTGATAATGATGGAGATCTTGATTTATATGTTGCAAGCGGAGGTTATGATCTCCCGAAAGATTCAAAAAGCTATACTGACCGTCTTTATCTAAATGATGGTAAAGGTAATTTTTCCAAAAGTCCAAATTCATTGCCTGCAATAACGTCTAACGGATCATGTGTTAGAGCTATTGATTTTGACAACGATGGCGATCTGGATTTATTTATCGGAGGAAGGCAGGTACCCGGAAAATATCCTTTTCCTGCAAGTAGCTACATTCTGGAAAACAGAACCATTAATGGAGTTGTAAAATTTGCAGATGTTACAAAAGAAGTGGCACCTGATCTTTTAAATACAGGTATGGTTACTTCTGCATTTTGCGGTGATATTGATAATGATCATTGGACGGATCTGGTAATCGCAGGCGAATGGATGCCTGTCTGCATATTTGAAAACAAACATGGGAAATTTGAAAAAACTACTATTGAAGGAACAAAGGGATGGTGGTTTAGCATTGATGGCGCTGATTTTGATAATGATGGTGATATTGATCTGGTAGCAGGCAATCTTGGTTTAAATTCCAGATATAAGGCAAGTAGCGACAAAACATTTGATGTTTATGCGGGAGATTTTAACAATAACGGGAATTCGGATATTGTATTAAGCTATTTTCAAAATGGGAAACAATTTCCTTTAAGAAGCAGAAAAAGTTTTATCGACCAGAATCCCTGGGTAGCAAAGAAATTTCCTACTTATAAGAGCTTTGCTGAAGCAACCGTCTCAGATATTTATACAAAAAAAGTATTAGATGAATCTTTGCATCTTCAGGCTGAGACCTTTGCCAGCTGTTATTTTGAAAATATCGGGAATGGGAAGTTTAAAATTCACAGGTTGCCAAATGAAGCGCAGTTATCTTCAATAAATGATTTTATTATTGATGATTTTGATAATGATGGGCATCTGGATATTTTAGCTGCCGGGAATCTCTTTGATGTAGAAACTGTTACACCAAGAAATGACGGGGGAGTTGGTGCGTTTCTGAAAGGTGATGGTAAGGGAGGTTTTGAAGTTGTTCCCTCAAGACTTTCAGGATTTTTTGTTCCCGGGGAAGTTCGGGCATTATCATTAATTCACCTGAATAATGCTGGTAAAGACAAAGCTGTTTTAGTCGGAAACAATAATGAAAGACTTCAGATCTTTAAATTCAAATAAACAGCTTTTCTAATTCCGGTTTGCATATATATTAAAAATAACATACTAATATTCAGATAAATAAAAATAGTTTTAATATGGTCTAAAATAATTGGCTATGTATCAGCAAAGAATCTTTCTTGTTAATGTATCAATTATTTTGTTCTTACATCTAAATAGCTGCAATGTAGATAAACTCGAACTGACAAATCCTAACGAACCGACACCCGGTACTTTCTTTAAAACCGAAGCCGAGGTTCAACAAGCAGTTAATGCTGTTTATGCCAACTTACAAACCGACGGGCTTTATCAGCGTACTTTGTATTATAGCATGGATTTTATGGCTTTCGAGCAATTAAACACCGCTGATCCTGTTTATCATGTATTTTTACTATATACTTTTGATGCCAACAATATTTTTATCGCTGAATATTGGAAAAGATGTTATGCGGGAATTAACAGAGCCAATTTTGTCATTCATAATGAGGAAGCGATAAACAAGATACCTGAAAGATTGATGTCAAAGATTAAAAAAGACAAGTATCTTGGTGAAGCAAGGTTTTTAAGGGCTTTATATTACTTTCTTCTTGTCACCAGGTTTGGAGATATTCCATTGATTGTCGAGAATACGGAAGGTAATACTGGCATGCCACGAAGTCCGAAAGCACTTGTCTGGGCTCAGATTGAAACTGACTTATCCTTTGCAGCAACGAAATGCCTTCCGAAAAACCTTGAAGAAAAAGGAAGGGCTACCTCCGGAGCAGCCTGGGCCCTTTTAGGCAAGGCTCATCTGTTTCAGGCCAATGATTCCAAAGATCCGGCTGATTTTCTTGCAGCCAGAAATGCCTTTCTTAAGGTTATTGATGATCATGAAAACTACGAACTTGAGGCCAGGTATAGCAATAATTTTGAAGAAGAAACAGAACATGGTCCTGAATCTGTTTTTGAAGTTGAGTTCAACCCTGCATTGGGTACTGCCAATCTTTGGTCATCTGATGATAATGGGACCGGATTGAACGAATGTTCTTTAAGAGGAATTGAATATGGTTGTTTCAACTGGTATAACGCTTATCCCTTCCGGGATCTCGTAGAGGAATTTGAAACAGTAGCAGACAATGGCGTTAAAAATGACCCCAGATTGGGTTATTGTATTTATCAGACTGGTGATTTATACAACAAGGGAAAAGATACAGCTGTTTTATATACCGATACCCTCAGATATTGGAAGGACGGTGTTCTTCTTAATGAAATATTGTTTCAATATGGCTGGAAAAAATACCAGAATTATTACAAGCAAAAATCTGAAAGTAATTATTCAGGAATCAATACCAGGGTGATCAGACTGGCCGATGTTTTGCTAATGATGGCCGAAATAGAAAATGAACTTGGCAATATTCCTGACGCCATTAAATATCTTAATCAGGTAAGAAACAGGCCTGACGTAATGATGCCAAATTACGGTTCGCCTGAAATGGATAACATTTATCCGGTTACCAATCAGGAGCAACTTAGAAAAGCCATTGAACATGAACGCAAAATTGAGCTTTGCAATGAGCAGGTACGTATCAACGACCTTATCAGATGGCGTCGTCTTGAGGCATTTATCAGGGAGGAGGCCATGCCCAAGTTGCCCTATTACATGAAATATATGTTTAGTTTTGATCCGGCCAGAAATTATTTATGGCCTATTCCACAGTCTGAGATTGATTCAAATCCTGCCATTACACAGAATGATCAAAATCCCGGATATTAATATTTAAAAATAATTGTAATATATTCAGCCTGCGAATTCTATTCTATACATCATGAGATCATATTTCGGTTTAATTTTTATATGCCTCCTTCTGTTTTCCTGTGGCAAACCTTCCAAAGGGACATTTAAAAAGATATCACCTTCCAGTTCAGGTATTGATTTCAATAATAAGGTGACAGAAAACGACACATTGAATTATCTGATTTTTCCATATATGTATATGGGCGGAGGCGTTTCTGTAGGCGATATTAATAATGACGGTCTCGATGATATCTTTTTTACAGGGAATCTTGTCAAAAACAAGCTTTATCTCAACAAGGGTAATATGAAATTTGAGGATATATCAGAAAAAGCAGGTATAGAAGGTAATCATCAATGGTTTACGGGTTCAACTATGGCAGACGTGAATAATGACGGCTGGCTGGATATTTACGTGTGTGTTTCAGCTAAATATCAACCAAAAGGTAATTTACTTTTTATTAATAACCATGATAATACTTTTACCGAATGTGCTGCAAATTATGGCATCAACGACAAGAGTTCTGCTGTTCAGGCAACTTTTTTTGATTATAATAATGATGGACTTCTGGATTTATATGTTGCCAATTATCCAATCGTACCCGTAAGTATGGGGGCCAAATTCTATCATGATAAGATGATTGAAAATAAATACGAAGAATCGGGACACTTATATAGAAATAATGGTAATAATACTTTTACTGATGTAACAAAGGAAGCGGGAGTGCAAAACTTTGGTATGTCAATAGGGGTGGTTGCAATGGATTATAATAATGATGGCTGGAAAGACTTATACATCTCAAATGATTTCAATGTACCAGATTACTTATATTTAAACAATGGAGACGGGACATTTAAAAATGTTGTGAGAGAAGCTACTTCTCAAACATCCATTTTCGGAATGGGATTTGATGCTGCCGATATTAACAATGACGGACTCATCGATTTATATCAGATAGATATGACTCCTGAAGATCATTATCGCAGAATGGTGAATGTTAGTCCTATGAGTCGTCAGACATTTTACCAAAGCCTTGATTATGGTTTACATTATCAGTACATGCAAAATTCTTTACAGCTAAACAATGGCATTTTTAATAATATCCCCATTTACAGTAATATTTCTTTGTTTGCAGGTGTTGCATATACAGACTGGAGCTGGGGAGGCCTTTTTATGGATATGGATAATGACGGGAACAAGGATCTGTTTATAACCAGCGGTGTATTAAGAGATATCAACGACAGAGACGTTTTGGAAGATTCAAGGAGTAATATTTATTTCAAGGTTAGAAAGGAATACCGTCCGGAACTCTTTCCCAGTACACCGGTAAAAAATCATGTCTTCAAAAATAACGGCGATTTTACATTTACCAACAAGTCGGATAGCTGGGGTTTTGAAAAACCGGGTTTTTCAAATGGAGTCGCTTACAGCGATCTGGATAATGATGGTGATTTGGATATAATAATTAATAATATAAATTCTGTTGCTGACATTTATGAAAACAGAATCGTTCCTGCCAACAATCATTATTTGAAAATTAATCTTGCCGGATCGGTTACCAATCCATTTGGTATAGGCAGCATCGTAACAGTAAGGACAGGCGATATTACACAAAAACAGGAACTTACTCTTACAAGGGGCTATCAGTCGAGTGTTCCAACCACCATTCATTTTGGTTTAGCTCAAAAAGACACTATAGATGAAGTAACCGTTATATGGCCGGATAAAAAACAACAAATACTAAAAAACATCAGAGCGGACCAGACACTTAAATTAAAATATATCGATGCAGTTGCTGCCGAAGAAAAACCCGCTCAAAAATTAAATTTTAATGACATAACAAAGCAGGCCGGAATAACATTTGTTCATCACGAAGATAAATTCGATGATTTTGAGTATGAAGAGTTGCTTCCATACAAGAATTCACAGATGGGCCCTGGTTTAACTGTTGGCGACATAAATGGAGACGGACTT
>WSSedB1CaDRAFT_10000988_pt1 | contig 11451 bp, 9 predicted proteins | sample WetSurSB1Cattail_FD_9460 | JGI IMG/M metagenome (IMG submission 9460)
CCGTGTCATACTGAACTCCCTGATACTATCATCTTCCGGGTGGATATAATTGAACGTGTTCAATATCCTTTCAGTATGATCGTGTCAAACAAAAAGGGAAACCCGATAAAAGGGTTTCCCTTTTTGTTTGATATCTGAAGTTAAAATTCAGCCAAGATGCGTATTGTTGTTTCGTGCTCTATTCACCAGTATTGTGGAATCGAACATCTCACCACAACAGGTACATCTCCAGGCATCAAAGGAACGGACGAAATCATAGAATGTCTCGGAAAACATACGACCTTTACATCGTGGACAATGCATAATTTAATCCTCCCTTTTTGTGATATTCGTTACATAAAATCTTTCATGTCCTCCTGTATATTCAATAGATATGCCACACTTGCTAATTGCAAAAAACACCTTGGCAGCTGAAACAAAAAAAACGCCTTGAATCAGATAGTTAAAAGTACTTTTTCAGAACGTTATATTTTTTTTCACCGATCCCTGAGACTGACAACAGATCCAACGGCTTCAATCTGCCGCCATTAAATTGGCGATATTTTACAATTCTATCTGCTAAAACAGGACCAATACCGGGAAGACGGTCAAAATCAGCCGTATTCATGCTGTGTATGTCCAAGGGAATACCAAGGATCATGCGCTGTGCTGTTGGAATTGATCCAACTGTTATTACAGCTGAATTGTTCGGTTTTTGGGTAACGTAAGCAAAGCTACCACTGGCAAGTGGTAGCTTTCCAGCCCCTTCCGGCTCCCAGACTTCCGGTCTTCGGACCGGTTCCGCCAATGCAATGGCGCCATCCGTCACAATATTGGCGCCCACCACATATACCCCAGGATGTCTGACATCACCCTCAATCATAACCGTTGTCCCGGAGGAAGGGTAAGAGTAAACGAAAAAGGCCGGCGGAGCGGGATAGTGAACACTCAGACGGCCTTTAAGAACGGTAGGAATTGTAACGACAAGGGCAACTATGATAACGATGATCCGGTTCATGCCATTGCCCCCAGCATCCCGTTTTCAGAGATTATCTTTCAACATTGAACCATGGATTGTTAATAGGTTGTCTATTCTTCCAGTTTGTGCAGTTTATAATCGAGACTGTCGATCAGCGCCAGATAGGAAGCATCGATAATATTGTCCGAAACACCCACGGTACCCCAACGGTTGTGTTTATCGCCCGACTCGATCAACACGCGTGTCGATGAGGCGGTCCCTTGGCCGGCCGGAAGTACACGCACCTTGTAATCCAGCAGCTTGACCTCTTTCAGTTTGGGATAAAATTTTTCCAGCGCCTTGCGAATAGCGTTATCCAAGGCATTGACCGGACCGCTCCCCTCGGCGGCGGTATGTTCGATCTTGCCCCCCACCTTAACCTTGATGGTGGCTTCTGCCGTTGGCAGCTGATCCTCGCCCCTCTTTTCATCCAGAACACGAAATCCGATAATTTGAAAGAATTTCCGGTGACTTCCTAAAGCTTTCTTCATCAATAACTCAAAGGATGCATCGGCGCCCTCAAACTGGTAGCCCCGGTTCTCCATTTCCTTGATATTGTCCAAAATCTCAAGGGTGACCGGATCCTTGCTGTCCAAATCTATATTAAATTCCTTGGCCTTGACCAAAATATTCGAGCGGCCGGAAAGGTCGGAAATCAACACGCGGGTATGGTTGCCCACAAGTTCGGGGCGTATGTGTTCGTATGTTTCCGGGTGGCGTTCAATGGCGCTGACATGCACCCCACCCTTGTGGGCAAAAGCCGAGTTCCCCACAAACGCCTGACGTTTGTAAGGGGAAATATTGGCCAGTTCATAAACAAAACGGGACACATCCTGGAGATGACGAAGTTGCTCGGCCGTGACACATTCGCACTTCATCTTCAATTGCAGGGACGGGATAATTGAGCAAATGTTGGCGTTCCCGCACCGTTCTCCGAAACCGTTGATCGTCCCCTGGACCTGAACAATACCCAGCTCAACCGCCTGCAGGGCATTGGCCACAGCACATTCGGAGTCGTTATGGGTATGGATGCCAAGGGGCGTACGTATCCTGCTTTGAACCCCCTTAATAATTTCGACAATTTCGAATGGCAGGGTTCCGCCGTTTGTGTCACATAGGATGATGCAATCCACTTTGGCTTCTTCAGCAGCCAGAAGGGTTTTGATGGCATACTCCGGGTTTGCTTTGTAACCGTCGAAGAAATGCTCGGCATCGTAAAAAACCTCTCCGGAATGCTTCTTCAGATACTCCAGCGAATCATAGATCAGTTCAAGGTTTTCTTCCAGCGAGATACGCAGAGCTTCGTAAACATGGAAGTCCCATGACTTGCCGAAAATGGTAATGACATCCGGCTCTGCCGCCACCAGGGTTTTAATATTATTGTCTTTATCCGGTGTAATCTTGGCGCGGCGCGTGGAACCGAAGGCGGCAATCTTGGCCTGATTCAGTTTTTCCTTTTTGATGTCCTTGAAAAAAGCCACATCCTTCGGATTGCTTCCCGGCCAGCCCCCCTCAATATAATGAATTCCCAAATCATCGAGTTTATGGGCAATCCGGACCTTATCTTCAAGCAGAAAGGAGATATCCTCTGCCTGAGTACCATCACGCAAAGTTGTATCGTACAGTTTTACCAGACTCACACTACCTCCAGGGCTCCCGGTCAATCCAATTCGAGAGTGCAAATAATAGTTTAGTATTTGTATCTGCTTTGGTCCGTTTTTTCAACAAAAAGCAGTATACGGTATACAACAAGGCGATTCCCGCATGGCGCTCCACCTCCATGGAAAGGACTCAGGGACAAGCCATACTCGATACTCTCGACTTCTTGTGTTTGTCGTATATATTTAAATCTAGAAAAAGCAGTTTCGCGCAAAGCTCACTAAGAACGCAAAGGGAAATTAAAAAGTTATCAAGTATTTGAATTTCTTTGCGACTTTTGCGCCTTTGCGCGAGTAAATGCAGTTTGTAAGTTAAATCAAACCGCCAACGAGGCCGTTATGTTACGAAAGAGAAAAAAAGCCTTGATCGCCTCCGGCATTTTGGCAGCTTTGATTCTTCTCAGTATGACGGTTCTGCCGGCAGTCGTAAAAACATGGCTGACTGAAGCGATCCGGCAAACGACCGGACGAAAAACCCATTTACAATCGCTGGCATTCAATCCCCTGACCATGACCGTTACCGCCAAGGGGTTTGCCATTGAGGAACAGGGAGGCGGCCCCTTCATTGGCATTGGCAGCATTCGCGCCTCTCTCAGCCCATCATCCATCTTCAGACGCGCCCTGATTCTCTCCGAGGTTGCCATCAACACCCCCTTCATCGGCATAACCCGCAAGGGCCCAAACCACTATAACTTTTCAGATATCCAGCAGCGTCTTCAGACAAATAAAATGCCGGAATCACAAGAGGTGATGCGTTTCTCCATCAACAACATAACCATAAAGGGCGGTTCAATCGACTTCAACGATCTGGCCGTCAATGGAGGCAGAAAGCACACTGTACGCAACCTGGAAATCGGTATCCCGTTTGTCAGCAATGTCCCCTACCTTGTGGAAAAGTACACTGCTCCCCAAATTTCAGCCGTGGTCAACGGCGCTCCTTTCAGTTTTGCGGGCAAAATGAAACCGCTCAGCAAGTCCATGGAAACCTCGGTTCGCATAAACTTGAAACAGCTTGACATTCCCGAATTGGTGGCCTATTCGCCACAAAGGCCCCCAGCCCGGTTTGCCGCGGGAAAACTGACCATAGATACGGATCTTTACTACCGGGTGTTCTCCGATAGAAAACCCGAATTAAACATCAAGGGGCTGGTCAGACTGGATAACATCGCCATAAACCTGAATAGTGGTCAGCCTCTGGCAAGGCTGTCTCTACTGGAAATCAAAGCGTCGAAGCTGGAGATTTTCACAAAACTCTTCCAGTTCGGGGCAATCAGGCTGGACGGGCTTGAACTGTTCGTCAGCCGCGATGGACGCGGACAATGGATGTTTGCCGGTCTCATGCCTGCGGAGAAGAACAACAGAGTGCGCAAAGCCGAGGAGTTCAAACCTTCACAACCTGCTAAAGACGTGATGCGGCCGTCATTGCTGATTTCTTCGCTGGCTCTCACCAACAGCAGTGTCCATTTCAGTGATGCCCAGGCCAAGGGAAGTTTCAAAACAACATTATCCAATATTGCACTTTCCCTGAAAAACTTCAGCAATGCCCCCAACACATCGGCAGAATACGAGCTTTCCCTGCTGGTGGATAAGGAAGCGGACATTAATTCAAAAGGGAACTTTTCGATACTCCCTCTGTCGCTGAAAAGCTCAACGGCAATGAAGGGGATGAAACTGCAAAAAGGCTGGCCTTACCTGGCAAGCTACCTGACAACTCCGATCAAAGGCGTCATGGACCTTTCCGGCGACGCAACCTACACCAAAGAGAACGGCCTGACGGCGGAGCATGCCAACCTGACCCTAAAAGAAATTTCCACCCGTTATGGCAACAAAGACGGTCTTGATCTATCGCTATTCAGCGTAAGCGATGCGTCGTTCAAACAGAAGGAAAACAGCCTTGACATTGGCGAGGTCAAACTGTCGAAAGGCTCCATTTCGGTCTCCCGTGAGGTTGATGGCGGCATATCGCCACTCTCGCTGATCAAAATGACAAAAAATTCGACAACCTCCTCAAAACAAAATCTGAAGTCCGTCACCCCCAAACATGTTTCCCGGCAATTTTCTTATCACTTGAAACGTTTCCAAGCTGACAGACTCAACGTTGCATTTACCGATAAAACACTGAACGAAAAACCTCGCTTTACTCTGCGCAACACTTCGATTACCCTTGCCAACCTGAATGGTCCAAAATTTACTCAGGCCAAACTAAGGTGCAGCACAATCTTTGGTCAAAACACTCCGCTCAGGACCAGCGGAGAAATCACTCCATTCCCCTTCCGTTACCGTGGAGAACTTAGCTTGAAGCGCCTTGCCATCAGGGATTTTGAGGATTATTTTCCCGACAACCTGAATGTCCTTGTCCTGGGCGGCTATCTGGATACATCCCTGAAAGTTGATATCAGCCTTAAGAACGGGAAACCGGAAGGCACATTCAGGGGGAGCGCTGGAATAAGATCTTTCCACAGCATCGACGCGATTACGGAAGAGGATCTGCTGAAATGGGAAAGCCTGCAACTTGATGAATTCCAGGGCAAACTAGAACCATTCAGCCTGGCCATCCGTCAGATCGCCTTGAATGATGTCTACTCGCGCATTACCATACTCAAAGACGGTACCCTTAATCTTCAGAATCTTGTGGAGCAACCCGTCCCTGTCACCGCTCCGGCAACTGCTTTCACCAAAGCGGAACCACAGCCGCCGAGCAGCACCAGAACCGCCGTCGCCTCATCCGCCCCGAAACAGGCTGCCAGTCCGGCAAAGCGGCAGATCAGCATCGGCGCCATAACCATTCAGGGAGGGACCCTCGCCTTTTCCGACAACCACCTGCCACAGCACTTCTCTTCCACCTTCTACAACCTGGGTGGACGTGTCAGCGGCATGTCATCGGATGATTCACGGTTCGCCGATGTGGACCTGCGGGGCAACCTTGAGAACCGTTCCCCGATCCAGATCACCGGAACCATCAACCCCCTGCGTGATGACCTGTTCGTCGACCTGAAGGTCGCCTTCAAGGACATCGAACTTTCGCCGGTCACCCCCTATTCTGGCACCTACCTGGGATATACCGTTGAAAAGGGGAAACTGTACCTTGACCTTAAATACCACATTGAGCGGAAGGAACTGACCTCGGAGAACAAAATCTTCATCGATCAATTCACCTTCGGCAACAAGGTTGAGAGCAAACAGGCCACCAATCTGCCGGTAAGGTTGGGATTGGCGCTGCTCAAGGACCGCAAGGGCGAGATTCATCTGGACGTACCAGTTACCGGCCGCACGGACGATCCCCAGTTCAGTATTTGGCGGCTCGTTTTCCAGGTTATTAAAAACCTCCTGGTAAAGGCTGCTACGTCGCCACTTTCGTTGCTATCATCAGTGTTCGGAGGGGGAGCAGACCTGAGCACCATCGAGTTTCCCCAGGGAACAACCACACTGGTATCAAGTGAGGAGAAGAAACTCAACGCATTGGCCAAGGCATTGGCCGACCGCCCCGCGCTGAAGATCGAGCTGAAAGGATATGTGGATCGCGAGAAAGACCCCGAAGGGTATCGTAGCGAACTGCTGAAGCGAAAGATGTTGAACGAAAAAATACTCTCCCTTGCCAAAGATCGCCAGAATTACGAAGGTAAAATCGATGACATCGGCAAGATACAGCCAAACGAATATTCGAAATATCTGAAGGCTGTCTACAGAAAGGAAAAGTTCCCCAAGCCGCGCAACATGCTCGGTTTTGTCAAAGATCTACCGGATGATGAAACAAAAAAACTGATCATCACCAACACAGTTGTAAGCAATAGCGATCTCCAGTCCTTGGCCCAGGAGCGCTCGGCAGCGGTGATGGCCTATCTGGTCAAGCAGGGAGGCATAGCAGCCGAACGGATATTCCTGCAAAAGGATGATATCTACAAGACTCCCGAGAAGAGTGCCCAGTCCAGAAGCAGGGTGGAACTGAATGCAATTGCACCATAATGTCAACCTCCCCGCGCCGGATACAGCGGTGCGCACGAGCGGGACAAGTCCTGTTGTTCTACAGACCGGATCAAAAACAAAGCATATGCACCACGACCTGACCGTGGCCCCCATCCCGCTTCTTATCAAACGCCTGGCTATCCCGGCTGGAACCGGTTTTTTCTTCAACACCATGTTCAATGTGGTGGACACCTGGTACGGCGGTAGACTTTCCACCACCGCCCTGGCCGCCATGTCGCTCTCTTTTCCCGTGTTCTTTATCGTGCTGTCAATGGGAACCGGCCTCTCCTCCGGCGCCACAGCGCTGATCGGCAACGCCCTTGGCCGAGGAAATTCCGGCGAGGCCCGTCGTTACATCTTTCAGGCGCTCTCCTTCGCCTTAATCAATGCCATCGTATTAACGCTTGCAGGGTTGCTCTTTGCGGAACATATTTTCATGTTCATGGGAGCCCGGGGCGATTACCTCAACCTTGCCATCAGTTACATGCGCGTTATTTTTTCCGGCTGCGTCTTTTTCATGTTCAGCTTTGTCATGAGTGCCATCCTCAATTCCCACGGCAATACAATCACCTACCGAAACTTTCTGGTAACCGGTTTTTTTCTAAACCTGGTATTTGACCCCTGGTTCATGTACGGTGGTTTCGGTCTACCGGCTTTGGGACTGCCCGGCGTTGCTCTGGCCACGGTTGTTATTCATGCCATGGGCAATCTCTTTCTTTTCAACCGCCTTTTTCGTTCGGGGATCATAGAAAAATTCAGGTTCCGTGACCTGCTGCCCAACGTGCACTACTATCGTGAGCTTGCCAGACAAGGTTTTCCTTCAGCGCTGAACATGATGACCATCAGTCTTGGAATCTTTATCATCACTTGGTTTGTGGGCAGATACGGGACAGTAGCCGTAGCTGCCTACGGAATTGCAACCCGTATCGAGCAGATTGCCCTGCTGCCGATCATGGGACTCAATACCTCTACCCTGGCGCTTACCGCCCAGAATTTTGGCGCACTGCGTACGGATCGGATTCGCGAGGTGCTGCGTACATCGTTGCGCTACGGTTTTACACTAGCCGCTATGGGAACCGGGGCTGCCTTGCTCCTGAGCAGTCAACTGATGTCGTTTTTCAGCCACGATTTCCAGGTTATCACCGTGGGTGTCCGGTTCCTGCGAATCGAAGCCTTTGTGTTTCCCGCCTATGTCTTGCTGTATATCTGCATCTCCGCCATGCAGGGGATTAAGCAGCCGCTCTTTGCACTCTGGATCGGCCTGTATCGGCAGATTGCCGGTCCCACATGTGTCTTCCATGTATTGACCACAGTCTTCGGCTGGGGCATTATCGGCATCTGGTGGGGCATTTTTGGTGTGACCTGGTCGGCAGCACTGACTGTCGTGGCCTATGTCACCTGGATATTGAAAAAGATCGAAAAGGAACTGCCCGCAGTATGAAAACCGTTGCCATTGCCACCTTGGGGTGCAAAACAAACCAGTTTGAATCAGCCGCCATGATCGAACAGTTCGGGAATGCCGGTTATTCCATGGTTGACTTCACCGAACCTGCCGACATTTATGTAATCAATTCCTGTACCGTCACCGCCAGGACCGATGCCGAGACCCGACGCCTGATCCGTCGCGCCCGACGTCTGAATCCTGAAGCCCGCATCGTTGCAACCGGTTGCTACGCCCAGGTTTCTCCGGATGAACTTACCCGCATGCCCGAAGTGGACGTGGTCCTTGGCAATATGGAGAAACTGGACTGCTCGCTTTTGGCTGATGCCGCTGAAAACCGGGTTGGCGATGTTGCCGCCGAAACAAAAATCTCACCGCTGCGCCTGACCAGTTTTGCCGAACATACCCGCGCTTTTCTCCAGGTTCAAAACGGCTGCAACACCTTTTGCAGCTACTGCATTGTACCCTTTGCCCGTGGAAGAAGTAGAAGTGTTGCCCCTGAAGAGGTACTGGACGGTATCCGCAGGCTGGTAGACAACGGGTTCCGGGAGATTGTGCTGACCGGCATCCATCTTGGCGCTTATGGGCTCGATCTTTCTCCGGCCAACTCACTGGAGGGACTCATTCGGCGCATACTTCACGAAACAGACCTTCAGCGGCTCCGTATCGGCTCCGTCGATCCCAACGAATTCAGTGAAGACCTGATCTCCCTGTGTGCAGCTTCTCCTGCCGTCTGCCACCACTTTCACATACCGCTTCAAAGCGGCTGTGACAGCGTACTGCAACGCATGGGACGCCCCTACAACAGTACCTTTTTCAGCGAACTGCTGAAGAAACTCGTCAACACCATACCGGGCGCCTTTATTGGCAGCGACATCATCGCCGGCTTTCCCGGCGAAACCGACCGGGAATTCGAAACCACCTGTGCTTTGATCGAAGCGCTCCCTTTTGCCGACCTGCACGTTTTTCCCTACTCCAAACGCCCCAAAACAAAGGCCGCTGTCATGCCGGGACATCTCCAGCCGATCACCATCAATCAGCGGGCGGCGCGGTTGAGAGCAATTGCCGCGGACAAGAAAAAACAGTTTATGGAACGGAGCGTTGGCCGGGAACTCATGGTATTGGGCCAACAGTACGACGAATCGGCTGGAATCGTCAGGGGCCTTTCACGTGAGTATATCCAGGCCGAATTTTCTGGAACGCTCAAGGATCTCAACCTGGAATGCAGGATGAAAGTAATCAGTCTGCATAAAGGTCGAGCTCTTTGTCAAAGACTTGCAATCTGAAACTGAATGCTCCTGGTTCGCCTATTCTTTTGGTCACCCCTTCAAAGCACTTTGGACTTATTCACCACTTTGCCTGGAGTCTCATCGGTATTGCGTTCCAACGGGAAATCTGTTAGAAAAGAAGCCCTACACTACTTTAAGAAACTATGAATGAGATTTTTTTGTATTATATCATCGGGTAGTGAAGCCAGACAAAAGTAACGAGTGAATTTTTGTCACGCTTGAGCGAGGTACGCATGAAAATAGCAATCAGCCTGGGAAGTTTCCTGTTAGGAAAAGCCTTGCAGGAACAGCTTCAGAAAGAACCAGATATTTCTGAAGTTGTATTGATAGATTCTGCCAGCAATATTGATGATGCATTTGAACCTGATTTTATTATTTCAGACGCATACACCATCAAACAGAAGAAGCCCACCGGCTTGGCCAAGGCAAAATCAATCCTTCTTGATTATGGTCTCAGTGAAGATAGTCTCGCGTGCTTGATGATTACCAACAAAATCAATGGAATAATGACAACTGATGCTGATATACGTCTGTTACTAAAGGCATTTCATGCAATCAACAAGGGACAGATCTGGATTGACAATTGCAAAATCAGGGCGTTGGTTAACTTTGCGGAAAACACGAGAGATTCGGTTGTTGGTGGAAGTTTGAGCAATAAGGAACGTGAAGTTGTCATAAATGTATCCCAAGGACTCACAAACAAGGAAATCGCTTCAGAGCTGTTTATCAGTGAACAAACAGTAAAAACCCACATCAACAACATTTTCAAAAAAATGAACGTGACACGTCGTACCCAATTGGTACCCCTGGGAATTAAACTGAGAGCTGATCTTACCTCCTGACCTGCCGGACATCCTCCTCCCTTTATATTTATTTCATTTTTTTCATGCAACCACACTAAAGGTACCACCAAGTGATTATACCGCAGATTAATGTCTCAATCATTTGCTAGAAAATAATTATATTATATAATCGGTAAGTTGCAGAACATAATCCACTCCAGTTCTCCACCTGTATGCAGAAGATCCTCTCTGTTTTTAAATCTTATGTTGTACATCCTATTCTGAAAAAAATAGCCTGTTGACCGATTGTTGCCATGTTTGTCATCTGCTACAACTACAGGGCATCAAACAAATGTTGCGCCATCGGATAGATGGCGAGTCTTCTGACTCCATCAGGAGCCTCGTTGGACTGCGGCGCAATAACATCGCTCTCCGTATACTGTTTTGTATCTGGGCATCGAACTTCATTAACAACAAACCTCAGGAGGATTAACCATGAAAATCAAAAGAATATCAAGAGCAGCCCTGTTATGTGTTTCACTACTAGGACTATCTGTTCCATGTCTGGCAAATGAAACTCCCGCTTCAGGAAACTACACACATAAAATCCAACAGGAAGAGGCAGTTGTTGTTCGCATAAATCAGAACAATGTCACTCTTCAGGCAATTGGAGACAAAGACAAAATAACCACCGCGCCATTTAGCAATGCTGCCGAGTTTAAGGTTGGGGACAAAGTAATCATCGTTGGAAATCTTTTAAAACCGTCGACCGACGCTGCATCCGATACCAAAACAGCTCCCACGGCAAAATAAGCTGAGATTGCACGGTGTTTCACGTACACATCCTACCTCGGTGAGATAGGAAAGATATACACACCGGTGTGCGTTAACCGATACAATACCAAAACAGTGGAGAGGCAAAAAACAATGGGGTACTCCGGACATTCCGGGGCACCCCATTGTTCTATCTACTGGATAATGCTCTTCTCACTTCCTGATCGACATAAGAGAAAACCCGCTGCACGGTATCGTGGGAACAGGCGCGTGAGTGCCCGGCAACCTTGAACAGTGCAAATCCAAGTTCGTCATCTGCTGCGTAAAATGCGCGATAGAGGGTGGCGTTTCGCAATGGTAGCGATGAGCGCCGGGCAATAAAATTGTTGATCTCCAGACCGGCTCTTCTTCCCAGGAGCCCGGCAACACATTGGGAATCGGTATAAATCTGAAGAGTGCCAGGATCTGCTCCATTGCTTTGCGCAAGATAATCGTCCAAGGCCCATAAGATCGTCTGGACTTCAAGCTTTGTCGATGAGGTCTCTGC
>WSSedB1CaDRAFT_10000989_pt1 | contig 11445 bp, 10 predicted proteins | sample WetSurSB1Cattail_FD_9460 | JGI IMG/M metagenome (IMG submission 9460)
ACCCCTAGAAATATATTGACAGGATTCTGATGGCTTAACCGGATGCAGGCGTTTTTGTGCTAGTATTTGTTGAAATAGTGCGGGCTGTATTTATAACTCCAGTAGTATACTGGAGTTATGAACGACATTTTTGATATACGTGATTACGGAGCTGCCCCGGAACAGACTGCTATGAATACAGAAGCTTTCCGGAAAGCCATTGATGCAGCAGCAGAGGTTCATGGAACTGTCATTGTTACCGGCGGCTGCTACCATACAGGTGCAATTTTTCTGAAATCGGGGATGCGGCTGCATATTGAAAGGGGCAGTGTTATCATGGGTTCTGCTTCTATTGCGGATTACCCGGTACGGAATACCCGGTTTGAAGGCCGCGCCTGCCCTTGGCCGGTTGCCCTTGTAAATGCCGACGACGCTGACGGAACTGTTATTGACGGAGAAGGGTGCATAGACGGGAACGGCATCGGATTCTGGAAACTTTTCTGGGACAAACGCAGCTATGCTGTTGAACACAGCGAACCATTTTCTAACCGGGATGTCATGCGGCCCCGTCTGATTTTTATAAATTCATGCAGAAATATTCTTATCAAAGATATCTCATTACAAAATTCTGCCTTCTGGAATATACATTTATATAACAGTGAGTCGGTTTGTATTGACGGCATAAGTGTCTGTTCACCTCATGAAGGGGTCCGGGCTGCAAGTTCAGATGCGGTTGATATTGATGCCTGTTCTGCAGTCACGGTCAGAAATTGTAATATCATAACGGATGATGACTGCATTTGTATAAAAGGAGGGAAAGGTCCGGATGCGCATCTGATAAACCATCCGACAGAAAATATCTGTATCGAAAATTGTTCGTTTGGATTTGGTCATGGTATGGTAACAATAGGCAGTGAAGCTTCTCTTGTCAGAAATGTCTATGTCCATAACTGCCGTGTCGACGGCAGAAACAATATTATCAGATTCAAATTCCGCGATGATACCAGGCAGTTTTTTGAGAATATTGTCTTTGATGGCATTACAGTCCATAACGGGAGATGGCTGTTCGACATGCAGCGCTGGGATAACCGGCAGGATGAAATCCTGGCGGATGGACAGCTTTTTACAAAGCTGTCCAACGTTATTATCAGAAACATAGAAGCGTATAACATGGAGTCCCCCGGGACTATCGGCGGACGGACCTTTACCGGGATAACAGAAAATCTGTTGCTTGAGCATATCACTGTTACCACAGCACCAGATGTATGCGGTACAGAACACTCAGAAGGAATTGATTGTGCGTCGGTTGAAAAATGCAGATTGCTTGTTAATCCGGCTGTGCAGTTAAAAGCTGTTGACGTAAAAATAGACGGAATGGAATTTAAGAATACGCTTGCTTAATCCTGTGTGTTTCAGAATCTGAAGGGCTGAATTCAAAATAATTTTTTAAATTACGGAGGTTGTGTATGAATACGAATGAACCGTATATCCGTATTGTTATCATGTCTGTGCTTACCGTAAGCTTTATGGTGCTGTTTTCAGCTGTCGCTGCTGCGGATGCAACGTCTGCATTTTCTGCTGAAAGTCCGGTAACGGTTACTGCTGATCAGACAACAAAAGAGGCCATGCTGCAGAACGGGTACCTTGTGATGAAATTCAACGGAAATGGGACCGGATATTCGATGGTCTGGAAGAAGACTGGTGCCGAACTGATCGGTCCGGCGAAGGGATGTTATCTTTCTGTTGACGGAGGCAAGGCGTTTGTTGCGGACAATCTTGAGGTTGTAACCGGTACGCCTGATATGGCGGATATTGCGTACCGCGGTACGTGGGGAACTATTCATTATGTTCTGCGCCGCGGAATCAGCGGTTTCTATTCGTATTTTGAAGTTTCTGACCTTGCGTCGGTACATGAATTCCGGACGCTGTACCGTTTTGACGGTGCGTTATTCCGGAACGGATATACTTCCGTAAAACAGGGACCCTTCCCTCATCTGGACGATCTGAACCGGGGAACAAAACTGCAGGATGAAACGTGGCAATTGATGGACGGGACAGTATATACGAAATATGACTGGGCAGACTATGAAAGTAATGATCTTCTTCACGGTGTCTACGGTTCCGCCTCCGGAGCGTGGATGATTCCGGTCAGCTCCGAGTATTATACGAGTGGTCCGCTCAGACAGGAGCTTATGGTTCATCTGGAAAGCAGAACCGGCGATGCTGTTCTTTTGAATATGCTGAAGGGGTCTCATTTCGGCATACCTCCTCTTACTATTCCGTCGGGGTATCTGTACGGCCCATGGTTCATTTATATCAATAACGGCGATATCGCAGATGCTGTTAAAACAGCGCGGCAGGAACAATGGCCGTGTCTGTGGCTTAAAAATAAAAACTATCCTTTGAATCGCTCTTCCGTAACCGGTATGCTTACGCGTTCAGACCGTAAAGCGGCGGTTGATAACGCTGAAATTGTACTTGCCCAGCCGGGTGGTGATATATATGAACAGAATGGTTATATCTTTTCAGCGCTTACAGACAGTAATGGACATTTTACCATACCGAATGTGCGTCCGGGGTCGTATACCTTGTATGCATATTCGACAGACGGTCAGATAACCGGACAGTTTGAAAAGAACGGTATAACGGTAACAGAAGGAAAGAACAGTGATCTCGGAACGCTGGAGTGGGAAACAGAATCAGGTACTGTGCTGTGGTCTATCGGGATTGCTGACCGGAAATGCTCAGAGTTCAGGTTCGGAAATCTTTCCCGGCAGTATGGACTGCCTGCTCTGGTCCCGGCAGATCTTGTGTATGATGTTGCAACCGGAAAACCGGCGCAGGAGTGGTACTATGCCCAGACAAAGCCGGGCAGGTGGAATATTACATTTACGATTGATCGTCCGGTGAAAGGTGATGTCTGCCTGCTGCTGCCGGTTGCCGGAGTTTCGCGCGGCCCTGTCCTGGAAGTGGAAGTGAATGGAAATACTGTAAAAAAACTTGATTATACGAATGTAAACGATCAGGCAGCGTACCGTTCTGCGAATCAGAGTGCCCATTGGCGTGATAATAAGATCATTTTTCCGGGATCAATGCTTAAAGAGGGGAAAAATATTGTTTCACTTGTCATGAAAACAGTTGCGGATGGCGGTGGTATCATGTATGACTATATTGCGCTGGAAACGGCCGGAAATTTGCCGGAATAGCGACAGAGCGTGATATGGAAAAAAAGATGAGAAAAAAGGCAGGGATTATATTATTTATAATAATAATTAGTCTTAAGTTGTTTTCACAGGAATATTTTAATTTCCCCTATGAAGGCGGCGGACTATTAGTATCACCTCATGAAGTGATCATATACCGCGATGATGAGCAGACATATGAAAATATGCCTGAAGGTTCATTTTATGTAGACGGCGATGGATATTATAATTTTAAGAATAATGACCCGATAACAGGAGGCAGTTTTATTCTTTTTGATTTTTATGGATATACAGAATTTTATAAGAGTACTCTTGGAAAAAATCGCAGTCATGGAAATGAATATTATTCAGAATATCCTGTACAAACGATTACAAGTTCTTCTTATTTAATTGAAGATATAAAAAATAAAAAAATACAGTATACTCCTGATAATTTATATAAATTTGCGTATGCCCCAAATGATAAAAGTGAACAGTATGATTGGAATTATGATGCTGTTCCATGGGTTGAAGGCGTGAAAGGGTATGGAATCGGAGAAAGTATAACGATTTCTTATAAAGAACAGATATCCGCAATAGCTGTATTAAATGGATACGTAGATTTTGAAAAAACATATTTATATAAGCAGAATTCGAGAGTTAAAAAATTCAAAGTTTATGATCTGGACAATACTCAGGAGTATGTATTTGAATTAGAAGATAAAGTCTGCTTTCAAAATATGTCATTTAACGAAAAAACCAGGAATATAAAATTAGTAATAGAAGAGGTATACCCCGGTACGAAATATGATGATACCTGTGTAATGGGAATTTTAAGTGATTATATGGGAATAGTTAAAAATGATTATAATGAAACAAGAAAAAACGATGTGACAGAACGTATCAGGGAAATAAAAATGAAATATGCTTGCGGGTTTAAACCATCTGAAAAGTAGAACCCCTGAGCAATGCTGCCCTGAAAGGTCCCTAAGGGGCTGTCCCAAAAGAATGGGCAGCCCCGTCATTTAAAATGTACAAACGGAGCTGAATCTGCTAAAATTCAATTATGAGCAGAGGAGTAAGCAACAAAATAACATTCAAACCGTACAGCCAGAAGGAACAGTGGCTTCTGCCACCGAGTCTTGACGAACTGGTTCCGGAAAAACACCTTGTAAGAGTCGTAAGCAGAACAGTAGACGAGCTTAACATCGAAAAAATATTTGCGAAATACACGAAAGGCGGCGGAGCAAGCCGCTATAATCCGTTCATGCTCCTGAAAGTCATGATTTACTGCTACATGACGGGCATTTATTCTTCGCGGCAGATAGCAAAGCAGTGCCGCGAGAACATCAACGTGATGTGGCTGGCGGGAAACCAGAAGCCGGATTTCAGGACAATCAATCATTTCCGCGGGGAAAAACTCAGGGAATCAATCGAAGAGATTTTTGTGGCGACAGTCAGGCTTCTGAACCGGAAAGGCTATGTCAGCCTTGAAAAATATTTTGTGGATGGAACAAAAATCGAGAGCGTGGCGAACAAATACACATTCGTGTGGAAAAAGGCCGTCGAGAAGAACGAAAGGAAGCTGGATGAAAAACTCCGCGTATTCTTAAGAGAAGTCAATGAAATCACGGAAAACGAAAATCAGGAATACGGAGACAAAGACCTTGCTGAGCTTGGAGAGGACATCACGGTGACAAGCAAAGAAATCAGGGCAGTGGCTGCGGGGATTAATAAGAAACTCGATGAAATCAGCGGGCGTGATGACGAAGACTCAAAAGATGTAAAAAAAAACTGAAGACAGCAAAGCGTCAGATTGAGAAGGACTTCCTTCCGAGAAAAGAAAAGTACGAGAAGGCGAACGCGACGTTCGACGAACGGAACAGTTACTCAAAGACGGATGAGGAGGCGACGTTCATGCGCATGAAGGAAGACCACATGCTCAACGGTCAGCTCAAACCCGGTTACAACATTCAGGTCGGAACTGAGAACAATTTTGTAACCGGCTACGATGTTTTCCAGAACCCTACGGACACACGGACGTTAAAACCTCATCTTGAGAACGTGATGAAGCGGCTGGGCTGTACATTCAAAACCGTGATTGCAGATGCAGGCTACGGGAGTGAGGAGAACTATGATTACCTGGAAGAAAAGAAAATCACGGCAGCAGTAAAATACACGTCCTACGAAAAAGAAATAAAACGCAGTTTCAGAAAAAAGACGTACAACGCAGAGAACTGGAAGTATGATGAGAAGACCAAAGCGTACACATGCCCGTGCGGAAATCCTGTTCCCTATAAAAAGACGGAGCAGAAGAAAAACAAATCCGGATACATTCAGACCTGTGAAGTCTATCAGTGCGACAACTGTGAGGGCTGCCCGTTCAGAGCTCTTTGTACAAAATCAGAATACGGTCGGATGATCCAGAGAAACAGGCACTGGCTTGAACAGAAATCGAGGGTCAGGGAGCTTCTTGCATCTGATGAATATAAAAGTCTTATGAAAAAACGCGCAACGGAATGTGAGACCGTCTTCGGCCAGATAAAAGCCAACCGGAGTTTCAGGAGATTTCACCTTTGTGGAACAAAAAAAGTCGGGACAGAATGGGGGCTGTTGATGATAGGTTATGACTTTAAGCAAATTGCAAGACTTATGAATGCCTGAAAAAAGAGCGACACTTCAAGAAAAAAATATACGATAAAAAAGGCTGTCCTTTTTGAAGTGCTTTTGAAACTTCTAAGACAGCCCCTTTGCAAAAATAAAAATGCTAACGGAGCACAGCACCCTGTATTATTTTTTTTGCAACCGTAACCAGTTCTGCCAGTTTTGCATCAAGATAGGGGGTAATATCATTGTATGAAGTATCGATGCAGTTTTCATTACGGAACTGTGCAAATTGCCATGAAGCATCGGGCGGGAGTATGGAGGCGATTTCACGGATATCATTTTCTGCAACGAGTCCCGGAACTAATACCGTCCGGAATTCCCGGCTGTCTACAGGGTATGTTGATATGAGCTTTACCGATCGTATCAGACGCTCTGCATATGTTTCCATCCTTTCTGCGGAATAACTATAAAACGGTACTGGTGATACCGGCTCTGTATACCGCTTTTTTTGAAGATTCGGTGCAAGTTCTTTCTCATACCGTGCCGGTGCCGTTTTTATATCCATTGCAATAAAATCAGGACGTACCGCTTTATCGGCGAGCAGTTCCTGCAATTGATCAGGCAAAGTTCCATTTGTGTCGAGTTTTATTTTATAGCCGAGGGAACGGGCCTTCCTGATGAGTTCCGGTGTCAAAGGATTCAATAACGGTTCACCCCCGCTTATAACGAATCCGGACAGCACATTTTTACGTTGTATCAGATGTGCCATCACCGTCTCTGAAGAGACAAACCCACTTATGCTCTGTCCGTTATTGTCTGTTACAAGCTCTTTATTGTAACAGTATGGGCACCTCAGATTGCATCCCCGTAGAAAGAAAGTACACGCAACTCTTCCCGGGTAATCTACCAGTGTAGTTTTTATGAGTACCCCTGCCGGAACAGACAGTAAATTCTGCACATTCATTATAGTCGGTACGGCAGTTCAGACAACATCTGCAACAGGTTCAAGTATGGCAGAGAGCTCTTCGACATTGTGGGCACGGGCTGTTTCATTACCATTTGCCCCATAAAAAATTACGGTAGGTGCGGCAAAAACACCTTTCAGTGCAGCCTGTGAAAGACCGTCTTTTGTATCCACATCGATGATAGTACCTGTCAGTCCTGTTGCTTCCATATACGCTTTTACGGGCGGGCAGTTTGGACATGTCTTTCTTGCATAAAATTCGTAATTTCCTGTCTGATTAGGGGCTTCGTATGTGGCTGTATCTTTCCCGACTACCGGTTTTTCTATTTTTTCTACCGTGTTGCATCCGCATCCGGAATCTGCTGTCGTCAGGCTGTATTCCTTACTTTCTTCTATAGTAAACAGTTTCCGGTGATTAAACTCATCACGTTTACCTTTGTTCCAGTTACGTACGGCCCGGTAATATCCTACAATACGGGCATAAACTTCCGTTTCCCGGCCATGGACATTTTTCAATGCTTCCTTTGTTGCAGCGATATCTGCATCAATCGCTGCAAGAGTCCTTTTTGGCATTACTTCGTTCATTTCTATTCCTCCCACAGAATACACTATCGTATAGTACGCTAAATATAGTGGTGTTTTCTATATTTGTCAAGTTATAACACCATTGGTATTGACTACTCGGTGTGACGTCTTACTGTTTCTGCCCGGCAAGAACGGCATCATGTTCCTTCTCGAGTTCTGCAAGTTTTACTTTCAGGGCCTGTTCTGCTTCAGCTTTACATTTCGGACATTCGAATTGCTGCCCGTTCAGATATCCGTGAACAGGGCAGATGGAATACGTAGGAGAAATCGTAATGTATGGAATACGGTAATTTCCCAGTATTGTACGTACTAAATCGCGGCAACTTCTCCAGTCCTTGATTTGTTCACCCATAAATGTATGGAATACTGTTCCTCCCGTATATCGTGTCTGAAGGGATTCCTGGTGATCAAGAGCTTCAAAAACATCTGCTGTATAATCTACAGGCAGTTGCGTCGAATTGGTATAGAAAGGATCGTCCGTACCACTTGTAATAATATCGGGATAATGCTCTTTGTCATGACGTGCAAGACGATATGATGTGCTTTCTGCAGGAGTCGCTTCCAGATTAAATAATTCTCCTGTTTTTTCCTGGTAGTCTGCAAGCCTGTTTCTCATATGATCGAGAACTTGTTCAGAAAAAGCTTTTCCCTTAGGATCTGCTATATTACAACGAAGGAAATTCAGGCAGCATTCATTCATGCCGCACAGACCGATCGTATTAAAATGGTTTACCAGCGTTTTCAAGTACCGGTGCGTATAAGGAAATAAGCCACCGTCGAGAAGTTTCTGTATAACCTTTCGTTTTATACACAGACTCTGTTTGGCAAGATCCATAAGGTAGTCAAGCCGGGCATAGAATTGTTCTTCAGTTTTTGCAAGATAACCTATTTGCGGAAGGTTAATAGTGACAACACCGAGAGAACCGGTGAATTCGTCAGAGCCGAATAAACCGCCGCCACGTTTACGCAATTCCCGTTTGTCCAGACGGAGACGGCAGCACATGGAACGGACATCCCCCGGATTTAAATCTGAATTAATAAAATTCTGAAAATAAGGGGTTCCATACTGGGCTGTCATTTCAAATAACAGTTTTGCATTATCGCTATTCCAGTCGAAATCTTTTGTTATGTTATATGTTGGAATAGGATATCCGAAACCGCGTCCTGCAGCATCGCCTTCCAGCATAAGCATAATGAACTGTTTATTGATAAGATCCATTTCCTTCTGGCAATCACCGTAGGTAAAGTCCTGGTCTTTTCCGCCAACAATCGCTTTCTGGTTTTTAAGATCATCAGGGCAAACCCAGTCAAGCGTTATATTGGTAAACGGAGCCTGTGATCCCCACCGGCTTGGAGTGTTTACACCGTAAATATAACTTTGAATACACTGTCTGACTTCTTTTTCCGACAGGTTATCCTTTTTAATGAAAGGGGCCAGATACGTATCAAAGGAACTGAATGCCTGTGCGCCGGCCCATTCATTCTGCATAATACCAAGGAAATTGACGATCTGGTTTACCAGCGTGGAAAGATGTGTTGCAGGCGTCGAAGTAATTTTATCAGGAACACCACCCAATCCTTCTTTAATGAGCTGCCGGAGTGACCAGCCTGCACAGTATCCTGAAAACATGGAGAGGTCATGGATATGGAAGGCGCATGTTCTGTGAGAATCTGCAATTTCTTTTGTATATATATTTTTCAGCCAGTAATTTGCTGTGATGGTACCCGAGTTATGAAGAATCAGTCCGCCGAGAGAGAAATTAACATTTGCATTTTCATTTACACGCCAGTCTGTCTGTCCGAGGTATCCATCCATTGTAGCGTTGATATCAAGCATCAGGTTTTTTGCATCGCGCATTGCCTCGTGTTTTGCCCTGTATAGAATATATGCTTTCGCAATTTCTACTTCCTGCTTTTCAATAAGTACCGTTTCAACGACATCCTGTATTTCTTCAATGGCCGGGATGGAATGTGCCCGCCGTCCTGCAAGAAGCAGTCTGAGGTGTTCCTCGACCGCATCTGTCAGTGCTTCCGCTTTTTCATCGTTCGGATGTCTTTCAGTAGCTTCAATCGATTTACCGATCGCGCGTTCAATTTTTTTTCTGTCATACGGCGCTATTGCACCGGAACGTTTGACAACCGACTTGATAAACTGAGTTGCTTCTTCATTTCTGCTTGATCCCAGAAAACTCCTCCATTCCGGGAATACTGCCTGGTCACTCACTTTTGTCCCTCCCAAGTTTGTTTACTTCATTGATAAATTCATCAAGATTTTCAAAGTGTTTATATACCGACGCAAAACGGATGTAAGCGACTTTATCTATGCGGTTAAGCCGTTCAAGAACGAGTTCTCCAAGTTCCGCTGTACTGATTTCCCGTATCGTCTTCCCCCGCATTATGGCTTCATCTTCGATTTCATTTACGAGAATTTCGACCATTGATGCAGAAACCGGACGTTTTTCAAGGGCTCTTTCGATTCCTTTTTCGAGTTTTGCCCGATCGAAGGGCTGTCTGCGGCCATCCCGTTTTACGACCATAAACGGTTTTTCTTCAATACGCTCATAGCTTGTAAAGCGGTAACCGCAGTTAATGCATTCCCGCCGTCTCCGGATGCTTTCGCCGTTTGCCATAGTACGTGATTCTATTACTTTATCATCCAAACTTCCGCAGTACGGGCAGCGCATACTTTTTCCTTTTTTTGCTGGTTGTATATAGTGTTTTTGATGTAATATAAATACTATATACCACTAGATATGTAATGACAAGGCAAATATGAAAATTTTTTAGTGAATTTTACTGATTTCGCAGGCCTGCCGGATTTTTGTATAGTTACCCGGCCTGTTTACGGTACTGGCGGTTTCTTATTGCCTTTGATATCTGACACACTTCGTACGCACACAGCGAAATAAGAACAGGAATCAGTATTGAAATTCTTCGGATACTGTTTTTGCCTCCGCGGGCTTTCCATGCGAAATCGATTTTATCCCATATATTGAAAACCATTGGGATGAACATCAGAAAAAAAGAAAATATTTCCGTGAATGCCGGTACTTTGGAAACGGGAAGAATGGACCGGATTGCTGTTTCAATCGCAGCAAGACCTTGCCGTAATGCAAGTGATGATGTTGTATGAAAAAAAAGGGATGCAAACTGTAACGCGAGGACGAGACGTATGCAAAGTATTATATCGGCAGGCATCGGATAGAGTAAGTTTTTTGTAAAAGCTGTATGAGTCCCCTGTATGGAAATTTCAGTCAGAATCCCTGTTGTCCACAGCAGCAGTGCATAATAGATGCAGGGTTTAAGATCCTGAAGCTGTTCTTTTATGCAAAAACCGGCGGAAAATGCAGCGAGGACTGTAATAGCAATCAGGAGTAAGCATAGGTGCACCGGTAACAGAAACGCTATGGACTGCAGTATAAACATGGCAGTAATTTTGAGCCATACCGGAAGCTGATGAAAGACCGACATGCCCGGCCGATAACTGAAAAGAATGTTTTTTGATGATTTTACAGCCATATAAGATCTTTTACTGAGTGATAGGTAACAAGCGGATTTCTGATGCCCCATTGCCCGAGAGGATATTTCAACCCTTCTTCCGGTATGCCATCAAACATTTTCCGGCCTCTGCAAAGTACAATGAATCTGTCACACAGACCAAGCGATTTTTCTAATTCATGAGTCAGTATGATTACCGTATGACCTTCTGCCCGGAGCAGTAAAATCAGCTCATTTACCTGTTTAATTCCATCATAATCAAGATTTGCGTATGGTTCATCAAATATTATGAGGGAACGATTCAAAGCAAGAATGCCTGCAACCGCAAGCCGGCGTTTTTCTCCTCCTGAAAGCAGACGGGCAGGGTAATCCTCCTTTTTTTCAAGCCCTACTTTTGCGATTGCCGCATGAGCCTGAACGGCAGCTTCTTTCTTTGAAAGTCCCAGATTCAGGGGGCCGTACATAACGTCTTCAAGAGGTGTTTCGCCGAGGATCTGGGCATCTGCTTCCTGAAAAACCAGTCCGGCGTCTGCCGGATTGCCGCCGGCTCCCGTGAGCTTTACTGTTCCGGAAGAAGGTTCCATAAGACCTGCGATTATCGACATAAGAACACTTTTGCCGGACCCGTTT
>WSSedB1CaDRAFT_10000990_pt1 | contig 11442 bp, 18 predicted proteins | sample WetSurSB1Cattail_FD_9460 | JGI IMG/M metagenome (IMG submission 9460)
CATATCGAGACGTGAGATGGATATGATGAAGAATAATGCAATTTTGATTAATGTAGGCCGTGGCGGAGTTGTCAATGAAAAGGCACTTTATGAAATGCTTTTAAAAGGGAAATTTCTTGGAGCAGGAATTGATGTTTGGGAAAAAGAGCCATTGCAGAGTCAAAATCCATTATTGCAGCTAGATAATGTTGTGGCTACACCCCATATTGGTGGTGGAACTGTGGATGCGGCGCAAAATATTCTTCGTAGTTGCTTTAAAAATATTATAGTAACATGTAAGCAGGACGAAATTGAGACCGTATGTTAAGGTACCTTCAACGATGTGCTTTGAATTGGATGAACAAAGGACTTGATCAGTTATCGCAAAAAGCGAACCAATCAAGTCCTTTAAACATTACAATAGGATCAAGCAAATAAATAACTTGTCATGGACAGCGATCCTAATACACATGAATCGTTAAAAACCGTAAGGTTATCGTCATCTTCAGCTGCTCCTAAGACATAAAGCAATGGGTAAAAATGCTCCGGTGTATAAAAAGATTTTCCCGGATCTGGATGATGAATTACGTCATTAAAGTTTCGTTTCAAAATGCTGGTTTTAATTTGCCTGTCAAAATCATTTGCCCATGAATAACCGTCTGATTTATGCCAGTTGATTTCTGCCAGGTTGTGTACTACATTCCCACTGGCAAGGATCAAGACTCCTTGCGAACGCAATGCTTTAATAGTTTGGCCGATTTTAAAATGTTCTGCTGCATCTGCATTTTTATCTACACTAAGCTGATATACTGGAACATCTGCTTTCGGATACATACGACACAAAACGGACCAGGTTCCGTGGTCATAGCCCCAGCTATTGTCAATTTGAACGTCTCTTGTTATAAGGTCTTTTGTTGCTTTTGCCAATGCAGGGGACCCTATTGCTGGATAAGTTATCTGATAAAGCTTTTGTGGAAAGCCCCCCATGTCATAAATCATTTTAGGCTGTTTGGCATCTGTAATTCTTGTTCCGGCTGTATACCAATGTGCAGATATTGCAAGAATCGCTGTGGGCCGAGGCATGTTTTCACTAACGATTTCCCAGCCTCTTGTAAAAAGGTTGTCTTCAATTGCATTCATAGGTGATCCGTGACCAATAAAGACAATTGGCATTTTTTTATTGTTGTTCATACAAACAGATCCTTCCGGTAAAAAAGTATGTATATATATTTATCCGACCTATCATTATCTTCTTCTATATTAAATACTTCGTCATAATCATAGATTTTCCTTTAGAATTTTTTAATTTTGCAGTTTTGTCTTGTACGTTTACATGTATGTTAAAGTGTGCAATATAGTTAATGCAAATGCTTTTGTGAAAATTTTTCTTGTTCAGTTTTAATAATAAATATTTGCCAAGAGAATGGATAATTGTTATAATATAGCGATAGCTGATAAACATATACATATGCGGTTGTAGCTCAGACGGATAGAGCGTTTGCCTCCTAAGCAAAAAGTCGAGGGTTCGACTCCCCCCAATCGCACCAATGAAAGTCCAATTTGTACTGAATCGTTATTGTATCTAGGTTCACTACGATTTTGTTAATAAACGCTTTGAGAATTGCGCGGATGTTTTCCGCGCTTTTTTCATGTATATATTTAGTATAACGGTCATTTATATATTCCCGGATTTGTTTGTTTGATATACTTGGAAGGTTACGAGACTTTAAAGAATCAAGATCGGCAGTAACTAAAAGTAAATCTTTTTTTACGTTTGCCAGACGTTCGCGGTCGAATGCGTCAGCAGTACCATCTTCGAAAAGCGTATAAAGATTATTCATTGATTTACGAAGCTTAGTTTGCTTGGCGGTCATGGCAGCAATATCGTCACCAGTCGTATCATAAAGACTTTTATATGCAGAACTGATTTTATCCACAAACTTATCCACAATATCTTCCGAAGTGAGGATCTCGTTAAGCTTGCGAAGTATAAGAGCTTCGAGTTGATCCGCAGGAATATATCGGTTGAGGCAGGCATCAGAACCGTGACGTTGCTTATTGCCACAACGATAATATTTATTCGCAAATCCTTTTGAGTTCGTTGTAGTGCTGCCGTGCATGGCAGCACCACATTCACCACAGTAGATAAGTCCGGATAGCAGGTATTCATGGCGGGCGGTACGCGCCCCCGCACGGCGCTTATTTTCCTTCATCTTTTCAGCTACTTTCGAAAATAAATTTTTATCAATAATAGCAGGGCAGGCATTTTCTACAACAAGCATACCCTCGTGATCAGGACGGTGATTATTACGACGACCGTTGGCCATTTTTACATTTTTACCGAGGATACAAGTGCCAATATAGCGGCGGTTATTCAACAGGTCATGAATTGAGTTTTTGCCGAATTTGTTGCCAAGGCGTGTCTTGTAGCCCAGAGCGTTCAAATGATCGACAATGGCAAGATACGTTGTACCTGATGCATAGGATTCAAAAATATAGCGTATCGCTTTTGCTTCGTATTCGTTTATGATGTAGTGCTTTTCACTATCCGTGGAGTAACCAAAAAGAGGTTTGCCACCGGAGATTTTGCCTGCGTAGGCGTTTTCACGCTGTCCTTTTTTGACTTCTTTAGAAAGATTGCGCGAAAAATAAGCAGCCATACCAACAAGCTGATTTTCCATAAGCTTTCCTTCAGAGGAATCATCAAGATTTTGTGCGGAATATTCAATACGGACACCGTATTCAGATAGCTTGGTCTTGTTTTTGTAATACTCAAATTCATTACGACCAACACGATTTACTTTGTACACTACGACTGTCTCAAAAAGACCAGTAGCAGCGTCCTTCATCATACGCTGAAAGCCGGGACGATTATCGTTAGTTCCTGTCATAGCCTCATCGGCATATTCTTTTATAATAGTGTGACCGTGTTTTTCGCAGTAGTCACGTCCTCGACGGATTTGTGCTGTGATACTTTCTTCGCGTTGATTATCGCTTGAAAATCTTGCATAAAGTGCAGCAATCATAAAAATCAATCCTTTCATTAAAATTAAAAGGCTGATTGTGATATAATATAAGTAGGTTGATATCATATCACATAGCCTTTGGGCGGAGCCGTTCCTGTTGACGCAGGGGCGGCTTTTTTATTATGCTACATCTGTTGTGGGATAATTAATCACTGCGATTTCGGTAAGTGAAGACCGCAACATATTGACCGTTTTTTCAATCTGTTTAGTGACCGCGTTACTATAAGAAATTTCACCGCACTGTGAACATACCTGTGAAGGAACCTTTTTAATAATTACAATGCAATTTCCCAAATCAACCATAAAAGTTGTGTCCTTGTTTTCTAAATGACCTTTGCACATAAAGCAATTCATAAGTCATGCTCCTTTTTGTTTTGTAAAGAAAAAACTAATTCACTAGGCTTTATGATTTGCTTTTGTGGAATAACGGCTTAGGTCATTGACACCAAGACGCTCACGAAGAGCGGACTGTAAAACCTGTGAAAAGTTGATTTTCCTTTTTTCTGCCATTTCGTTAAGCGACCAAGGAATAGTAAGTGTCTTTTTTACCGCACGGTTATCCATTTTAGAACGAATATCAAACATATTCACATCCAGGAGGCAAAGAGTTTCATTTGGTGCAAGCTCAATAGATTCAACAGAGGATGCAGGTGGAATATCTGCATTATCGCTTTCCATACCCCAGAGATGAATGGCAAGGCTTTCTTTAGCAAGTTTAATGACCTCATCCATGGTATCGCCGATTGCAACACAGCCGGGAAGGTCTTGGAAGTGTACACCATAGGTTGTGTCTGTTTTTTCAATAGAAGCAGGGAAAACGTAGCTATCTTGATATTTTTTATACATATACAATCCTCCTTATGGGCAGATCATAAAAGACCTGCCTGTTTTAATATGGATTTTTCAATTTGAAGTGGAACGTCAGCACTTTCTCTATGACCGGATATGGTAACTCTTCCCGGCTTAGAAGGATGTTTGAACTGCCTGTGTGAGCCGACTTGGTTTTCTAAATACCAGCCATCTTTTTTTATGATTTTCAGCATATCTCTGACTTTGCGTGGCATGTGTCGGTCCCTCCTTATGTATATATTATATCACACGTACTGTATACGTGTAAATAAAAATATACGTGTACAGTACGTATATTTTATAATGGCTATTGTTTCTGTTAGCACAGAGCTATTTTTTATTTTAATCGTTTTTTCTGAGTGCAGGGTGAATCCAAACATTATCTAAAACGGACTTGAAATCGACTTGATTAATATTCTTCCAGTTTATTTTTGCGGATGTTGTATCAGTAAGCGTGCATTTCATGACATTACTATTGTTTTCATTTCCATATTTATCAATTAAATTCCCTTGGATCATTGCTACGGCTTTACTGATTGGCAAGCCGGAATTAAATAATTTATTAAAAAGATCACGTGTTTGCAATATCATAGCTTTGCGAGTGCCGTCATTGTCCCAGCCCTCATTACCTTTAAAGTGAGGAACGACCATTTTGGTACCGGGCTGTCCAGCATTTTCTCGTATCTCAACTTCAATAAACTTACTTCCAAGCTGGTCTTTACAAATCTTTTCTATTTCGGAAACAACTTTTGCGTCTGCGTTTTCTGCGTCTTTTTGTGCTTTTTCAGCTGCTTTTTGTTCAGCTTCAGCATCTTTTTGTGCTTTTTCGGCAGAGTCTTTTTCAGCTTTAATAGCTTTCTGCTGCTCACTTTTTTCTTGTATGCTTGCGCGTTCTTCTGGCGTTAGATTTTCAGTATAAGCGAAAGAAAATACGAGTAGCAAAGCGAAAGAAATGAGAAAACCAATGAAAAATGGGCGTTTTTTTCGCTTCTTAAATAAGCAATAAAGAATCATGATAAGACAACTAAGACCAGCAAAAAACGATAAAACCATAAGTGCGCCCCACATAAAATCAACTCCTAATTTTTTTGTTATAGCATACCAACCTTTTGGGTGGGTTTTTAGTGCACCAAGAATGGGCGATTATTTATCGGTGCAATTTCGATAGGGGTTATTCCAATTAGTTCAATACGTGGTATGAGAATTCGAAAAATTATTATTTATAGTCATGAAATTATTGGCAAACTGACACAAATTGAAAAAAATCATTCATACTTTTTTCAATGGTACAACAAAAAATAGTCATATTAAAAAGATAATTGCCGCCTTTGAGCGGTTTTTTTATTTTGCTTTCTTTTTTTCGTCTGAATTTTCGTAAACTGATGGCCCCTTTTTCTCGGCTTCTAATTCTTTCCTATATCTGGCAAGTTCTTGATCTATATCAGTTACGTCTTCTCGTGTATCAAGTTCTTTTTCCTTTTCTGTCTGCTTATCAGTAGATTCTATTTGGGCGGCGATTTGCCGTATATATTCCTTTATGGCTTTACGCTGCTCTACTGTTAATTGTAAGTAGCCACTAATAATAGTACGATCGGCATCATCAAGTGAAGGATCGGAAAGGAAGTTGCTTATCAAAGGGAGTTCTTTTTCACCTTCACCGGTTCGTAACCATTCTTCACGTACGTTAAATGCTGTGCTGATTTGGGAAATATTGCGATCTGTTATATTTCGAATGCTTTTTTCTAGCATTCCAATAGCAGCCTGTTTCAATCCGATTTTTTCAGCAAATTCAGCTTGAGTTAAACCTATTTCTTTACGAAGTAGCTTAATTCGTTCACCAATAGTCATTTATATCACCACCTTTAATGCAATAATACCATAAAAATTCCTACCGAGCAATAAAAAATACAAAAACTATTGCATTTTATCCTACTACGTGATAATATTTAATCACTGGATAGGAAAATAATAATGCAAAGTAATGAAAGGAGATAGAAAAATGCTTAACGAGATTATGACAGCAGAAGACAGAGCAGAAGCCATTGAGCTAAAGAAAGAACTCAAATCAATTCCAGCATGGGCAAAGCTACAGATTGCGGCTTTTCAAGATGGGCTTGTGTATGGATATGCTAAAGCAAAGTTGGATATGGGAAAACCATCTGAAAATAATAATGAAAAGACTGCATAAGGTTTTTACACAGCATAAGACCCGGAGCGAAATACAAAAAGCAGAAGGGCAGCGGGGTGAAATCTTAACAGGTGATAAAAACAGTATAGGAGGTATGCAATGAAAGTAAAAGTGATGTATAAAACGGCTGGTGGTAAACAGAAAGCTATCCAAGTTATATCGTTAGAAATTCAAGGCAAGAAACTAAATAAGATGAAGGTATTTAAAGAAGATCATTCTAGGGCGGGAACAAAAATGACCCCGATGCCAGTCGAGGTCATTCAGTGCATTATTTGCGATTAAATGATTGAAACAGAACTTTCAAAAGGGGATATTTGATGAAAGAAAAAAACAAGCCCTGCATTTTGCAGGACCCTGTACAGTGGTTTTTCTATATGTTGCAAAAACATGACATGGTTATTTCTATAATAGTAACAATTATATCATCAATCATTACAACCCTTTTAATAACAAAGTAATTAAGGTAGTTATGACAGCCACAACAATAGGAGTTAGAACAGATTTAGAGATGGCATAAAGGCGATTTTTAGAACGAAGTTCAAAATAGATTCTCCCTTTACTTGATGGTTTATATGAACCATCAAGGTAAATAGAAAAAGAAGTGTATTATTTCGCTTACAGGTGCTGACTTTGATGTTTTGGAAAAATACGTTAGAAAATCTGAAAAATGATAAAAGTAGTTAATTTATAATGAAAATCATTTATCCAGCAAAAGTTTTATACGATAGAGCGGACCTTTTTGTGGCATGTAGTTAAGACTTATTTTGTGTTGTGATTCTAAACTTCTAAGGCTGTTGATAAGTTCTTCAGAACTACTAAATCCACAGTTTATCATTTGGGATGATACATCAGAAAAAGGAATAAAATCACCGAATCCGTCGTTATAATTTTGCGTTGTTATCTGCTTAAGTAAGGTTAACAGTTGCATGGGAAATCACCTCCTTTTAATAAATTATAGCACAAAATTGAAAAGACAATAAGGACGTAGCTAGAAAGAGGTCTACTATCGAGAATCTTTTAGAAATCAATGACGGTGTCAGAATCTTGCGTCATTTTAATCAAATGATTTCAAAAAATAAAGATCAAATCTCTTTCCATTCATAACACATCGAGTAAGACCCGAAGCGAAATACAAAAAGCAGAAAGGCATATTATTAATAATGCACAAGTAAAAAAGACATTGAGAAATTATAGGAAATTATGGATCAGCTTCATGAAAAAGCATTTCAATTAAGAAGCGCAACAAAGATAAGGGTGAGACTAACATCAGAAGAACCGTTAAAAAAAGTCGCCAGCGGGAACTGGTGACTTTTTGGGAAATCATTTTTAAGAATTTTCGACGATAACTTTTTAAAAATCGTTGCAGTGAACCAGATTATTCATTAGGGCTGGCAATACCAAAAGTATATCCAACGATTTGGTCTGTGAACAATGCTAAAGAATCAAAATGTGTTTTTGCGCTTAGATTAGAAAAAGAAACTACATCTGCATTTTCAACTAGAAGCAGAGTGCTATTGTTTGTGACTAAAGGAATGTTGGGTTGTTCAGTTAAGTATAAATTACGAGTTTTAGTAGCTTGAGCAAAAAAAGTCGCTGCGTAGGTGTCATCATCAATTACGATGTCACAGGTAATATGTCCAAAATTTGTAATTAAAATAAGCCTATTCTTTTTAAAATTAGTTGATTCACTATTATCTTTTGCAGCATTAATTGTAGCTGCAAATGCTATAATGTTTGATTCTTTTAAGTCGACGCTGTTTTTAATGTAGTCTGGGGCAACTGGATCTTGGTTAGTTTCCATCTTCTTCACCTCCTCTATATTAAAGTAAGGTATTCGATAGGCGGGAGAAATCACCTTTAAAAATAAATAAAGGGCATTGACCTAAAATCTTAACAGGTTATAGAACATGCCTAAGTAATATCAGGAAGTCAATAAATAAACTATGTGACTAAGCCATATGTAGTATGAAAGTTGGTGATTCAAATGAGTAGCTTAGAAAAACGTATTGAATATCTGGAAAAAGAAAATGCCGAGCTCAAACAGCAACTTGAAGAACGGTATAAGAATAAACGAGAATTTAGAATTGTTACCTATGAATGCGATTGGGTTTTGACAGATTTTTGGCTTCCTGTTGCAGTAATTTTCTCAATGAGTGCTTTTGTTATCACTATCTATTTCTTGTGTCTTAGGCAATAGTTTCTCATAACCATCAATACAATAATTATGATCAAATGTCTTATATTTTTTTCTGTTAGTGTTTGAATAAGGACTGCGTCTAAAAAGTGAGGTATCTGTTATTTTAAAGCTAATCATAATGTTTTTATTTAATTTGATATTTTGATTTACGTAAATCAAAATATCAATTTGAGTAAAAGATCCAGCTTTAAGTGTACCAGAATTTCTATCCGGTATTGTGATAAAAAACTTCGGACCATTATCATTTTTATTTAAAGATGACGGTGATACTAAGATTGGTAAATCTTTTAAATGAGGAATTATTGTTCTTTTTGTAAGAGTATAATGATTTTCATTTGTAAGTGGATTAAAAGCACGTAAATCGAAAAAGGCCATATCACATCTGCTAGAATTAACAATTTTCAAGGTGGTGAAAAACGCAATAGAAGAATTTGCAGGATATGGTTCGTTTAAAACAGTGATATCAGTTTTGGGATTCAAAACAATAACATTCGGGTCCCAAGTAACATCAATGTGTTTTCGCTGTCGGTATAAAGTAATAAAAGAAATAGCAAGCGAACTTATAGAAAAAACTAGTGATAAATATTCCATTTAAATCAACTCCCTTTAAGATTTCTATTCGATAAAAGGAAGGATTTACCTTTATGAAATAGTATACCCGCCTGATCAAAAGCAGACGGGTATAAAGAAAGCGAGGTTTAAATATGCGAGATAATCGGGAAATTATAGCTAAATACACAGAAAACGAGAAAAATCTTGACGAATTTCTTAATATAGTTGCTATGTCAGTGGCGCATATGATGTTTGCGGACGGGATTGGACAGGAGACAAAGCAATATGGCAAAAGCAAAGAGCAGTAGTGTACAGAAAGTTTGCAATCCGGGGTTTATGTGCTTTGCATGCCCGTTCGATGATTGCAAAGCCGGGTGGCAGTACAGCCAAACAAAAGAAGAAACCTTTATGCTTGCCAGCACCATAAAACGGCAAGGCCATAGCATAAAAAAATCCGCATCGGCAGCAACCAATGCGGAAATAATGAAACCTAAAAACTTTTCAATATCATTATAACACATGAAGGGAAGCGGAGACATGGTTATAAAGGAAATATGCGAGTTGCTTCATACAATTCATATGCAAGGAAAAAGAAGAAGAAGACGACGGGCGGCTGTATCGGCTATATCCGAACTGCTCAAAGCAATAAAAAAAGTCGAAGCAGTTGGCGAGAAAATCAAAGTATGCAAATGAATAGAGCAATCAGATGTTGCATATGCGGAAAACAGCTTGGAAATGGTATCAGCTACGATCATTTATACAAAGATGGTCGAATGATGCCAGTGTGCCACGATGACAGGCGGTGCCAACCACACGCAGCGAAAAACAATCCATCAATCATGAAGCGAGTCAGACAAATTGCCGTACGCTTTCACAATTTTGAGGAAAGCATATGATATACGACAATGAAAAATGCCCAGTGTGCGGGCATAGGACAATGACCGCCGTAAACTGCGAAAAGGCTGCCGCCACAATTTGTATGAGCCATTGCTATGAGTGCAGGTTTTTTATCCGCATGTTCGCGCATTGCAGCTATCGCCGGGAACTTGCAGATAAGCAAAGAATCATGCGCGAACAGGAAATCGTACGCGGCATGATTCAAAAGTTTAAAAACGGATAAAAAAAGGCCCTGCCAAACAGGAATTTAGCAGAGCTACAGCAAGAGCTACATATTTAATTGATAGATTCATTATACCATATGTAGCCCTTTTAAAAAAGTGTAACCACTAGAAAACAAAGGCGGAAATGACCGCCTTTACCCCTTGATAAAGTAATTAATAAATCATACACTTATGCAAAAAAACTATAGATTTTTCAAGGGGGAACAAAGATTTTAAATATGACATGAAAAAGGTGCACATATGGGATACATCACTAAAAAATGAGGTCATTACAGCAGACCGCTTTTGGGTGCAAAACCAGTCAGATAACCATTTGCACCCGATCAGTCTGGACAATGCACGAACCTTAATTTTAGGAGATCAGGCAAGTACAATTCCAACACTTCGCAGCAGAGTCAATCAGTTGGAAACGGAACAGTCAAACATTGCTCTGAAAATGGTAGCAGAAAACGACTGTCCGGACAGTAATTTGTTATTGTGTGAGGATTTCGTTGTTCCGGATAAGATTGACACATTTACCTGCAAGGTTTTATCGGTTGTCGCTGGCGATAACGGTATAGATGTTGCAACGTTGGACGGAATTATCCCCGGTGCATGGTACACGATTTCAGACGGAGTATCACAGGAATATTTCCAGATTCGCAGTTGCATCAAAAACGGTACGGTATTTCGTATTTTGGCAGACAAAAATCTGGTCAATACGTACACGATTGCAGACACAATACTATTGAGATCAACAAGTGAAATTGGTGTAGGCGTGGCTTATGGCAGTGGAGATAAAAAAGGATTTAACTGGTCGCCATCGTTAAAATGGCAGGGGGTAAATGCAAATGTTGCATCCACGATTAAATCCGAAACTACACAGGATAAGATCGATAACTTCACCATTGACGGCGATATTACCTTTACGCCGGGCGGACTTATTACTTTAGGAGGGAATGACTGATGGCCTATCTAGCAAAAGGAAATTATGGGTATGGAGACGGACTAAACGGGGATATCGTTAATCCTACAGGGCAGCTAAACAGTTATGCAAACGTAACGGCCTATACAGCAAACAGTATCACGATTGGTACCGCAAGCAATGGTATCTATGAAAAATTTGCAGCAGACAGCGAAATCATGATTCACGTGAGTGCAACAAATGGAACAAGTCAGGAATACGCATATCTTGGGAAATATATCATTGCGAAAATCAAATCCGTGTCCGGTACCGTACTAACGATTGACTCCGATTTTACCGCCGTTTTGCCTGCTGCTGAATTTACAAAATATCAGGTACAGGCAATCACAATTTGCAAAGCTAAAAATATCACGCTTGAAACAACTACAATTACACCGCCGCAGTATTCAGTTGCGAACAAATACGGTGGTACGTGCCATATTGGTGCGCACAATACGGATATCATGAAAATTCGTTTTTTGCGGAACATCCGAACAAAAATGTTGTAATTTGGCAGTATGCAGATAACGGAACGGATAATATAAATGTGCATCTGAATGATGAACGTGGGATTTATTATGACAAGA
>WSSedB1CaDRAFT_10000991_pt1 | contig 11427 bp, 8 predicted proteins | sample WetSurSB1Cattail_FD_9460 | JGI IMG/M metagenome (IMG submission 9460)
ATTTGCTTTGCCGACAGTGCGGTGCATACAAAGCGTATTGCGATTCTGCCAATTATAGATCAGACAGGACAGCTTGGAACGGAGCTTGGTGTACGATTTGCGAAGCAGCTGCAGCAAGAATTTTATGTGCCGCTCAATGGTACGTTAAAGGCAGTAGAGTTTATTCCACAAGAAANAAGCATAGCTGTTCTTGGAAAAATCAATAAGGCATCATCATCGATACCAGACAAGAAAGCTCAGCAGCTCACGCAGGAAAAAATGAAGCTTCTGGCGGATGATTTACAGGCAGATGTCGCGGTGGGACTGGTTGTATATGAGATGTATGAAATCATACATCCGGATGGCAGGGACGGTGATATGTATATGGAAAGCGGTGTCGGGCTGAGACTTATAGGCTATGACCGGAAAAATGACAGGTTTATCAATACAGAGTCGTCCGATTATTACCTTGATGAATATGAGCCGGCAGGTACAGTGAGCGAATTATCAAAGAATACAATGTCTCGTCTTTTCCAACAAGCAGAACTTAAAAAATGTATTTTCCCATTGAGTGAAACGAAGTAAGCATCAAGTTCGATAGAGAGACATAAAAAAATTTTAACAGCATAAATTGTCAGTTCGGGTACAGTAAAGTTTGTACCAAAAAGCTTCGGCAGATTGTTATTTAAATGTACTTTTTTTCAAATTCCTCAATTGGAATTGGCTTGGAATAGATGTAGCCTTGTATCAGGTCGCAGTTGATTGAAGTGAGGTAGTCGACTTCTTCACGTGTCTCGATTCCTTCGGCGACGGTCTTCATCGACAGGGCATGGGCCATGTCGACAATGCAGGAGACAATGAGGCGTTCCCGCTTTTGATGGCAGCCTTTGCTAAAGAATTCACCGTCGATTTTCAGTATATCGAAAGGAAGGTCCTTGATGGAGCTGAAAGAGGAGTAGCCTTTGCCAAAATCATCAATGCTGCAGAGAAAGCCATTATCCTGTAAGCGACCGATCAGAGAGGAAAGATAGGGAATATCTTCAAAGAAAATGGTCTCAGTGAATTCAAGTTCAATGACGTTATCCGGAATATGATAATGATTTTTGATGTCCGTGTAATGCTTAGCAAAGTTTGGCAGATAAATCTGTGCTTTGGAGACGTTGATTGAAATGTGATAAGGTTTGATGCCGGAAGCGATCCAGCGGGCAAGCAGCTTACAGCAGGTTGTGTAGACATATTGATCGAGCCGGATAATAAAGCCGTTGCGTTCAAAGAGCGGGATGAATTTATCTGGTGAAATCAGTCCTTTTTCTGGATGCTTCCACCGTACAAGTGCTTCTGCACCTGTACAGGTTTTGTCTTTGGTTGAAAATTTTGGTTGAAGATAAACGACAAAATTGTGATCTTCCAGAGATTTTTCCATAGTCTGCTCCATTAGATGATTTTCAATTTCCTGTTGGTGCATAGATTCTTTGTAAAAGACAAGTCCCGGTTTATTTGTATTTTTAGCTTTATTCTTTGCAAGTGTTGCCCGGTCAAGCAGGAGATTGAACTCCAAATGCTCATCGCCTTTCTGCAGGCAGTAAACTCCTGCATAGAACTTGAGACTGGAGGAAGCTGTTGTTGTGCTGTTTTTGCTGATTTTCTGCAGACATCGTTCCAGAATGTCACGATCCTGTGTGAAGCTTAGAAGAATGAAAAGATCACCTGTGATGCGTGCGTGAAGCGGGAAATAAGGAACACAGTCCCGGATGGATTTGGAAATTGATCGGAGCAGCTGGTCACCTTTATGGAAGCCGTTTGCTTCATTAAAAAGCTTAAAGTCCTTTGCATCAAGAGTGATAACGGACAGCGTTTTGCAGGAGGTGTTTAAGAGAAGTTGATAAACTTCCTCATGAAAACGGGAAAAGTTTATATTGTTTGTTACAGAGTCAATTGTGGCCAGCTGTAATTTTTCTTGTCGCAGCTGATCGTTGCTTCGTGTCAGCATGAATACAACCAGCATCAAAACAATAAGAATGATAAGACTCAGACCAATGGTGTGCAGAAAAATACTCTTGGCAGGAATAAGCATGATTTCTTCAGGAACGACAGTAACGGCATACCAGTCTGCGGTATCGGGAATGGGGACGCAGGCAAAAAGCAGATTTTGACCATTATGCGTAAAAAAACCATAGCCGCTATTTCCGGAATGCAGTGCAGTCATGAGATTTTCACGCTGCCCAGAGGCTTCCGGATTGTTCGAAATGATATCGAAAATGCTGTTGAAGGCATTGTTATCGTCAGGCTGGCTGGAGCGAAGAATCATATTGCCCTGTTGGTCGACAATATAGGAAAAAGCTTCTTCCTTAAAAAGTGGCAGCTTGAAAAAATCATAGAGATCATCAATACTCAGGCTGCTATATACTTTGTGTGCTGTATCTGCAGCATCATGGTAGGTATCGTAGAGGAGAATGGTGCGGCACCCGGTAACAGGGTCGTCATATGGATTTGTAATTCCTTTGCTATGAAGATTTATTTCCTGCAAAATAGTTGTGTTATCAATAGAAATCGGATTGTTTCTATTAGTAAAACCAACTCCATTTTCATCGATAACAGCGAGGCGTGTATTACTGGCAGTGTAAAAGTCCTGCAGGAGGGGAATAATTTCTGTAGTGGTAGATTTTCCGTTTAGCATAGCAGCAGTATGACTGACAAATTTCAGCTTTTCGTTAAGTGTCACGTGAAGGAGTTCGGCACTTCGTGCAGTAAGTTCCAGAGTATAATGGATCGAGTGCTGACGAAGAATTTTAGAGACGGTATTGTTATAGAAAAAGAAAATACCAGTGATGATAACTGCAAATAAGCTGAATATAAGAAGTCTTTTTAGTGAACTTGTTTTCATGCAAAATCATTCCTTCCAGGGCTTATATATTCTGTTTGCAGAAAAATATAAAAAACCGAATGTTCAATTTTTAGCAAAAATTATGTGATGTACTTGACGCCGGACAAGAATAGCACGGGTGATTTTCTATAGTGCTATTTTTCGTTCTTGTATTGGTTATGCGAGATGTTTTGAGCATCGTATATAATTGCTCATTAAATATACAATACACAAGACTTGCAAAAAATACAAGTAGTTATGGAAATAAAACCCAATTTTTTACATATTATTCATTTTACATACATTTTTTGCTGGCAGATGGAGCAGGATTTTATAAGATTTTTGCGAAATAAAATACAAGATAAGACAGAGAAAACGATATGGGGAGGGGAAGCGTGATGAAAAGGATTTTTCTGAAAATCTGGGTGATAACGATTTTTTGTATGAGTCTGGCGGGGCTTTGCTTTGCGCATTCAATGACCTCAGCAGAGTTTGTGCTTGGTGGTATTGGCTTTAACTGTACGATGGGCTATGTTCAGGAAGTTTATGGTGAGCCGACGAGTAAGGAATTCTTTCGGGGTGATGGCGTACGAACTGTAAAATATATGTATGGAGAAAATTTTAGAATCGTTGGATTGGAAGGTCTTAGATATAAAGGCGAAGAAGCAAATATGCATGTGAATACAGTCGTTAGTCGGGTGGGGAATATTTCAACACCAAGTGGAATTGCTGTTGGCATGAAATATTCCGATGTAATAGGTCTTTTTGGTATGGGAAAAGAAGTTACTCTGTATCGTCCGTTGGATGATTGTGTGTATTATGCTTATGTAGTGGGAGCTGAAGAAATGGATATTGGTGTAGATGATGCTGGAATTATTCGGGAAATTATCATTGGACAGGATGTTTGACTAAGGTTATTGGCGAATAAACTACAGGTTGTAAAAATTTCCTTCACGGCATGTATAGAAGTGAAAGCATGCGGAGAGGAGGAAACGATATGGATCAGGTTCTTATGTATACAGCGAACTATGGTTTTCCTATGGTCGTCACGGCATACCTGCTTGTGCGTATCGAAGGACGGCTTGGTGCACTCGATAAGAGCATTCAGGAGTTGACGCGGGCAATTCAGAAGTAGAGAAAAGCCCGGGAAAAGAAAAATCTTTTTCCGGGCTTTTTTATGTGAAAAAGGTACTTATTCTGTTATAAAAACTGTGTATAAAAAGAAAATTAGCAAGAATTGACAGAGAAAATGATAGTACTTATCAACAAGCTGTGGATAAATAAGTGGATAACTTTGTGGATAATTTTGTAACGGCTTTTGTTTCTAAGCCTTCAGCGAATAGAGCTGGAATTTGTTTGGATATTTGCAAAAAAGAAAAAATAAAAAGAAAAAATGAAACTTGAATTTTTAGAATATATATTTTTTAGGTATGGCTTTTTTGCTGTATACTTGGTATGATAGAGCCATAAAGTTGTTTAAGTTGTGCGTATGTAGTATAAAACGGCTAAGGGGAGTGTTTATATGAAGTTTGTCTTAAACAAGAAGGCCCGAGGGTATTGCCCGTATTTGAAGCGTGAGCATTCAATTACAGTTGAGTTCAGGGAAACCAAAAAAGGCTGCATGAAGTGTTCGTCAAATGAAGTCTGTGGTAAAAGTGATGGAACGTGTCCAATTTATCAGCAGGTATAAAATTTATAATACGAAGGCGTATCCCCGAAACTATGCATACAATGTGTGGTTTTGGGGATGCGTTTTTAGGTGGAGCTTTTATTTTGGCAGGGTGAACCAGCAGGAAGTGCCTTTGTTTACTTCGCCTTTGAGCCAAATTCTACCGTTGTGACGCTGGATGATGCGTTGACAGATGGCAAGGCCGATACCGTTGCCGGGAAACTCGCGGCTGGAATGAAGACGCTGGAATACCTGAAAAAGGCGATCGGCGTAGCGCATGTCAAAGCCAGCACCATTGTCTTTACAGCAAAATACATAATCGGTGTTTGTTATGGAATAGGAGAAATCGATAGAGGGAACATTCTTTTTTTGTGTGTATTTAATGGCATTCGACAAAATATTGTGGAGGAGCAGCTTGAGCATAACCGGATCAGCCTTAACGACTGGAAGCGTACTTGTTGTAAAGTCAATGCTGCGCGAAGGGCGGTGCTCACAGCACTCCTTATAAACGGTTTTAACAAGTGTGGTCATATCGACATTGCTGCGTGTAAGGCTCATCCGGGCAGCACGGGAAAACTCAAGCAAATGGTCGATGATGCCAATGACTTCTTGTGTCTTTTCCTGCATGGTCGAGATAAGTTCACGACCATTATTATCAAGGAGATTCTCATAGTCGGTTTGAAGAAAGCTGGCAAGCTGCCCCAAGGAAAGCAGCGGTGATTTTAGGTCGTGTGATATAGTAGAGCAAAAGGTATTAAGTTCATCATAAGAACGCTGCAGATCCTGCTGCTGTTGGCGCAGTTTGATATGCGTTTTTACGCGGGCGAGCAATTCTGAAGTTTTGAAGGGTTTTGTGACATAGTCTTGAGCACCAAGGTCGAAGGCGGTCTGTATGCTGGATTCATCGTTGCTGGCAGTGAGAAAGATAATCGGGATATCTTTGTAGGCAGGCTGATTTTTTAATTGGCGGCAGAATGTGAAACCGTCGATGTCCGGCATATTCACGTCGAGAAGAATGATATCCGGCAGTTGTCTGGTGAGAAGATCTAGTGCTGTTGCTGCACTGGTGGCAATACGAATCTGATAGTCGTGCTGGCGCAGAACGCTGATGGCAACCTCAATGCTGGACGGTGAGTCATCAATAAGCATAATCTGAGCGTGATAGAGAGAATTCTTCATAGTTGTTGGTCGGCTCCTTGTATACGGTATTATTTATTGTAATTAGTATATTTTTATTTTATAATTAAAGCAACTGTTTCGTAAAAAAGAAGAGTATATAAGGCACAGATGCCGGGGAATGTCCCGATATCTGTGTCTTTTTTTATAGGGGGAATCAATCCATATGGAGCATAAATTTGTCATGACACAGACGATCCTAAGTACACTGATGATCGGGATTTTTCTGCTTATAACAGGGATGCTTACGCTCAGTATCTATTATATGAATGCCAATATTGATGCCGAGCAGGCGGCGGAACAGCGGCGGACGTCATTTAAACAGCTTGGAATATCGCTTGCTGATGCATCAGATTATCTGACGGATGAGGCGCGTAAGTATGCGGTGACGCATGAAGCTAAGCATATGTACAATTATTGGGAGGAGGTCGAGATGACGCGTACACGCGATCATGTCATGGATCAGCTGCAGGAGTGGAATTCACCGCATGATGAACGAGCGTTGCTGGCAGAGGCAAAGTATCACTCGGATGCACTTGTCGAGACAGAACGCCGCTCTATGCGTCTTATACAGGAGGCTGAGGGTGTGCCGGAGGATCATATGCCACCGGCAGTTGCGGCGAAGCCGCTCAGTGTGGCGGATACAGAGCTTGATGCATCGGAAAAATCGGAGCTGGCGCTTTCACTAATGTTTGACAAGCAATATGACTATAGCAAGGAGCGCATTATGGTGCCGATTGCCTGGTTTCAGAAGATCATGAACAGTCGTCTGGAAAATGATCTGCAGCATGCGCGGCAGAATCTTCGCAAGGCCTTTATTTTGCAGGCCGTGCTGGCAGCAGTTATTATTGCAGCGATTGGTGGTATTATGCGCATGGTCGCTGTGCAGATTACACAGCCAATCAAGCATTATATTCAGCGGCTGCGCGCGTTTTCTTTGCGGCAGCGTCATTTTTATCTGGAACCGGAAGGATCAAATGAGCTTTGTTTGCTTGCCGACCGTTTCAATGAACTGTACAGCTCATTCGAGAATGAACTTGGGCGACGGCAGAAGGCCGAGGCAAGCATGCGGCAGGCAAAGGAAGAAGCCGAACGTGCGAATCGGGCAAAGTCCGAGTTCCTGGCGAATATGAGCCATGAGATACGAACGCCGCTTAATACGATTATTGGGTATTACTATCTGCTGCGTGATACTGTATCTGAAAAAAAGACCAAGGTCTATGTAAAAAATATTGGCAGTGCAGCACAGAATCTGCAGGGCCTCATCAACGGCATTTTGGATTTTTCCAAGATTGAGGCCGGCAAGCTGACGCTGGAATCTATTGCATTCGACCTTTATGCAGCAGTTGATGAGGTTTGCATGATGGTTGATGTCGACGCAAAAAAGAAAAAACTTGGATTTACCGTGAAATTTGAGCCGGATGTGCCGCAATGTATATGGGGTGATCCGCTTCGCTTTAAGCAAGTCATATTGAATTTATTAGTCAATGCGGTAAAATTCACGCAGACAGGTGAAGTTCGTCTGCATGTAGAAAAGCTTGCACTGCAGGATACAGTCGTGGAGCTTGGTCTGTCTATCAGCGATACAGGAATCGGTATTGATGCAGCGCAGCAGGAACGGCTTTTCGAAGCGTTTACCCAGGCAGATTTGTCGACCTCGCGTCGTTATGGCGGGACAGGGCTTGGGCTGGCTATTAGCCGGGAGATTGTTGAGCTTATGCAGGGTAAACTGTTCGTAACAAGTCAGGCTGGTAAAGGATCATGCTTTCGTTTTACAATGCGGACAGTATTGGCATCATCAGCAGATATCGCTGTAAATAAAGACGAACAGCTGCCGGAAAAAATTGAGAATTTATTTAAGGGGCAGCATGTGCTGCTTGTTGAGGATAATGATATTAATCGACAAATGGCAAAGGAAATACTTATGCGTATGGGCCTGCAGGTTGATGATGCCGACGGAGGCAGAGCAGCACTGGCCTTGGCAAAAAACAGATCATACAATCTTATCCTGCTCGATGTACGTATGCCAGTGATGGATGGCTATGAGACAGCCAGACGGCTGCGGCAGCTAAAAGGCTATGAAAAAATGCCGATTGTAGCACTTTCAGCAGATGTTATGGCGGATGTAAAGGATAAGGTACTAAAAGCAGGTATGGATGGTTATTTGGAAAAGCCGCTTACTCCGCAGATTCTATGCCGGACGCTTTACGATATTCTAGTGAAAAAAGGTATTACGCATGTAATGCAAATAGAAAAAAGGGGGCAGAAACAACCGGACGCAATACTTGAAGCGCAAGCACAGAACAACATTTTTTTTGATTGTTCTATTGGTGAAGGCCGTGTCGGCGGTAATAAGGATGTCTATGCGCGTGTACTTAGCCTTTTTGTAAAACAGCATCAAAAGGATGATGAAGAGCGATTGCGGATGGCAGCTGCACACGGTGATTTTGCGGTGCTTGAAAGTAATGTACATGCACTTAAAGGAATTGCAGTGAATATTGGGGCGTTAGGTTTATATGCAAACGCAGGAAAATTGTTACAGGTAATCCGTCAGCGAAACAGGACAGGTGTGCAGCAGGAAATAGAAGGATTTATAAAGGATGAAGCAGATGTACTTCGCCTTGCTGATGAATATATAATGAAGCATATACCAGCTGCGGAAAGAAAAACTGCACCATTGCTGTCCTCAAAATATGCTTGGCAGGAAAAAGTATTTTTACAGGAAAAAATCACTGAAATTATTCGCTTTTTGGAACAGGGAGATCTCGCAGGAAAAGAAGCTTTTGAACAGCAGCGTGTTTTGCTTATGGATCATCTGGGCAAGGAACGCTGCACAAAGGTTGAAGAATGTTTAAACCTGTATGATTTCTCGGCAGCGGTTGTTTTGCTGCAAATAGATAAAAAGCAGAGGAGGCCGTCGGATGTATAAGGTGTTGATTGTTGATGATGACAGGGCGGTGCGCTATATACTGAAGCGTTTTGACTGGCAGCAGCATGGGTTTGCTGTGATTGCAGAAGCGGCAGATGGAAGAGAGGCATTAGAAAAGCTTGCAGCAGCTCCCTATGATCTTGTTGTTACGGATATTCGCATGCCGGGTATGAATGGCATGGAATTTTTACAGACGATGCATGAGAACAAGGACAGGACCTGTATTATTTTACTAAGCACATACAATGATTTTGAATATGCGCAGCGCGGCATTCGTCTTGGTGTATTTGACTATATGATAAAGCCTGTGGATACAGGCGAGCTTGCGCAGGTACTGGAACGGGCAGCGGTATTTATTGCATCACGGCTGGTGCAAACGGCAGATGGCTGCAGTGATTTGCAGTTGCTGGCAAAACAGAGTCTGCCAGAGTATTTTTCTGCAGCACCGATGCCAAGCCGTCTTGTACTATCGATTTGTGAGTTTGTTATGCGCCATGTTGGTGAAGACGTTACACTTGAGGCAGTTGCTGACGGACTGGGGCTTAGCCGTGACTATGCAAGCCGGATATTCAAGAAAAAGACAGGCATAAATTTTGTTGAGTATGTTACGCGCGTGAAGATGGAGCAGGCAAAAAAGCTGTTGCAGGAGGGGATTTATAAAAACTACGAGGTAAGTGAGATGCTTGGCTATCGGACGCCGGACTACTTTACACAGCTCTTCAAAAAATATGCAGGAATGACGCCGCTGGAATATCGTTCTTCGGTACAGAAAATATAAAAAAAGCTGCAATGGCAGTTTTTTCATGGAAAAAAACATAAATTTCTGGTTCTCATCCAATATGTGAAGGCGTAAAATAAAAGCATATTCAAAAACAAAACGAAGACAGAGAATAAAGCAGCATCGGCGCTGCAGCAGGTGAGGGAAACTTCACTGTGCTGCAGCGCTTTTTTATTTGCTACGATTTGTTTTAGATGAGAAGGGGTGGAAAAAATGAATTATAGAAGTTTAGGTAAGGTGAAGAAATCTATAGCACTCGCACTCACGACATTGTTTGCAGCATCAGCACTGTTGACAGGATGCGGTGGATCACAGGCAGCCGATAAAGGGTCGGCTGCGGACAAGAATGATACGATTAAGGTTGGCGTGCTTCATTCAATGAGTGGAACGATGGCCATCAGCGAAGTTTCCGTAAGAGATGCCGAGCTAATGGCAATTGATGAAATCAATGCGAAAGGCGGCGTGCTTGGTAAAAAAATAGAACCGGTTGTTGAGGACGGTGCATCAGATCCGGCGGTGTTTGCTGAAAAAGCAAAAAAGTTGTTACAAAAAGATAAAGTTGCAACTGTATTTGGTTGTTGGACATCAGCAAGCCGAAAGGCGGTACTGCCAGTATTTGAAAGCCTGAAGGGACTTTTATGGTATCCGGTTCAGTACGAAGGCATGGAATCTTCGCCAAATATTTTTTATACAGGTGCTGCACCAAACCAGCAGATTGTACCGGCCGTTGAATGGCTTTTAAAGAACAAGGGTAAAAAGGTATTTCTAATTGGCTCAGATTATGTATTCCCACGTACGGCAAATAAGATTATCAAGGCGGAGCTTAAAGCAGATGGCGGCGAACTTGTCGGTGAAGAATATACACCGATGGGACACACTGATTATAGTACGATCATTAACAAAATCAGAGAAGTAAAGCCGGATATCGTTTTCAACACATTGAATGGTGACAGCAATGTAGCTTTCTTTAAACAACTTAAGGATGCAGGTATATCGTCAAAAGATCTCACGACCTGCTCTGTCAGCATTGCTGAAGAAGAAGTTCGCGGCATTGGTGCTGAAAACATGGTAGGACATCTTGTATCGTGGAATTATTATCAGACGACGGATACCCCTGAAAACAAGGAGTTTGTCAAGAACTACAAAGCAAAATATGGTGAAGATCGTGTAACGGATGATCCAATTGAAGCAGGCTACGATGCGGTTTATCTTTGGGCGGCTGCTGTTGAAAAAGCCGGCACAACTGATGTAGAAAAGGTAAAAGAAGCAGCAAAAGGGCTTGAGTTCAAAGCACCAGAAGGACTTGTAAAGATCGAAGGAGAGAATCAGCATCTTTGGAAAATGGTCCGCATCGGCGAAGTACAGGCAGATGGTACAATCAAAGAAATTTGGAGTACAAAAGAAGCGGTTCGTCCGGATCCGTATCTCAAGACTTATGACTGGGCCAGCGGTCTCAGTAATTAATCAAATGTAAAAAATCTTTGAAGGCTGTTGCACAAAAGGAATTGGCACTGGGGTGGCAGGCAGACTTGCAAATGAGCTTGCCGTTTCATAAGGAATCTTTGAAGAATATTGATTTTTTTGAAACGGATAGAAGGGAGCTCATCAAGTGAGGCGTTTGTCACTTCATTGTCGATTTTGTCTAAACGTGCAGCAGTCTCTATAGATTTTTATTGCAGACGTACTCAATGGGGGTGTGAAAGAATGGATACGTATATTCTACAGATTTTCAATGGAATTAGTGTAAGCTCGATTTTTATGCTTGCGGCATTGGGACTGGCAATTACTTTTGGACTTATGAAGGTTATCAATATGGCTCACGGGGAATTTATTATGATTGGTGCGTATGCGACCTATCTTGTGCAGCATTTAGTTTCGGTTTATTTCAGTGAACGCATTTTTGATCTTTATTTCTTTTTTGCAATACCGGCAGCATTTCTTGTGGCGGGATTTATGGGGTATCTTCTTGAACGCACAATTATCCGTCATCTTTATGGCAGAGCATTGGATAGTATTCTTGCTACATGGGGTGT
>WSSedB1CaDRAFT_10000992_pt1 | contig 11423 bp, 12 predicted proteins | sample WetSurSB1Cattail_FD_9460 | JGI IMG/M metagenome (IMG submission 9460)
ACCTCTTCCATTAATAATAACATTTTATCCTTTGCTGTTTGATTGCCGAACCCCCTGATTTCAAGTACTGCTTTAAAATATTCCTGTAATTGATTGATACTTGCTCCACCGGAGATGGTTTTTAATAATTCTTTTTGTTTTTTTATTGTATTCATTTTGCAAACCTCCAATATTGAGTTTATAGCATTCGCCCTAATGCCATACTTGAACCATTCCATAGTACAGCAACCAATCAAATCTGTACTGCTATAAATTGCAATCAGAATTCATTAGCGTTGGCGCCTTTTTGTCCTGTTCTGAAAGAGTGGGATTTAAAACATCAAACGCAATGTTCAGTTCAGGATCTGCATATGTTATCGTTCGTGATAAGGCTGCATCAAAATAATTATCAATTCGCATAACGACTTGCGTATTATCCTCTAAAGATAAAAAAGCATGTCCAAAACCTGCCGGAATATATATTTGATTTCGGTTTTGTGCCGATAGTTCAACAGACACCCATTGTTTATACGTAGCTGAATTTTGTCTTAAATCTATGGCAAAGTCAAGCCCGCGGCCTTTAATGCAAAATAACAGTTTTGTCTGCACCTTGGGGTGGTTTTGAAAATAAATTCCATACAATGTTCCTTTTTTTGAAGGACAATTTAAAATTTCTTCAACAAATTCCGTATGAATGCCCACTTCTTCTAATTGTTTTTTTGACAAAAGTCGATAGCCAATACCTCGATTATCTTCTTTCGTATCATAATTTAAAACGACTACTTCTTTTAAATCTAAATGTGTCAACTTCATGAATTACCTTCGCTCCTCCGGTTGTGCGAGCAGCAAGCTTGTACCTGCCACACGCTTATTTCCCAAACTTATTTCCTCAAACCCGATACAACCGTCAAATCCTATAAATTTTTCATGCATAGTTTTAAATACCTGTCATTCCAGATCTTCCATAACGCAAAACTTTTATAGGACGACTGAACGAATAGCAGTTACTCGTTTAGTCGTCCTATAAAAGTTTTGCTTACGGTATGTTTTTAATTTCACGCATTTGCTAAGCATGTACCATCTCGTCATTTCTTTTCGTATCTATTATTCTGGATTGTCTGGCAAAAACCCAACATTCTATACTCCAAGGTTCCCCTCCAAAATAGTTTCCACTGACAATCGTATAAAAAAGCTCATAAGATTGTCATTTTTCTACTTCATAAATAACGTGAAACCGGATATCTTGGTTATAATTTCCAAAGCCACGTCCAAAAAGAGTAAGCCCTCCGTTATTCTTTGCCTCTTTAGCAGCCTCAATTCGAAACTGAAAATTACTTTCAAAGTCGAGCTGCAATGACTCCAATGTCAATGGCGAAATCATGAGTCCATCCATGAAGGTCCCCTGTGAATTGATTGACAATAGCTTCAGTAAGCCATACTGATTCCAATTTGGCTTCCACCATTTGGGTGTATAAAGGCCTGCTGCCTCACCAAAATCTCCCGGACTGGTCCAGCTGCCAAGCGCTGTGCCATTAAAATAAAAGGAAATGTCACTCGGCCAATTATCCGCTATTCCCGGTGCCTCAGATGATATTTCAAACGAAAGCTGTAATTCTACCGGGCGCTGATTGTTCTGTAAATAATTTGGCAGACGATACTCTATATATCCCGTACTAAGCCACAAAATTGCTGCCGAAAATCTTTTCGGGTCATCAAAATAACGCGGGTCATCAACTTTTCCAATGAGTTCTGTCACTGTAGCAATGCCGCAAGTTGGTTTGGCTTCATAGCAGGTATACTGTCCAATAGGAATTTCGCCTGCGTAAAAATTTCTTGTATTAAAGTATGGACTAAAATATATGGTAAAACGACTTTCTTTAATAAAACAGGCCTTTCTGGCCTCTGAGTTTTCTGCATTTTGCCGAATTTCGACAAGATCAGCTTCTAACAAAATTTTTATATTCTGCGTAATAGCGGCCCGACTGACAGAAAATACATCCGCCAATTCACTAAAACCGATTCCCGCATGTATAGCAATATATTGCATCATATGTACGCGTAATTCTGATGACAAGGCTTTAGCAAAAGCTACCGTTTCTTCCAGAGTAAAAAGTTCTCGCATAATAAAACCTCATTTTTACTAATTTATTCAATCATAGCATGTTTTATTAACCTTTGCGAATCATTTTGACGTGTCTATTATGAAATCAGAAAATATGAACAATTGTTAAGAAATAGTTTGTTAAGAATATTATCATTGACAATATAAAAATAAAGCGTTAGCATTATAAATATATTAATTATAAGTTAATTCTTTATTTTCATATTTAATTTACATTTTTCTTAATTAGGAGTGATTCTATTGAAACAGCCGTATCCCAATCCTTTTATCAAGCAGCGGGCCGATCCATTTATCTGCCACCATCAGGATGGTTTTTACTACTTCACCGCCTCCGTTCCTGAATATGACCGCATTGAGATCCGCCGGGCAAAAACATTAGCAAATCTGCGAAATGCTACCCCTTTTATCGCTTGGAAAAAACATGCCCAAGGCAAAATGAGTGCTTTAGTTTGGGCACCCGAACTTCATTTTCTAAAGGGGAAATGGTATATTTATTTCGCTGCCGCACCATCAAACAAAATTACTGGCAATACCTTCAACCATCGTATGTATGTGCTGGAAAATGGTTCCTCTGATCCTTGCACATCGAGCTGGATTGAAAAAGGACAGCTACAAACAGGGTGGGAATCTTTCGCACTTGATGCAACCGTTCTGACACAGCAAGGAAAGCTTTACTATATTTGGGCACAGGAAGATGAACAGCTCAATCCGCAATCTCACTCAAATATTTATATTGCAGAAATGAAAACCCCATGGCAATTAAATACCCCCGCTACACTTCTTTCGCAGCCAGAATTTTCTTGGGAAACAAAGACCTTTCATGTGAATGAAGGCCCTGCTGTTTTAAAAAAGAACGGGAAAATCTTTCTGACTTACTCTGCCAGTGCTACCGATGAAAATTATTGTATAGGAATGCTAAGTGCAGATGCCGATGCTGATCTTTTAGATCCCCAGTCTTGGAAAAAATCTTCCGTTCCTGTTTTTCAAACTTCCTACGAACACCATATTTATGGACCAGGACACAATTCTTTTACTACTGCCGATGACGGCAGAACCGATATTCTCGTTTACCATGCTCGCAATTATACGAAAATCAAGGGTGATCCTCTCTACGATCCCAATCGTCACACCCGCATACAAACAATCCATTGGCACGCAGACGGTACGCCTGATTTTGGCATTCCCTCACCGGAAATATAATATAGAACAGGAGCATACGTAATGAACAAAATATTAAATCGTGACTTTATGAATTTTGGTGGCTTATTCTATTTTTATTTTATTATTTGGGCTGTTGTTTTGGCATTTCTGCCAATTTGGCTAAAGGATACTGCCCATCTCAATGAATCAGAATCAGGTTTTGTATTTTCTTCTATGTCTTTATTAGCGTTATGTTATCAACCATTCTTTGGCTATATTCAGGATAAGCTCCGCTTTAAGAAAACTCTTTTTGCCCTGATTGCTATCGCACTGCTCTTTATGGGGCCGTTTTTCAGCTTTATCTTTGCAGGTCTTCTTCAATACAATATTGTTGCCGGAGCACTCATTGGCAGTGCTTACCTGAGTCTTTGTTTTTTTGGTGGTGTCGGCGTTGTAGAATCTTATATTGAAAAAGTCAGCCGAAAAAATGGCTTTGAATACGGACATGTTCGTCTTTTTGGCTCTATTGCCGGTGCAACAGCAACTTTCATCGGTGGAATACTTTATATAAAAAACCCGGACAGTATTTTTTGGTTTGGCAGCCTGTCAGCGATTTTTCTTTGTCTGCTTTTGTATACAGCCCGGGTTAAAGACACGAATGAACGACTTGCAAAACAAGAATTAGCGGCAGCATCCAGCATTTGTAAAAAAGATGTTCTGCATATTCTGAAATTAAAGGATTTTTGGTTTTTTGCTCTTATTATTATCGGAACAGCATCCATTTACGATGTTTTTGACCAGCAATTTCCCAACTATTATGTTACCTTCTTCAATAGTAAAGAAATCGGTATCAATATTTTCAGTAAGCTCTGCGCTACGCAGACGGCTTTAGAAGCTGTGCTTATGATATTTGCCCCTGCTTTTGTCAATAAAATTGGCGCCAAAAAGGGGCTGCTGTTATTTGGATTTTTGACCTTCATCCGTATCGCTGGCAGTGCTGTTTTCACCACACCAATTCTTTTATCAGCGTTTCGACTGATTGCTGCCTTTGAAATGCCGCTGATGTTGGTCTCTGTTATGAAATATATTACCAGCATATTCGATGTACGATTATCTGCGACAATTTATCTCCTGGGATTTAATTTTGCCAAACAAGGCTCCGTGGTTATTTTTTCCTCTATCGCTGGCGGAATGTATGCTAATTTTGGGTTTCAATACACTTATCTTTTCCTTGCCCTTAGTGTTCTGACCATTACTTTAATCAGTTGCTGTACTCTGAAAAACGATAAAAAATCTATTCCTGTGCCTGTTATCGAGTAGTCTTTCATTACTTCATTGTATGGCTGCCAACTTTGCCAGCCATACAATGAGGTATTGGGTGTTGCATCTTTTTGTTAACTTTTCTTGCATTACTATTTAGCTGTACTTCTTCGCGCTTGCAAGCTCTGCATCCTATAGTTCTTTTGCAATACGACAAAAGAGAATCGTTCTCATACTTTGCCTTCATATTATTGGCTTACGCCAAAAACGATAAAATGCTATAAATTTAAAAATAATGAGGCTATTTTATACAAACAACCTCATTATTTTTTTTGGGAAAAGTTTTTGAAACGAGCATGAATCGCAATTAATTCTCCACCAAGCAGGATGATTAAGGTACTTAAATAGATCCAGGTTATCAGGGCAATAATACCACCGATGCTGCCATATATTTTCTCGTAATTGGTAAACATATTTACATAAAAAGAAAATAAGAGTGAGGCACTGAGCCAGCCCACGGAAGTAAAAACAGAGCCAAGAATAAGCTCAGCCGATTTCAATTTTTTATTTGGGACATAGGCATAGAGCAGGTAAAATGTGAGCAGCATTAAAGAGAAGGGAATTGCATAACGAACCGTTGCCCAGATTGTATAAAAGAAAGCTTGGCCTCCGACTAGTTCAAATAGATATGCGCCAAGAAGCTTGCCAAAGACGACTAAGGTAAAATCGAATAAGATCATGAGCGCTACGCCGAAGGTTCCAATCAGTGCAATCAGATAAAGCTTGGTGAAATGACGTGTTTCTTCAACAGTGTAAGCTTTGTTGAGACCTTGCATCAAGCCCCTAATCCCTTTGGATGCTGCCCAAAGACTACCAAGCATGCCTAAGATTAGCAGTGTTTTACTTTTAGCCTGTACCGTCTCGATTAATAGCTTTTCGATTAAAATACCAGTATCCGTTGGTAAGAGTATGTTTATATTTGTAACGAATGTTTCACTGGAAAAAGTAGTGAAGCTGAGCAGATTGATTACAAAAATTAAAAATGGGAAAAATGCTAAAATCAAGTAATAAGTGATTTGTGCACTCATTCCCGGCAAGTCATCGGCTTGATAGCGGATGATAACTTCCGTTACGTATCGAAATAATAAAGTGTTTTTTATCGTTTTGAGCATCTGATTTTCCTCCGTGTATGTATTTCAGGTATTTCGGCAAATCATGCGCATAGCGTACCATAGCTTTCCCTTGAAATGTGCGCACTACTTACTTTATCTAGTACATTACTACAGCAAAGAAACATCTTCATGCATCTAGTATTAAGGCAAGCGTGTTGCCAGAATTGCCGATGCAACAAGGAAAAATATATAAGCATTTAATTTCACAGCAACAGAGTTGACATTGAAACTTTGCTGCTGTATTATTTTAGTTGAAAGTTCAACTAAAATAATACACGAAGGGAGAAATGAAATATTATTAACCTGGAAAGTGTCGTTCTTCGCGAAGTTGGAACACTGGCACGTTGCATTCAATCTATCAGTGACATAACATACCGGGAAATTCATCTGCAAAGAGGACAGTTTATTTTTTTAACCCGTATTTGCGAGCATCCTGGAATAGGCCTCATGGAATTATCCAATCTTCTTAAAGTAGATAAGGCAACGACGACCAAAGCTGTACAGAAGCTTATGAAAGAAGACTACATATTACGAGAACGAAACCATAAAGATAGCAGAGGTTGGTGTCTATTTCCATCGGATAGAGCAAAAGATATTTACGAATATATCATTCAGGAAGAAAATAAGAATATCGAACTATGTTTGACTGGATTAAACAGCGAAGAAAGAAGCACGATTTGTAAATTACTTGGGAAAATGAGCGAAAACATATCCTCTGAATGGCACGAACTAAAAAATTATAGTGCAGGCAACAAATAGGAAAGGAAATAATATCATGGGGGAAATAACCATAAAAGAATACACGAATGACTATAAGCAAGCTGTAATAGATTTAATTTTGCATATCCAGCGGGAAGAATTTTATATTCCTATTACCAAAGACGATCAACCAGATCTGGAGAAAATCCCTGATTTTTATCAAACAGGGAATGGTAACTTCTGGATAGCCTGTTATGACAAACAGCTGGTTGGAATTATCGCCTTAATAGATATCAAGCATCGCCAGGGAGCTTTACGTAAGATGTTCGTCCAGCAGGAATTCCGGGGAAAGCAACACGGCATAGCAGGATTATTGTTACAGTCCTTGATGACTTGGTCTGCCAGACACAATATCAATAAGATTTATTTAGGCACTACGGAAAAATTCTTAGCAGCACATCGTTTTTACGAGAAAAATGGTTTTAAGCGAATAGAAAAAGATATGCTGCCCGATACTTTTCCTCTTATGACTGTGGATACGAGATTCTATTCCTATGCTCTTAAACCATGAATCACGCTTCAGCAAAGTAAAACAAAGCTGTAAATTCTATCGTTTATTGCCAAACAATATTCTATGCAGCCAGTGCACTTTAATATCAATGGCTTTGGCTGGGCATAGTTCATGGCAGCAAAAGCAACTGATACACTTTTCCAGATTGGCAACAGGTTTTCCATTTTTCATCTCAATGATTTGTGCTGGACAGCCCCGCCGGCAATCGCCACAGGAAATACATTTTTCATGATGAAAAATTGGTTTTGGCCGTAAAGACTTGATAAAAAACGTTTCCACCTTACGGGGAACAATCCCACTGATCAAACTTTTCTTAATGGAAGTCGGCCGTTTAAATGGAACTACCGGAATTGTTTCAACATCATCCCCCGCTATTTTTATATCTGCCAGTTCACCATTAAACAATCCGCGTCTTCTGGCAGCTTGAACCGTGGGTACCATAAGAGGATCCATATCCATAATATAGGTGCCAACGGTATCGAGCGCATAGGGATTTTCAGCCGCCAGCAACAGTCCAACATGGCGTTTTGTTCCTGAAGAAGGCCCATTTCCTTCCATGCCTTCAATCGCATCAATCAGAGTAAAATCCGGCCGAATATATTCGCAAATATCAACCAGATGATCCGCAAAGTTTTCTGCCGTATGCATTTTAAAATGATATTCTGCCTTCGTCAACCCCGGTATAACTCCAAATAAATTTTTAACGCCGCCCGTATACAGCATCATACAATGCGTTTTAAATTTAGCAATGGAAACAATCAGGTCCACCTCAGTCACCACACGAATAATTTCCATTGATTTCAGCTTTGCCGCTTTTTCGTTTTTCACTTCTACCGAAGTTATGTCATAATTCAGTTCACAGCCTGTAGCTTCAGCAACCTTTAGCATTCCACTTGCTCTATAGATCTCTTCCATGCGTTTTTTATAAAAAGGCCCGCCCGGACTGTCTCCAATGATAACCTTCCACCCAAAATTTTGCAGATATCGGACCGCTGCTTCTACAACTGCCGGATGCGTTGTCACTGCATCTTCCGGTACGTTTTTTTTCAACAAGTTTACCTTGAGCAAAGCCTTCCCCGTCTTTTTTTCCTTTGTTCTTAATACAGGACAGTATTCCATACTGGAAAAAACCGCTGTTTCTACTTCTTTATAATCATAAGAGCTACACTTTTTGATAATGACCTTTTCCATTATACCCTCCACCATCAGCCCCATTTTCTCTAAGTATAGCACGTTCCTGCAGAAGAAAATATTACAACTTTAACAGTATCCATGATAAACTCCCTTGAAATATTCATTTATTTTCAAGGGAGTTTATTTATAAAATTACAGTTCCACTTTGCTCGCAAGCTCCGTATATGCCACTATATCCTTGCCTTTCAATCCACACTCCGGCGAAGGGAGCGACTTTTCAGTATTATACCAATAGCTTTTTTCTCCGTAATTTCAATCCACGCTCCCGCGAAGGGAGCGACATGCAGCATGATGGGGACCGTAAGGGCCTCCTGGGATTTCGATCCACGCTCCCGCGAAGGGAGCGACCTCCATCAAACACACTATCACCTCCTCTAAAAACTATTTCAATCCACGCTCCCGCGAAGGGAGCGACACGTCCGCGATATTCTTCTCTGCTGAAACACCAAAATTTCAATCCACGCTCCCGCGAAGGGAGCGACCAAACACTATCTTCAATCGAGTCGCCTTTATGTGATTTCAATCCACGCTCCCGCGAAGGGAGCGACATCCTCAAGGCCCAGGTCAACGATGATTTCCTCAAATTTCAATCCACGCTCCCGCGAAGGGAGCGACGTATACCTTTTACACCCCGCCAAGCATGTGTCACCTATTTCAATCCACGCTCCCGCGAAGGGAGCGACTTACTTCAAGAGGCTGACCATTTGCACCAAATAGTATTTCAATCCACGCTCCCGCGAAGGGAGCGACTTCGGGCATTGCCTCTATTATTTCCGGCAACAAGAATTTCAATCCACGCTCCCGCGAAGGGAGCGACGCAATGCGGATCCGCCGTAAGATTATTATCATGCAATTTCAATCCATGCTCCCGCGAAGGGAGCGACATCCGACTGGTATTGGCTGTAAGCCAGTAGGTCATATTTCAATCCACGCTCCCGCGAAGGGAGCGACATATCACAGCCGCCAACTTTGTTTGCGGACAATGTAATTTCAATCCACGCTCCCGCGAAGGGAGCGACTATTATTCCGGAGGAACTCATCTATGGATTCCTGGATTTCAATCCACGCTCCCGCGAAGGGAGCGACATAACATTCGTGGAAACCATGTTGCTATTGTCCGTATTTCAATCCACGCTCCCGCGAAGGGAGCGACTAGATATACGGCAAATGTTATTGCTTTATTATACTCATTTCAATCCACGCTCCCGCGAAGGGAGCGACGCCGATTATATGACGGACAACAAAACTCCTGTTGATATTTCAATCCACGCTCCCGCGAAGGGAGCGACTGTACAAGTGCTAAATAGCGGAAGTGGTGTAATTAATTTCAATCCACGCTCCCGCGAAGGGAGCGACAAACTTACAGCTTCACACTTTCCTTTTAAAACCTATTTCAATCCACGCTCCCGCGAAGGGAGCGACCTTATCGGTGCAGATTACCTTTGTCCATTCGTCGAATTTCAATCCACGCTCCCGCGAAGGGAGCGACTTGCACTTTTAATTGTAGGTTCAGACTTCGCAAACAATTTCAATCCACGCTCCCGCGAAGGGAGCGACAGTAGTAGCACGGTATCGCAGGGGTGATTTTTATGATTTCAATCCACGCTCCCGCGAAGGGAGCGACAAATCCCGTTTGCATCAACTTTGCCAGTTGTCCAAATTTCAATCCACGCTCCCGCGAAGGGAGCGACCTGGGATAAAGGCAGATTATGCGACTTTAAAGGCTATTTCAATCCACGCTCCCGCGAAGGGAGCGACGGAACACGTTCATACGTGTTTTCCTCTATCCGTAATTTCAATCCACGCTCCCGCGAAGGGAACGACCGCATCCAATACGTCAACCGTCCCCTGTGATGTACTATTTCAATCCACGCTCCCGCGAAGGGAGCGACTGACGCATTGTGAGCAACTCTATTACTTTTACAAGATTTCAATCCACGCTCCCGCGAAGGGAGCGACAGGCCGTAAGTTTTCCAATTTCATATTTTGTTCCCTATTTCAATCCACGCTCCCGCGAAGGGAGCGACTTTATTGATACGCTCCAGACGGTCGATGCGCATAAATTTCAATCCACGCTCCCGCGAAGGGAGCGACGATACGCAGAAATATGGTATCGGTCTTGCTGTTATATTTCAATCCACGCTCCCGCGAAGGGAGCGACGCAAGCATTCCCTCACCTGTATATCTGCGGTTTGATTTCAATCCACGCTCCCGCGAAGGGAGCGACGAAACATTAATTGATCAATATACGACATATAGCAATTTCAATCCACGCTCCCGCGAAGGGAGCGACGTCCGCAGTGCATCAGCCAAACAATTAGCCGTATATATTTCAATCCACGCTCCCGCGAAGGGAGCGACCCTTACGGTGGGATGCACACTGACAATGATAATGATTTCAATCCACGCTCCCGCGAAGGGAGCGACTATATCAAAACTAATTGCATCGGCTACGATACGATTTCAATCCACGCTCCCGCGAAGGGAGCGACGGGTAACCAATAAATTTCGCTTGGCATTTTATGATATTTCAATCCACGCTCCCGCGAAGGGAGCGACCCAACCGCACCACGTAAATTGCCACACATGTTTTATTTCAATCCACGCTCCCGCGAAGGGAGCGACGACTTTATTATTAAATATGGGGGATTGTAGCATGATTTCAATCCACGCTCCCGCGAAGGGAGCGACGTCATGAGCCATGTCGCACCTCCTTTAATCCTTCTTATTTCAATCCACGCTCCCGCGAAGGGAGCGACTCGCAAAGGTGCAGTCGTGGGTATTAAGCCTATGGATTTCAATCCACGCTCCCGCGAAGGGAGCGACATACGACTACGTTTGCCATCGTCCAATTCTACATGAATTTCAATCCACGCTCCCGCGAAGGGAGCGACCCCACTATAAAATATATTGGTCGTTAATCCGCCAATTTCAATCCACGCTCCCGCGAAGGGAGCGACCTTTTAATCTGCCCATGTTCCAACATCAAACCCAATTTCAATCCACGCTCCCGCGAAGGGAGCGACGCACTCCGCCAGACTGCCACCATGCGTCAATGCAAATTTCAATCCACGCTCCCGCGAAGGGAGCGACATTGATTACCATTAATTCATATGGAATGTCCTTGAATTTCAATCCACGCTCCCGCGAAGGGAGCGACATCTTGCCCAATGGCATTGTAGTCATAGCCAGCAATTTCAATCCACGCTCCCGCGAAGGGAGCGACATGCTTGGTACTGCCCATCTTGATCAAGCATGACAGATTTCAATCCACGCTCCCGCGAAG
>WSSedB1CaDRAFT_10000993_pt1 | contig 11417 bp, 7 predicted proteins | sample WetSurSB1Cattail_FD_9460 | JGI IMG/M metagenome (IMG submission 9460)
GGGTTTCCGTGGCTATCGACGATTTCGGTTCGGGAGAGTCTTCTTTCGATATGCTTGGCAGCGTTCCGGTCAATATCCTGAAAATTGACAGGAGGTTTCTGAAGGATCTTGAACCGGCAGGCAGTTCGGCAGTAATTCTTGAAAAGATTGTTGAGCTGGCGAAGAATCTGGGAAAAAAAACAGTCTGCGAAGGGGCTGAAACACAACTGCAGATTGATTTTCTCAAGCAAATAGCCTGTGAGGAAGTTCAGGGGTTTTATTACTCCCGTCCCCTTTCAGAAAAAGATTTTATTGTATATATGCAGCAGCATCTGTAAAATATCCGCCGTTTTCACGGTTGACCTCTTGCGCTGTAAGCTTAAAAAAAGTATAAAGATATCTGGAATTGATCATTGAGGAGGCTTTTATGGATATTCCTTCATCAGGTAAAGTACCCAAAGATGGTAAAACTTCTGCTGATTCTCTTCCTTCCGCCGGTGCCAAAAAAGTTCATGCAAAAAGGAAAAGCAGTATCGTTGTTCAGTTTTCAGTAAAACTGGCTCTGCTTATCTTTGTTATGTTTATGGCGCTCGGGGTAATTTCCTATAAATCCGTGTTGAAGGGTACCAACGAAAGTTATACGGGGAATATGACCGGTATTGTACCTGTATACGCTGAATCCGTAAGCCTGTGGACCAAGCAGTTTGTCCGGGAGCTGCGTATGTATACGGGGGCGGATGTTACTAAAACAGGAGATCAGGCAGCCGTAATTGCCTGGATGCGGAATATAAAAGACAGACGGTCGTCAGATTTTGCGAGCATCTTTTTCTGCGGAGCAGACGGTATGTCCCACAGCGATACGGGACAGGATATTGATCTTTCCGACCGGGGTTATTTCAAGGCTGTCATGCAGGAAGGCAAGGATATCTTTATCAGCAATCCGGTGAAATCAAGGCTGGACAACAGTATGATTTATACGGTGTGTGTAGCGGCATATACCTCAGCAAATCAGAAAATTGGTTTTTTTGCCGGTGTCGTTACGCTCAAACATCTGCAGGAAATGATAGCCGGCGCCAGTATCGGGAAAGCCGGATATCTTTTTGTTGTCGATGGAGACGGAGTGATCATGGCCCATCCTGATGACAGCGCGATGCTTAAGGATCTGGCAAAAGAAGAAAGCATCGGAATGAAAGATGTTGTTGCGGATATGATAAAAGGAAATACCGGTTCGGCAAAGATCGTGGATATCCGACGGAATCCTGCTACAGTGTTTTACGCACCGGTACCTGATACGCTCTGGTCGGTAGCGGCGGTTGTTCCTGAAGCGCAGATAAGCAGGGTTGCAGTCACACTTGGAAAAACAATTGCAGTGGAATGTCTTTTGTTTGCAGTGATACTTGTACTTGCCGGCGGTGCCATGATTATGATGGCGCTTAAGCCGCTTAAAAAAGTGGAGACTGCAATACAGAATATTGCATCAGGCAATGCTGATCTTACCCAGCGGCTGCAGCATACGGTGAATAATGAGATAGGTTCCGTCGTTGCAGGCTTTAATAATTTTGTTGAAAAGCTGCACGGTATTATTTCCGATGTCAAGAAATCGGAGGGCGAACTGTCTGTTTCCGGTGGTGATTTACGGGGCAGTATTGAAGATTCGTCGAGTGCCATAACGCAGATATTGTCCGATATTGACAGTGTAAATAAAGAAATAACGAATCAGTCCGCCAGCGTTGAAGAAACTGCCGGTGCCATAACGGAGATATCGCAGAACATTGTTTCCCTTGAAAAAATGATTGAAAATCAGGCGAGCGGTATAACTGAAGCTTCTGCTTCGGTTGAACAGATGATCGGCAACATCGGTGGTGTCAATCAGTCGGTGGAAAAAATGGCAGCTTCCTTTGACAGCCTGGAAAAACGTTCGAGAGACGGTATGTCCAAGCAGGAGAACGTCAGCGAACAGATAAAACTTATATCCAGTCAGTCGGAGATGCTTGAAGATGCGAATGCGGCAATCGCAAGTATTGCAAGCCAGACGAATCTTCTTGCCATGAATGCTGCTATCGAAGCCGCTCATGCGGGAGAAGCCGGAAAGGGATTCAGTGTCGTTGCTGATGAAATAAGAAAACTGTCGGAAACTTCTACTTCACAGTCGAAGACTATCGGAGATGAACTGAAGAAGATCCGGGATTCAATCGGGACCGTAGTTACCGCTTCGGCAGAAACGACGTCAGCATTCAGTGCTGTTTCAGAGAGTATAAAGGAAACGGACATGCTGGTACTGCAGATAAAAAGCGCAATGGAAGAACAGCTGTCCGGTTCAAAACAGATCGGCCAGGCACTTCACATGATGAATGACAGTACGGCAGAAGTACGGACCGCATCGAATGAAATGACTGCCGGGCAAAAGGCAATTCTGGACGAAGTAAAGCGGTTACAGGATGCTACCGGTTCGATGAAAGATAAAGTAGCGGAGATGGCTCAGGGAGCCAGAAAAATCAGTGACGCCGGGACGTCTCTTAACAATATATCGAAGAGTGTAAACGGATCCATTCAGCGTATCAGCGGCCAGATAGACCAGTTCAAAGTGTGACCTGCCGTGCGTGTAGATGCCTGATCCTGTAAAGTGTCAGCAGTGCCCCTGCAATGCAGACTATCATCAGTATCAGGCAGTCATGCTTCATTCCGTAAATGAATATATCATCCCGGCCTTTTATATAATCATAGACCGGATAACCGGCCTTTCTACCCATAAAACCGTAAAGAAGTGTTGTACACAGAACCAGACCGGTATACTGCCCCATATTACGGACAAGCGAGTTGACGCTGCCCCCTATTCCCAGCTTATTTTTCGGACAGGCAGACATAATCAGCGAGTTGTTTGCCGGCTGGAAAAGTGACTGCCCGACAGCCATGATGGCCAGGGAAACTGCACAGAAAAACATTGTCAGGTGGATTGAAAAAAAAGACATGCAGAAAAAACCGGCTGCCATTACCAGCAGTCCGATCCCGGTGATTTTTTCCGGGCCTGTCCTGTCTGCCAGCGTACCGCAGAATGGAGACAGGCCTGCGATAATGACGGGAGCGGTCATCATAAGCAGTCCGGAAAACGAGGTTGTCTGTTTCAGGGTATTTTCAAAATATAACGGTAACAAAAGGGTATAGGCTGCGATACATATATAGGAAATAAAAGCACAGAGAAGGCTTAGTGAATAAATTCTGTCGGTAAACAACGAAAGATCAAGCAGAGGATGTGAGGTTTTCTTTTCATACCGGATAAAGGATATCAATACTATGATTGAAAGAATAATGGAAGCTTGTATATACGGGCTGGAAAATCCCTTCGTTTGTGCACAGATCAGCGCTGCGAACAGCAGGGTAGTACCTGTGAACTGAAGTACAAAACCCGGTATGTCCGTGTGCTGTGCCGGCAGATTTTTGTTTTTCCCATCGTCGGGAAGATATTTCAGTCCGAGCAGAAAAACTGCTGTTCCAATCGGAACATTTACATAAAAAATATATTTCCAGTTCCATATCGAAACGATGAAACCTCCCAAAGGCGATCCTGTCATTGTCCCCAGTGCGACTGCCGCTGCAAGAATGCCAAGTGCTTTTCCTCTTCCTTCGTGCGGATACAGTTGTGTGATAATGCCCTGATTATTGGCCATGTATGCAGATGCGCCGATTCCCTGAATGAAACGGCAGACGACAAGCTGTATAAATGATCTGCTCATTCCGCACAGCAGAGTTCCTGTGATGAACAGAACTGTTCCGCTTCTGAAAACTTTCGATTTTCCTATACTGTCTCCCAGCTTTCCGAAGAATAAAAGCGTTGAACAGATAATCATAACGTACGCGGCAACTACCCATTCTATGGCAGAAAAACTGACTTTCAGTGATTCCGACATGACCGGGAGTGCTATATTGACAATGCTTGAATCCAGCGTCGCAAGAAATGACATTGCAACTACAACAAAGAGCGGAACAGCTTTTTTCATACGGAACCTCATTTTCAACTATGGTTTACAGTATTTTCTGTTTTTCCTATAATAGCGGAAGCTGTCGGCTTGTGCGACAATTGTATTGCCATCTTTTAGTACTGTATTGACATGGTTTATTATATGAAAATGAAAACAGATACGCCGTATTGTTTCAGAAAAATGCCGGATACCCATTTCGGCGTGGATATTTTTCTGAAATCAGATCTTTATTGTGGAACCGCGCTGCGCAGACACTGGCATGAGCACCTGCAGTTTTATTATTTCATTTCCGGCAGTGCATTTCTTGATTGCGGCAATCGGACATTTACAGCCGTACAGGGAGATGTGGTTATCATCAACAGTTGTGAACCTCATTTTATGGAAAGCCTTTCCGATGATCTGTCATTTTATATCGTCAGAATAGATTTACCTTTTCTGTTCAGCAGTCAGGCTGATTTATGCCAGACAAAATTTCTTGTACCGCTTTCACAGAACCGTATTACGTTCTGTAATCTGATACGCGGGGATATCCGGGTATCAGATTGTATTTCAGGAATGATCACAGAATTTATGTCAGGAGTTTTAGGGTATGAACTTGCCGTGAAATCAGGTATCTACCGTCTGATCGTTCTGCTTCTGCGCGGACATATCGGAAAGATCCTGTCCGGGCGGGATTTTACTTGCAGACAGGAAAGCCTGAAAAGATTTGATCGTGTACTGGATCATATCGGATCCCATTATGAAGAAAGGATTACCGCGGGAACGATGGCGCAGATGGCTCATGTTACGCTCTGCTATTTTTGCCGGGTTTTCCGGCAGATCACCGGAAGGACTATGACGGAGTATGTGAATGCTATCCGTCTGGAAAAATCTGCAGAATATCTGGAACAAAGTGCGCTGTCTGTTACTGAAATTGCACTGCGTTGCGGCTTCGATTCGGTGAACTATTACAGCCGGCTGTTCCGCAGAACTTATCACAGCTCGCCGAGTGCGTTCCGGAAAAGCGGTACTCCGCGTACAACACTGACTGCTGCTACTGGTCAGCCAGCCCTTTCCTGAAAGCCGCCAGGTGATTTTGTGATGCATTCATCAGTCTGGTAAAAAGATCTTTCAGGTCACCATTTGCAGGGTCAGAAAGTTCATCGGTATACAGGAACGACTGGTACATTGCAATATTATTCAATTCTGCTTCGACACCTGTTTGCAGTGCTACCTTTACGGTTCCGGGTATTGTAATAAATTTTTCTGCCCTGTCTTCCGGAAGAGAAATATTTCTTATCCTGCAGGTGTCAATGATCCACGCTATATGTGTTTCTTCTGATTTAACGATATTGCTGAACGGACGGATCGTGCCAAATTTTTTTATGATTGCATTGTATTCAGCCCGTGCCAGATATTCGTCTTCAGCAGCATATTCGAGCATGGCCGTTACGGTCGGATGCATATCTTTCCGTGCGGCAGCAGATCCCCATGCTTCGGGACTTTCTGCCTGCAACAGGCACAACGTAATAAATACGAGTGTTATAAAAGAAATGACTGTTTTTCGCATACTATACCTCCACGGTTAAGTATAGTATATATCACGATTCTCCTGTTGTCAGAATATTTCGCTTTTTTATAGCGCGCGGACAGTTGAGAGCATTTTATTAAGATTTTCTGTTACAGTTTTAATTTTATCCGCATTGTCGATAATTCTTTTTTCAATTATCTGCGAATTGTCAGCAAGCGTCGTGATATTTTTGTTCAGTGACTGTTCCGTTTTTCTGGAATTCCCCTGGGCAACGATAATTGTTTTCAGCTGCTGCTGCAGATGTTCCATACTGTTGATCAGGCTGGAAACTGATTCTCTGCTTTCCCGGACACTGGTATTGGTCTGATCGGCGAGTTTCTTTACTTCATGTGCGATGACGGCAAAACCTCTCCCGGCAGAACCTGCCCTTGCGGCTTCTATTGAAGCATTAAAACCAAGCAGGTTCGTCTGTTCTGCGACTTCAACTATATCATGAAGTATTTTTTCGATTGTCTGGGCATTATTTCCCAGTTTTTCAAGTTCCCGGCCTATTTCTGTTCCTTCCCTGCTCGAAGTTTCAATGTTTTTTGTCAGTTCGCTGAAATTTCCATCTATTTCCTGCAGCAGATTCTCATTTTCGGTTGCTTTCCGTGATGATTCACTGATAAATTGAGAGAGTTGCTCGATATTTTTACGGCTGTTTTCCCATGCCCTGTCTTTTATATTCATGATCTGCCTCATCTGGCTGATAGTCCGTCTGAGGAAGAACTCTTTAAAAGCTGCATATTTCTGAATATAATTATTAACATACTCGTCGTAGAAGGTGACTCCTTCAGAAACACGGTAAAACATAAGTGCTGTCAGAGTCTGGTTGATATTGACCCCCAGCAGTTCGCCGAAAGTGGAAAATCCTGCAATCGGTATATCGTCAAAGATTTTTACATCTGCCAGTTTATCCTGATTGATCAGCCGGCGGAGTATACAATCGTTAAACAGTCCTCCCAGAGCAGTACCGTTTTTCCCCTGCTTAAAACTGTCGTAATCTTTTTTGATTGATGAGATAAAGTCTGTATGTCTGACAAGAATAAGTTCGTCACCGAAAGAAATATCACAGTAAAAATGAATTTCCCGTTTTTTGAAATCGATCGCTGAAATTGACCGGACATAAATATCTCCGTTTATGACGATCGCAAAACTGAAATGCTGCAGATTTTTTTCAAGATCCTCTTCACGGCAGTTGAAATGACCGCATAATTCGGAAATTGCATCTGTTATTTCACCTGTGTCTTTCCGGATAATGGTTTTTATATATCGCCCGGCAGGATCGGCCTGGGCAACGGTAAACGACCATGAGGTCAATTCAAAATTCTGTGATTTGAATACCCCGAAACGGATAGCATCCGTGAATCGGATCAGTACCATAACAGCTTTATTACGGACAACCTGATTCCCATTGTAAAGCCATGTATCCCTGAAGTCCATTTTCCCTCCGGAAGAACCTCCTATGATAAGGCAGGGAAGTTTCCCGGAATTATAGACCGCTTCCATAAAAAAGTTTTCGGTATTTGACAACCCGTCAATGAGTGTATATGCTACACAGTTTCTGCAGTCAAGGGGAAATGCCGGAGCAAAACGTTCAAACTCTTTACTGATCAGTTCGACTTTTTTTTCAGGCTCCAGTTCGGGCTGCTGCAGGTCGATTGTATGAATATCAACAGCGCTTACTATTTCCGGCGAAAAGCATTGAAGCACGATAGTCTGCCGGTTTTCACGGGCGGGATGATAAAGCGGCAGCAATTTTTCGCCGTCCCTGTTGCACAGTTCCCCTGCAGTTGATGTCAGAATGAGCGGTATTCCGCTGCATATCTGTTTTAACTGTGCAGCGATCATGTCGGGATCGATATCGGGGGAAATAAATCCCAGAATCAGTCTGGAACCGGCTGGAATCATTTTTCTGCTTTCTGTTTTTCCGATGTCATCGGGGGAAAGGTAAAGGAGCGTAATATCGTGGTTGCTGTCTGCCATAAATGTTGTCCGTACAAAAAGTTACTATGGGGCCCATAATACAATCTATATTCAGCTTTGTAAACCGGAATTCGACTGATATAAAGTATTTTTATGATACAACTGTCTGTTACATACTGCATTGACAGCTGTCCGGTATGCGTATAGGCTGTATCTGTAATGAAAACGCTGACGAAAGGGAAGATGTGGTTGTTTTCCGTGGGACAGTTCGGGTGGTCTCTGCTTTCGGGTCTTGTTGTAAGCTGGCTGGTCTATTTTTATCAGCCTGATACACAGTCTGTCGCTGCGGGGCAGATACCGCTGATTCCTCAGGGACGGGTGATTTTCGGTGTACTGACAATAATCGGTATCATTACGGCCTCAGGACGGGTTTTTGACGCGGTAACTGATCCGCTGCTTGCATCCCTGTCGGACAGGTGTCGTTCTAAGGAAGGCAGAAGAATCCCGTTCCTCAAGTGGTCGGCCGTCCCGTTTGCATTGACGGCAGTTCTCGTTTTCTGTGCCCCATTTAAACCTGAAAGCATGGCAAATGCGTTGTGGCTGTTCTTTTTTACCGGTTTGTATTATCTGTTTATGACGGCGTACTGTACGCCGTATACGGCGTTGTTTTCCGAAATTGCCCATACTGAAAAAGAACGGATGAATACGTCGACGGCAATTTCACTTACGTTTATTCTCGGTACGGCGGTCGCTTATGTTGCTCCTGCTGTCTGGAACGTGTTCGAACCGTCGATGGGCCGGATTTCCGCAATCCGGTTTACGTTTATGTTACTGGCGTCTGCAGCTCTTGTCTGTCTTTTTTTTCCGGTATTTTTTATAAAAGAAAAAGATTTTGTTGATGCAGTACCTGCTTCCGGGACGGCGTTCGGATCCTTCCGGAAAATATTGGGAAACCGTAATTTCCGCATATTCGTCGGATCAGATGTCCTTTACTGGATCGCGTTGACGATGTTTCAGACGGGACTGCCATTTTTTATCACTGTTCTCATGGGACTTCCCGAGCGGATGTTTACGCCGATGTTCATCGGAATGACGGCGCTGTCGGTTATGTTTTATGTTCCGGTTAACTTCGTAACGCGTCATACCGGTAAAAAAAAGATGGTCCTGTCTGCATTTCTTATGTTCACATTTACGTACCTTGTTACGGCATTTACCGGAAAGACGCTGGCCGTTCCTCCTGTAGTGCAGGGGTGTGTGATTGTTATAACCGGTGCAGCAGCGCTGGCAATATTCGGCATTCTGCCTCAGGCAATGGTAGCCGATGTAGCCGAGTATGACGCAGAATGTACCGGGGAGAACCATCAGGGGATGTTTTTTGCAGTGCGTACGTTTTGTTACAAGCTGGGNCAAAGNATNGCCATGCTGCTNTTTACATCGTTTGCAACTGTCGGCAGTGCGACCGGTGCCGGTTACCGTATTGTTGCAGCGGTCGCAGCCGTATTCTGTCTGTGCGGAGGTATTATACTGATTTTTTTTGATGAAAAGAAAATTTCAGACGCGCTCCACGGGCAATCTCGTCGTGAGTATTCTGAGAAATACTGAATAAGGCAGGGCATTTCTGTCCGTTGCTGCTATATAAAATCCGACGCGTTTTCAAAGGTAACAGACTTTTGAAGGTGGTTCAACCCGTTTATACAATAAATTTATCCGTACTGTCAGTCAGTTCTCTGGCGGCAAGGCGGTTCTGTCCTGCCATGCTGCTGACGGTACCTACGTTCTGTTCGATAGAACCTGTCGATTCGGATATCCTTCTGGTACTCTCTTCCATTTCATCCGCCAGATTTTTAAGTTTGTTTACTTCATTCTGTACTGACCGGGCATCGCCATCCATTTTTCCGGAACTGGTCCGGACTCCTTCCGTAACTTCCTTTATGTGGCCAAGCGACACAACGATCTGGCTGCTGCCTGCGCTTTGCTCGGATATGGCAGCCTGTATTTCGCTAAGAAGATTATGTATATCCGTCATTCTGCTGTTAATTCCGGAAAATACGTTTTCGGCTTTCGAGGAAGCAGCATCGACCGTTTTTATCTGTTCGAGTATTTTTTTTAGTGCCGATCCGATTGTCCTGGACTGTTTTGCTGTGTTTTCCGACAGCGTGCGGATTTCTTCCGCAACCACGGCAAAACCGTATCCGCTTTCTCCCGCATGCGCGGCCTCGATAGCCGCATTCATTGCAAGCATGTTAGTCTGGCCTGCTACATTGGCGATGATCCTGTTTGTATTGAGAAGTTCATTGGATGCTCCGGAAACGTCCTGTATAAGTGCAGTAATATCATGCATCAGACCACTGCCTTCTTCCGATACCTTTGCAAATTTTTCGAAACTGTCGCTGAAATGTGTAACATTTTTTGCGATCATTTCAATATTTGCAACCATTTCTTCTATTGCTGCTGAAGACTGGGCAACATCACTGTTTTGTGTCTCTATTTTTCCTGACAGTTCTTTAACGGTTTCTATCATGTTCTGCATGATATCTGCGGTTTCTTCAGTACTTTGATTCTGTTCCTCCGCATGTTTTGACAGTTCTTTCAGATTTAATACAATTTCCTTTATGCCGGAAGAAATGGTTTCCGTACTCCGGTCGAGTTCACCTGCGGTATGCTCAAGAGCGGATGCCTTTGACCGGACAGCCGCAACCATATCATGCATAGCTGAGGCAAGCGAATTTGCCTGGCGCTGCATCTGACCTATTTCGTTGCGGGAACGTGTATCGGACAAACGGATTGTAAGATTTCCTTTTCCGACCTTTTCCAGCATGCCGGCGACACCGGTAATCGGGGATGTGAATTTATCCGAGAATCGTATTACCATTATCAGCGTAAGTAATAACAACAGAATATTGGATATTTCAGCTGCAACAATTGTATTTTTATAGCGGCTGTCAAAATCCTGTGCACGTGTACGGATTTCTTTTTGTATGTCGTCGTAATAATTTCCGGTACTGACAACCCAGCCCCATGGTTTGAAGAGCATGGAATATGTCCGTTTCGGGGCAACGGTGACTCCGTCCGATTTTGTAAAATAAAATTCGCTGAACCCTCCGGCGCTGGAGTTCTGTGCGGTTTTAAGGATTTCCTGTATGATTTTTATACCGTTTTTATCTTCAAGATTGTACCGGTTTGTACCTTCCTGCTGCGACAGGATGGGATGCGCTATCAGCGTATAATCAAGCGAATCGATCCAGAAGTAACCGCTGTTATCTGATCCGTAGCGCAGACTTTTGACCAGCCGTACTGCTTCTTTTTGTGCCTCTGCTTCCGTCAGTTCTCCGGAAGATTCCCTGTCATAAACCGCTGTCAGCAGTGTAATAACATTCTGGACCTGATATCTGACAGCGTCGTCATATCCGGTCATTCGTGATTCTGTAATGCTTTTTGTTCCGCTCTGTTTCATTTGCTGCATGTTAAACAGGAATACCATGTCGATTACCGCCGAAAGGCTGATAACGAGGATCGAGGTGTATATAATCAGAATGGTACGGATACTTTTCATGAGGAAACTCCCGGGAAGTCTTGCAACAACACTTTTTGTTTTTTTTCAGATAGTAATTTTATATCCAAAGCAGCTTACTAAAATAACAGGTTTTTGCCGGTTGTCCTGGTTAGTCGGATGATCCCCGTAAAACGGTTTACCTGATGTTGTTATTAAGCAACTAAAATTATAATACTGAAATAGTATGTTTTTTGCAATCGGATATAAATGATTGATCCACTTTCAAAACACGTCTGATTTTTGAAAACACTTCGATTTGTCATGCGGCATATTGACAGACGGGGTTATTGATATAATAATGAACTTATGGATATACCTTCGTTATCGATGCAATTATCACAGAATTCTGTTCAGATGCAGGCAGGCGTTTCTCTTTTAAAGTCTTCAATCGATATGATGAAAACCAATGGGGCAGGTGTTGTGAGCCTGATTG
>WSSedB1CaDRAFT_10000994_pt1 | contig 11410 bp, 18 predicted proteins | sample WetSurSB1Cattail_FD_9460 | JGI IMG/M metagenome (IMG submission 9460)
CAGATATCATCTCAGACGAGCGCAAGAAAATAGACGGCAAAAGAATTGTTACATGCCGATGGCTGCTATCGGATGACCGGATCATAACGTCGTGGGATGGAACAAAGATTGCCGGAATCGATAAATACAATCCACGTGTGGAAATAATCATCCAGCCGTTTGCGGTGGTACCCGAAGAAGCTTTGGATCCATATGTTATCAAGCAGCTGAAAGAACAGCAGGCACAATGCCTGTTTTAGGGAGGATGAGGACATTGGTGGAACCTTTACCGGAGAATATGAGAAAGTGCGCGGGTGAGAGCATAGAGGGCTGTCCATCGAAATATGGGCTGCGGGACTCTACGGCGTTTTGCAATATGGGAGCAAATGAAGGCTATGCCTTGTGCTGGGAACAGGCGCTGGAGGAGGTACATGCGGAGTGAATATGGCGGAAGTGGATTATCACTTGGAGCCTTGCCCCAAGTGTGGAAGAGAGATTCGCATCGAGACCTACGTGGTTGGCTCTCGTGTGGGGGTTGCAGCGGCACGGTGCCAACGATGCGGGTACAAGAAGGCACTCGTGTCTACAGGATGCGTACAGAGGGGAGTACTTATGAGCCGTGCGACACTTGTGAAGTATGGGATTGAGGCCTGGAATGGGCAGGTACGGAAGAATTGATGGTATTGCGTGTCAGAACAACACAAATAAGGGACATGCTTCGTCGCATAGCCCCGCTAAAGCGTTTGTGGTGGCGTATACAGCCTTTGCAGCACATTGCTAAGCGACACAGGCGTAAGCGGGAGGCTGAGGAGCAGCGTTTTGAGGATATGCTAGGGGAGGTGGCAGGCAATGTTAAAACTAGGTAGTCTGTTTGATGGAATTGGAGGATGGCAGCTTGCGGCGGTTCATGCAGGAATTATCCCTGTATGGAGTAGCGAAATAGAACCTTTCCCATGCGAAGTGACGCGGAGACACTTCCCGCTTACAACACAGCTAGGCGATATCACAAAGATCGATGGAGCAGAAATAGAACCAGTAGATATTATATGTGCCGGCTCTCCTTGTCAGGATTTGAGTATTGCAGGCAAACGGGAGGGATTAGATGGAAAACGGAGTGGTTTATTCCGAACAGCAATTGACATTGTTCGAAGTATGCGGGATACCGCAGGAGGGAGATATCCCAGATTTTTTGTTTGGGAAAACGTGCCAGGAGCCTTCAGTAGCAACAAAGGAGCCGATTTTCGAGCCGTGCTTGAAGAAATCACAGAGGCCGAAATTCCAATTCCTAAGTCTGGACACTACAACAAAAGCAAAGAGTGGTGCATTGATTGGGCACCCGCAGGGGTGGTCAGAAGCAATGGCTGTGAAGTCGCTTGGCGAGTCATGGATGCCCAATATTGGGGAGTGCCCCAGCGTCGCAAGAGAATCTTCCTTGTCGCAGATTTTACAGGTGGATGTGCCGCAGAAATATTATTTAAGTCCGAAAGCGTGTCAAGGAATATTGCGACGGGCAGCGGCAAGAGGAAAGGCGCTACCTGCAATGCTACATATAGCATTGCAGCAGCAATCGTTAGGATGCGAGGTGGGTGTGAAGGTGGAGGAAAAGGAGCTTTAGTCAGTATTGAGAAATCCTTGACATTAGCGGCGAATACCAACGATCAGGTACTGTTTGAGCCCGTTATAGTGGGTTCAGACCTGTATAATTTCACAATAACAGGAGACATTGCCTGTACATTGACTTGTAATATGCGTAGTGCAGGAACAAGTGGACCAAGCGTACTAAAACCTAAGATTTGGGATATGACCCATGCAGATGAAGTCATGCGGCTTGTGAAAGATGGGATAGTACCAACGCTAAATGCTAGGATGGGGACGGGCGGTAATCAGGTTCCCCTTGTACAAGAACCCATTCCGATAAATGATAAAGCCACAAGATATAAGGGTGGTGGCGATACTAGACAGAATGATGGTGCGGGAAATGGCCTTGGTATAGGGAAATCTGGTGACCCAATGCCAACGATGACAGTAGGCGATAGACATGCCGTGGCTTATTGCGTGGGAAATGGGCAATTATGCCAAACATATTTGCAGGACAAAGTTGGCGCATTGAACTGTATGCATGATCAGCAAACTGTAATGGTTCCCTATGGCAGCGCAGAAAATCAGAACATAGCGAACACATTGCTTGCAAAAGGGAATCTGAGTTACCGTAAAGATGTTGATAATGTTGTGGTAGCCGTGGATTGCCGTAACATCAATGAAGGCAATATTAGTGGTACATTACAGGCCAAGGGAAATGGTGGCTATAGTTTAAACTATATCAATCCAGTACGTGTTGCTTATGTGGTACGGCGGCTTACACCTGTAGAGTGTGAGAGATTACAGGGCTTACCTGATGGGTATACCGCTGGTGGCAGTGACTCTGCAAGATATAAAGCATTGGGCAATGGCATGGCACAGCCATGTGCCGATTTTGTAATACAGAGCATAGCGGATGTTGTGAGTGACGCTTATAAACTTGAGGAGGCGGAACATGCAGACAATCTTACGATGGCCCGGAGCAAAATGGAGAATAGCTGACTGGATAATACGGCAGTTCCCACGCCATGATGTATACGTGGAGCCATTCTTTGGTAGTGGAGCCGTATTTTTCCGAAAGGCTCCATCGGGTACCGAGACAATCAATGATATTGACAGTAACATTGTCAATTTGTTTCGGGTGGTTAGGGATTCTGCAGACGAACTGGCTGAGGTTCTTGAAATGACACCATATAGTCGTGCAGAATACCTCGGTTGTCATGAAATTAAAGGAAATGAAATTGAGCAAGCCCGGCGATTTCTTGTTAGGGTATGGCAGGCATTTGGCGGAAAGACATACTGTAAATCATCATGGGCGCATGACCGCACAAATACAGTGTTCCGTCCAAAGTATTGGTGTCAGCTTCCGGCAAGGCTGATTGCTATCGTGGAGCGGCTTAAGATGGCGCAGATTGAGTGTATGGACGCGCTGGAGCTTATCCCGATGTATAACAGGACGAATACGCTGCTATATGTTGATCCGCCGTATCTCAAGAGTACACGCACACAATTGCATTATGAGTGTGAATTTTCGACGTCGGACCAACATGAACAACTGCTGCAGCTTTGCCAGAAGCATACGGGGCCATGCATCGTAAGCAGCTATGAAAACGAGTTGTACAACGATATATTGGTCGGATGGAGTAAACATAGCATGAAGACACAGACCAATTGCGCAGGTACCGCGACTGAGATAATATATCTTAATCCAGCGTGTACTCGCGAAATGGACTTGTTTGGATGAAAGGGAGCTGATATGACATGGATGTATCGGAAATAATAGCGCAGTTTCTTGCCCTATTGCGGGACAATGCCAACACATATGCGGGCAGTATAGAGCGTATCAAGCAGCAGGATGCTCGCACGCAGGATATTCTACATGATATTGAGCTTAATGAGCATACAGATGAGGAGCTGCTGGCCCTGACGCAGGAATTGGCGGCTGTCCGGAGAGAGCGCCGCATTGATAAAGATGCTTTTGAGATAGCCGAGAAAATCAAGATGTGTATGGCCAGGCAGGAGATTGCTGTTGCTGTCAAGGCGTTTGAGCGGATGCTAGGAGAGGTCCGCAAGGTGGAATCATATCATGCAAAAAGGACATATCGTAAGAAAGCAGAGGTGGTGCCGCATGCGATCATCGAAAATGGGAGGCCTGACGCCAGTGCCACGGTCCAATGCAGGACGGCGTGATACAAAGCCAATGGCATGCAAAACGAAGCGATGCACGCCCGAGGAGATTGCGCAGGAGCTTGCAAAATTAGGAATTAAGGGAGAGAACACTATGATGCAGAATACATTGATCAAAGAGGATTTGGAGAAGTATTTGGATGAAGGCTTAAGCTGTGATGAGATAGCAAACACCACAGGGCTGACGGTTGGAACCATCAAGGGGAAGGCTAAACGATATGGCCTTTTGACAGCGATGCTGCTGAACGATAAGCCAAAGCAGCAGGAAACTATCACACCCATTCCTCAAAATCGCGCAGAGGAACCTAAAAAGCAATCCTCCACACAAGCATATGCACTAAAGGATAAAAATCGCACCAGCGAAGCCTCAGAGAAAATTACAGCGAAATCAGAGGAAGGGAAACCACGCAAAATTACGTTGGATAATCTTGACGAGGCAATTGTTAGCGCAGCACAGCAGCTTGAGGATTTGAAGACTACGAAGATGGTGCTGCAGCGAATGGCGGAAGGCAGCAATTTGGAATTTATTGCTTAGAAGTTAAATCTTACCAGTTTCTGTGCAAGAAAAAAGAGCGGCCAATCACCGCTCTTTCGGCATGTTTACGATTTACCATTTTTGGAGGTGGCAGCATTGAAGGAATACAATGACTATGTGGGAATGACGAGAAGATATTTGAAGAACTATAACCAGCTGCGGATTGCAATTGAGAATCTCGATGAGGATATCAATGCGCGCAAAGAGCTATTGAGGGACGAGTCTGTGGCAATCTCTCGCTATGGTATGCAGCCAGGGGGCGGCTTTTCGGAACTCACACAGGCTGAGGCTGCTGCCGCCAAACGCGTTAAGTGTGAGCAGGAGATTATAGAGTTGCAGAGCAACAAGGCTGAGATTGAGCGCATCATCCGGAAGGTGGATCGCGCTCTCGAAGGACTCAGTGATGCGGACTGTGATTTGGTTAAGGGATACTATATCGATGGGTATTCATGGCGCCAGCTGGGGCAGCAGCAATTCTGCTCCGAGAAATGGGCGAGGGACAAGGGGAACAAGGCACTCAAGGAAGTGGCGTTTATGGTGTTTGGAATTGTGGTGAAGCCGCGGCAACTGCGGTTTGTATTTGCGGGGTAGGAGTAGTATAATAAAAAAAATATAATTTTTAGGGATGGTTATCATGGACTTAGTAAGGGAAATAAAAGTTGATACCCGAAAACAATTAAATGATGTAATTTATGATATGAATAGTACGTTTTATAAAAGATATGTTTTTAGAGGGCATGCTGATGATAAATATCGTCTTTTACCTGTCCTTTTGAGGGAAATTCCTGCAAATATGCCTAATCATGATATCTTTTTGAGAGAAATAAAATTATTGATTAAATTTTTTAGGGAATGCAATAATCAAGGCCTAAAAGTACCAGATATAAAAAAATTTCGTGCCACTTATATGTCAGATTATTTTGATCTAGGTTATGGTATGAATGATGATTACTATTGGCCCAATAATAGCATATTTGAATTAGAGGCATTAGCACAACATTATGGATTGAAAACGAGATTTCTAGATTGGACACAAGATATACGTGTAGCATTATATTTTTCGTGTGGTAAAGCTACAGATAAATCCGTAGATTATTGTTCTATTTGGGCTATAAATATGGGTTATATTCAAAAAAGGCAAGAGGAACAAGCTTCACAGGCCATTCGGCTTGTTGGTGGGTTAGAAACAGAACCGAAATGTGTTGTTGAACGGAAACTTATGGATGAAATTTATGATGAGAGGATACCATTGAAGTTTTGTGTACCAGCCTATTGTGACAACCCTAATCTCAATGCACAAAAAGGAATCTTATCTGCTTGGCAATATAACATGCTTAGTGGAATTAGTGAAAAAGACCCCGAGATTCTCAATGATAGAATAAAGTTTAATACAGAAGTATCTAGGCAATTTCAAAAGTTTTTAGGGGGACCTGCTGATACTAGCGAGCTTACTTCGCTATTTACGAAATATTTCTCTGATAATCATAATGAAGAAAAGAAATATGAACAATATTTAAGTACTCCTCAGAGTGCGCATATAGACTATTTATTTTATAAAATAATATTTCCTAATTCCATTTCTTGTGATTTAAAAAAACAATTGCAAATAGAAGGTTACAATACGGCTAGGCTGTTTCCCGGGTATAAGGGAGTTGCTGATTATTTGGAAGAAAATAATTTTGCTAATCACTGACCCCTTCGAAACACTTCCGGTTTTTCGGTGTAAAATGTGAGATAATAGTGTTGTCGATAATTGGGAATCAACAAGAAACCACCTTAGAGCTCGCAGATACTAACTGCGAGCTCATTTTTATGACGATGAATGTTTTATTTTATAAAGAAATTAAAAAAGAACTTTTTGAGTTTTTATAGAAGGGAATGTCAATATTCTTTCGCAAAATCATGAACCTCGTCATCACAGCCATATAAGTGGGTAGTGTAAAATAGTTTGTGCTTTTGAGAAAAATCCGTAGCATGAAGATATGGAGGTCAAAAGTATGGAACTATTAACGAAAGAATAAATTTGGGAATTCATTAAAGAGCTCAACATGAAGGGAACTGTCGAAATAATAGTAAATTTACAGCAGGGTTTAATTTAATTGTCTTGAATATTGTTTTATAAAACTTGGAGGTGTTTGTATGGTAAACAAGGAAGCAAAATGTCCTAAGTGTGGTAAATCCCTGGGAAATCGGAGGGTGGATGTAAAACAGTCAACAAACGTGACTTGCACTCATTGTGCGACAAGATGTCATATTGAATGTGGAAATGGAGTATTGAAAATATCTAAAGCATAAAAAGAAGCACCTTTTGGGGTGCTTCTTTTTATGCAAAAAATCGACACTATTGGTAAGTGCTGATACAGTTAAGTTTTGGGATATCCGGGGAAGTTATATACATAATCGAGAAAAAAAGATTTTGGGATATTCTCTTTAGATTGTAATTCATATTTATGAACTATATCGATAAAGCGTTCCTTAGAAAATTTTATAGATCCTTTTACGGATGCTGTTGGAGGGATGAAAACTTCAATCTTATTTTTGGTTTCACTAAATTTGAATTTACCGCCAATTAATCTTTTACATCGTTCCAACTCACTATCTTTGTCTAGTCCTAATAGTTTATCAATAGATATATCAAGGTTTATAGCTATTTTTATGAGATTTTCTTCGTTTGGCCAACTTCCTTTATTTTCATAGTTCATGTATGAAGTGTATGGTATTTTTGCTGTAGTAGCGAAATCTTTAGCTGATTTGTAACCAGCCAGTTCTCGGTATTGCTTGAGATTATGTTGAAAGCTCATAGAAGTTCCTCCAAACTATATAAAACTATAAGTATTATATACTATAATAAGAAATATTTCCATTATAAAATAGTATTGACATTAATAATATCTAGTAGTATTATCTTATTATAAATTTAGTATTAAATACTATTAAGTAAAGGGGTGAGTATATGAATACACTAATTACTATTTCTAGCGAATTACGAGCTGTTTTGCGTTTTCAGTGCGCATTGGAAGGTCGCACGATGAAAGAGTATATTGCAGCACTGATACGCAATGATTTACTTGCAAAACAGCCGGACCTTATGAAAAACGTTATAAAAAATTAAAAGACCGCCAGTTCCAGCAAGAACTGACGGCCTAAGCGGTTACAATAGCAACCTCACCACGATTGTTATTGTAACCCGATTTCAAGAAAAATTCAATGCATAAATGTGCTGCATTACGGCATTTAACGTGCAAAAAATTATGAAAGAGGGTTATTTTTGTGGAAAATTTGGCTGTGATTGAGTACAAAGAGGAAAGAGTTCTCACAACGGAGCAACTTGCGCAGGTATATGGATGCGAAGGAAGTAATATCCAGGATAATTATCGCAAAAATACGGAACGTTTTCAGGAAGGACAGCATTTTTTTAAATTGAATGGGGAGACCCTTAAGGAGTTTAAATTAAGGTTACCGGAAAATTTCCGGGAAGCTTTAAAGTTTGCTCCATCGCTTATTCTTTGGACCCGTCGCGGAGCTTCTCGGCATTGCAAAATGCTTGGTACTGATCAGGCATGGGATATGTTCGACCAGTTGGAGGAAAATTATTTTAATCCAAAGGCATTGCCTACTATGAGCCACCTAGAGGTCCTGCAGGGAACTATCAATCAGCTTGTAGAGCAAGATCACCGGATTCATCGGTTGGAGCTTGAGAACGAAAAGCGTGATGAGAAGATGGATGTTCTTGATTCGCGCCTAGATACTCTGAATGGTGTATGTACGACTGGCGATAAGCAGCAAAAACTTAATTCGATGATTCGCTTGTATGCGGTTAAAGCTGGACTGCAATACAGTGAAGCATGGAGGCATTTTAAACAGGCATATAATCTTGCATATCATACGAATGTAAATCTGTCGAAGAAGCGTTATGCAGAAAAATATAACATCAAAAATTTGTCGTTACCGGCGTATCTCACGCAGGCTGGATACATTGATGATGCTTTGTTGGTAGCTGATAAGCTGTTGCGCGGGGTGGCAGCATGACTACGGAAACGGCTTCAGGGGAGGAGGCTGTTGAGCGAGACACTTTGGAATCCATGATTGACTTATTGAGGATTAATCCAGAGCGCTATGATTTGGATGAAAGACTCCGGTGCATTACCGTGGATGTGTTGTCGCAAATGATGAGTGGTTGAGTGATGGAAAGAGCCGGTCCTTTTGGGGATCGGCTCTTTTTATGTGCTAAGACCGAGTCTTTCATGTAAAGCTTGATTGGTATTATGATACAATGTAAATATCTTAGTCAGGGAGGCGATTGGAATGGACGTTCATCATAACGGACTTCCGCATATGGGAAAGGTATTATCTATAATTTTAGCACGAGACAAGAAATATTATTCTTTTCAACGGGTAGGTGCAATGACGGGAGCTTCAATCATTATTGTTATGATATATTTTTTCGTGTCCAGATATTTGGGAGACGTGATTAACGTGTTCAGCGATGAGTCTGAGAAGCTTTTAATGGGGCAGTTTGGTGCTACAGTAATTATATTATTGGTGGTGGATTTATGTCATGTATATATAAGCAAAAAAATAGATGATTATATTGAACAATGTGCCGATTTGTGGGATAAGGAGTTGGCCAACATAAGCCTATTGACTTTTAAAATAGAAAAAGAATTAAATGGCATTATAGGTATAGTATTATCTGCATTATCAGGATTAGTAGGAATTTTATTGGCTAGGTCGGCTCAGGAACTCAAAGTATTAGATATTAAACTTGATGCAAGTGATTTATTATTATGTGTCACATTGTCATTTGTTTTTACTGAAATGGTTTTTTTATATGCTGATGTAAAATATCGTGCAGCAGTATTAACGAATGTTGAGGCAGTAAAAGCGCAGAAAAATTATGATATGTGGGAAGACCGATGGAATACACTACATGGTCTATTGGAGAAACAAAACCTTAAAAATACAATGCCGGATGTAAAAGAACAGATTGATATAAAAGATGGAGAAAAAAATTATTTGGTTACTATCAGGAAAAAGCATTGAATATTGTGGATAAGTATCACTAATATTGATTGTATAGAATAGCCGTATTTTTGTTCCTGTTCCATTACGCTTTTTCGTCAAATAAGGTGCTATACTGATAGAGTCGAAGGTTGAATCGAAATGTCGTTATGTGTTCGTGATTATGAAACTTCTATGATGTTATTTCATACAAAATTCATAAATGAATTTTATTATCAACTAGTAATATCATTTATTGCTGATGTATTGAGTGTGGTTGACCACTGGATCTTATTGGCACGCATGGTCGCGGGAACAATATCCGTTTTATGGGGGAATTTTGTTAAAACTTTACGTAAACGGTTCCTGCAGATGTACAGTAAAGGTCGACTATGTAGTTAACAGCCTGCTTATGCCAGTTGTACCAGTGATTTGTACGGTTATTCAATATAAAATGCCATTAGATGATTATTTACGAATAAGAATATAGAAGGTGGCAGCGTGGTTTTATCGCAAGGATTAAATTTAGCGAGTATATTATATGGGATAATGGGAACGGCAATTGTTTCCTATAAATTGATTCGTTTAAAGTTTATAGGCGCATATAATAATGCGGAGGATAACAGGGAATTTTATAGTACTGAAAATAATACGATTACTTTCTTGAAAACGAGAGCATATACGGTTTGGGGAATATGTATGTTGCTACTAGCTTATGTTTTGCAATTTCTTAACTGGATATTTGGTGTAATTGGTATGACATCTATATTGATCAACGGCTTAGCATTCATGTTGGTTGTGATATCGTTTAGTATAGGATCGTTTCTGATTATGATATTGATATTGGATTCAGAGCGTGAACAAATTAAGAAATTGAATGAAAAAAATCATATTCATAATATCATTTAAGATTAAAAAGCGCCTGTTGCTGGGCGCTTTTTTAGTCTTTATATCAAGGAAGGTGAACAACATGGAACCACAAATACATTGCTCTTATACTGAGCTTGCGGATCCGGCGCTGTTGGTACCGAATCCACGGAACCCAAATCAGCATCCGAAAAAGCAAATAGAGCTTCTAGCAAAAATCATTCAAAGCCAGGGCTGGCGGGCACCAGTGACAGTGTCCAACCGCTCTGGCTTTGTCGTCCGCGGCCATGGGCGTTTACAGGCAGCACTGTTGATTGGTTGTCAGGTTCCAGTTGATAAGCAAGACTATGCGACCGAGGCTGAGGAATGGGCCGATCTTATCGCAGACAACCGCATCGCTGAACTGGCCGAGATTGATGATGATGTGCTGGTCAAGCTGCTCCATGAGCTGGATGGCTTGAATATCGATATGGACCTGACGGGTTTTTCGAATAAGCAGCTGGATAATCTGCTGGTGGATGTCCGCACCGAAAAAGTCGAGGATGATCACTTCGATGCCGCGGCTGCAGCTGAGAAAATCATAGAGCCAGTATCAAAACGTGGAGATATATGGCAGCTTGGCAGGCATCGGCTCATGTGTGGTGACAGCACCTGCAAAGCAGATGTATCGCAGCTAATGGACGGGAAGCAGGCAGCCATGATATTTACAGATCCACCATATAACGTAGATTATCATGGCGCGACAAAAGATAAGTTAAAAATAAAAAACGACAATATGCCGGCGGCGGAGTTCAGGGAATTCCTCACGTCGGCTTTTTCATGTCTGTTTTCGGCTGCTCGGCCTGGTGCTGCTATTTATATTTGTCATGCGGATAGCGTTGGTAATGAATTTCGCATGGCTATGTCTGACTCTGGATGGGTGCTCAAGCAGTGCCTGATTTGGGTTAAGAATCAGTTTGTGCTTGGCCGTCAGGACTATCAGTGGCAGCATGAGCCAATTCTCTATGGATGGCGTCCGGATGGTTCACATCAATTTTTTGGTGGCCGTAAACAGGCAACTGTATTAGAAGACTTGCCAGTCACCATTCAGGAGGATGGTGATAGCAAACTTATTTGTATCGCTATTGGCATGGAGCAAGTTGTTATCCGCGCAAAGGAGGCAGAGGTCATATCGCAGGCAGACGATGCGCTTATGACGACGTGGCGCTTTGAGAAGCCTGTCCGCAATGGCGAGCATCCGACGATGAAGCCTATACCGCTCTG
>WSSedB1CaDRAFT_10000995_pt1 | contig 11402 bp, 8 predicted proteins | sample WetSurSB1Cattail_FD_9460 | JGI IMG/M metagenome (IMG submission 9460)
CCTGCCGCTGAACGCTGCCAAGCTCAATCGTATAGTGGTTATAGGCTCGCACTCTGACGTGGGCATGATCTCCGGCGGTGGCTCCGCACAGGTGGACCCCATCGGCGGCAACGCCATCAAGCCCGCCGGCAAGGGTGCCACGCATTGGCAGGAAGAGATATGGTTCCCCTCATCTCCACTCAAGGCCATCCAGGCCCGTGCGCCCAAGGCCACCGTCACCTATGATCCCGGGACCGACCCGGCAGCAGCGGCGACCGCCGCGAAGAACGCCGACATCGCCATCGTCTTCGCCTACGAGTGGGAGAGCGAAGGCATGGACCTGCCCAACCTCTCGCTTCCGCATCACCAGGACGAGCTGATCGCCGCCGTGGCAGCGGCCAACCCGCGCACTATTGTGGTGCTGGAGACCGGCACGCCGGTGACGATGCCATGGGTCAATGCGCCGGCAGCGATTCTCGAAGCGTGGTTCGCCGGCAGTGACGGCGCCAGCGCTGTGGGCAACGTGCTCTTCGGCACAGTGAACCCAAGCGGCAAGCTGCCGAATACCTTCCCGAAGAGCGAAGCCGACCTGCCGCATCCCACCGTCACGCAGCCGCCTCCGGAGTCTGATCACTTCGACGGCCCTGCCTCGCCCGAGCAATGGGCCAAGGGCCTGCCGCCCTTCCCCGTTGCGTACAACGAAGGCGTGAAGGTGGGCTACAAGTGGTACGACGCGGAAAAGAAGCCGGTGCTCTTCCCCTTCGGCTTTGGCCTGTCGTACACCACCTATGCGTACTCTGACCTGAAGGTGACGCCGGGCGCGACGGTCAAGGTGACCTTCACTCTGGCCAACACCGGTGCCCGCGCCGGAGCGGAGATTGCGGAAGTCTACGCCGCTCTACCCGCCGCCGCGCAGGAACCGCCCAAGCGCCTCGTTGGCTTTGCGAAGGTGAAGCTCGATGCGAAGGCCAAGCAGACCGTCACCGTCGAGATCGATCCCAAGTATCTGTCGATCTTCGACGAAGCCAAGAATGATTGGTCGCTGCTGCCGGGCGACTACACGATCCTTGTTGGCGGATCGTCGCAGGACCTGCCGCTGAAGGCAACCATCAACGTGAAATAGACTGGCCAGTTTCCCAGGCCTGTCATGCAGGCCTGGGAAATTCCTATTCCGTTGCAGTCTGTATCGCGATCTTCTGATAAATAACTCGGAATGCCTTAAGACCTATATAAGTTAGTCCTTCGTATAAGAGACACACGAGCAATGCCCCAACGATACAAGCTGTCAGGTGCCCCATTCCCGAATGATGGCCTGCCATATAGCGGTCGAATCTGTGCGCCTGGTACCTGAGAAACACGTCACGACCCAACCTATGCCATCTTTCGTAATCAACATCGATGCTCTTGGACAGCACCATCCCTAAAGAAGTCGCAGCAAGTCCCTTGATCACGACTCTGGAATTCATGCGTTGAGAATACCGGAATCCAGAAACAAGTCGGCACGTTTATCCGCTATCTGGAGCCCGGCTTGCAAAGGCTACTCCGCTACCGGAGGCACCTGTTCCAGCAGACGCTTCCACGTCTTCTGGTTGCGGCGGAAACTCTTCTTCAAGTCCTCGAGAATCCGTTCGAAATCCGCGTTCGTTCGCAGGTTGTTCCATGCAGGATTCTTCTGGAACCACGGATAGTTCTCGTTGCCCAGGTAGATGGCGCGGCGCAGCCAGTGGAGCGCTTCGCTCGAGTCGCCTTCGACGGCGAAGTAGCTCGCCAGCCGGTAGGCCATCTCGCCGTCGGCCTCCGCCGCGGCCAGCGTGTCGTCCTTCAGCAGCGCGGCAGCGTGCGCGCGCTCGCCCACCTGCACATAGCACATGGCTAGCGTGGGCACGGCGATACGCATCTGTGCGTCGTCGTGGATCACGCTCTCCAGTATCTCGATCGCCGCTCTCAGGTTGCCGATGCGCATCTGCTGATAGCCGGACGAGGTGCGCAGCAGCGGATGGCGGGGCTCAAGCGCGAGTCCCTTTTCGAGTTCGTCTCCCGCCAGTTCCAATTGATTTTGATAGTGGTACACACGCGCGCGATGGTTGTAGAGAATCGCGGCGTTGGCCGGGTTCAGCTTGAGCGCGCGGCTGAACTGCTCGAGCGCCTCCGGGTACATGCCGTCGCCGCGCAATGCCAGGCCAGCGACCATGTGCATGTTCCAGTCGTTGGCAGCCGTGGCCAGAAGGTTGGCGATGCCGTGGCGCGCTGATTCCTTCTCGCCGCGCGATAGCAGCATATAAATGCGATAGAGATTGGCCTCGGTCGAGTCGGGGTCCAGCTTCAGGGCCTCGTCAAAGGCGCGCCGTGCGTGCATCACGTGAATCTGCCCGCCAAAGCCGTGGCGCGCGTACTGCAACTCAGCCACGCCAAGCCCGCTCCAGCCTGCGGAAAACCGCGGATCCTTCGTCGTCACGCTGGTAAACAGTGCGCTGGCGCGGTCAAGGTCGTCGCGCGCGCCCGTGCGCACCATGAACGAACTGAGCAGCGCGCGCGCCTGCAGATACTCCTCGCTCACAGGGCCGGGCAGCGAACCGTCACCGGTTGTACCACGCGGCGCATCTATCTGGTCGCGCCCTCCAAGGCCGTGTAACGCGGCAAACACTTCGTTGGAGATTTCCGTCTGCACGGCGATCAGATCCAGCGACTCTACCTGGATGGCGCCACCCGAGCGCACGCTCTGCGAGCCCACGTCGAGCAGTTGCCAGTTCAGGTCGAAGCCGTTCTCTGAGCGTACAAAGCTGCCCGCGAGCACAAACGAGACCAGCAACCGCTGGCCCACGGAGAGCGGGTCCATCTGCGCAATCGGCAGCGTCATCAGTGTGCTCGAGGGCCGCACAATCAGGTCGGGAATGCGCGCCAGTCGCGCGGCGATTGCGTCAGCCAGCGCGTAACCGTAAAGCGGCGCCACTTCTGTCGCTCCGAGGTTCGTGAACGGCAGAACGACCAGAGAGTTCTGTGGCGTGCGCTCGCTCGACGACTCGCGGAAGCGCTCGGCCAGCATCGAGAGAAATCCGGTGGCGCGCTTCTCTGCCTCTGCACCAGTGGTAGGCAGGTTGGCCGCGGCGTCGCCGGGAATGATGCCTGTCTCGATGCTCAGCGCTTTCATGATCGTCTTGAGCGCCTCGCGCACCTCTGCCGCCGTGGTGTACCGCTCTGCTGGATTCTTCTCCAAACAGGTTGCGATCACGCTCTTCAGCTCAGGAGAAATCGTGGGCACAATCTCGCTCAGGTCCGGCGGATCGGAGAACTGGATCGCGCGAATCGCCTGAAAGTCTTCCGCGTCCGGCCGCGAAAACGGGTGCCGCCCGCTGGCCAGCTCGTAGAGAATCACGCCCAGAGCCCACACGTCCGACTGCACACTCGACTGGCCGGTGACGAACTGCTCCGGCGCCATGTAGCGGATGGTGCCGCCGCGCGCGGTGTAGGTCGCTGCCATCGATGCATCCTTGGCCAGCGCGGGCTTGGCGGGGTCAAAGCCCGCGTCTTCAGGCTGCAGCCGCCGCGCCAGGCCGAAGTCCAGAATCTTCACCAGGCCACCGTCGGTGAGCATCACGTTTTGCGGCTTCAGGTCGCGATGAAAGATGCCCAGCGCATGCGCGGCCTGCAGACCGTCGGCAATCTGGATACCGACCGAGAGCACTAGTTGCGGGTTGGCCGGCCCGCGCGCAATCAGCTGATCGATCGACTGCCCGGGAACGTACTGCATTACGATGTAGCCTTCGTCGCCCGCCTCGCCTACTTCGTAAATAGCGCAGACATTGGGGTGCTCGATGGCCGAGGCCAGCCGCGCTTCGCGCAGCACCGTCGACCGCATCTGCTGCGCCGACAAGAGCCCTGCGCGCAGAATCTTCAACACCACAGGACGCTGCAGCAACGTGTCCGTGGCCAGATACACCACGCCGCTACCGCCGGCACCCAGCTTGCGGACGATCTCGTAATGCTCAATGGTTCTTCGTTTCATCTCTCTTAGTTTACTTGCGCGGGCATAAGGAAACGCAGAGAGGTCGCAACGAAAGCATTGTGGCTAAAATGATGAACCGCGCGTGAATCCGGCGCACTGGAATGCACCGATCGAGACTGTTTCTCCACGTTTCTCACGCAAGAAACAGATTGAGCACAATCGAAAACACCCGCCGCAGCATGCCCGGCAAAGGCCGTGCAAGTAGAAGGCTCTCCGGCGTTGCCGGAGAGCCCAAAAACACTCGCTTTTCAGCAGGCTTATGCTTTTTCAGCGCGCGTCGGCTTGTAGCCGGACAGGCCAAAGTAGGTGATGAAGAGGTAGCAGATGATCGGCAGCACGAAGGCCATCCGGTAGCCACCCAGTTCGACTGCCAGGAAACCGAAGAGCGGCGGAATCACTGCCCCACCAAAGTTGCCGATGGTGATGACACCCGAGCCCTTGCTCGTCATCGGTCCCAGTTCGGCGATGCCCAGCGCGAAGATCGTCGGGTACATGATGGAGTTGGCAAGGCCGCACAGCACAAGGCTCCAGATCGCTACTTGTCCCGTCGTAACCATTGCCAACAGCATCAACGCAACGCCGAAGATTCCCAGCCCCGCAAGCAGTTTATTGGCCTTCACCCACTTCATCACCACCGTGCCGGCAAAGCGGCCGACCATGATGGCAAACATGTAGAACGAGGCGAGCAGTGCAGCACTTTCCTTGTTGTCGACGCCCTGCGTCTTGAAGAACTGAATGGCGTTGGCGGCCAATGCAATCTCCACACCGACGTAGAAGAAGATGCCCACCATGCCCAGCACCGTGTGCTTGTAGCTCCAGATACTGCGGCTCAAAAGCGCATCCTCGTCAGCCCCGGGGCGGAAACTGCGCGTAGACGTGATCGACGGCAGGTGCAGGAACATGACCACAATGCCCAGCACAAACAATGAGACGGCAATCGCGATGTAAGGTCCCTGAACGGTGTGAGCAACCACCTTCGGGTCGGTGATGCTGGAATCGGTCAGGATAAAGGCGCCCACGATCAGCGGCGCCAGGGCCGAACCGAGCGAGTTGAAGGCCTGCGCAAGGGTCAGGCGAGCGGGAGCGCTATGCTCCGGCCCTAGAATCGAAACGTAGGGATTGGCGGAGGTCTGCAGCGCGCAGACGCCAGTGGCCAGCACAAAACTCGCGGTCAGGAAGAATGGAAAGCTCACCATTCCCGCCGCCGGAATGAACAGCAACGCACCGGCAACCATGATGAAGAGTGAGATCACCATGGTGCGTTTGTAGCCGACGCGCTCGATCAACTTAGCGCTGGGCACCGAGAACAACAGGTATGCGAAGAACCACGACGAGGTCACAAGGTTGGACAAAGCGTGATTCAGTTTGAATATCTCTTCGAGCTTGGGAGCCAGATTGCTGTTCAGGTTGGTGAGAAACCCGAAGATGCCGAACAGTGCGGCAACAATGATGAAGGGCACAAGATAACTAGGGCTGTTGTCCGTTGCGGGTGTTGTGGATCGCGTAACCATATGCGCTGAATCTCCGCTTTTCTCGAAATGTGTGCCGTATCTTCGGCGTCAGGCGACAGACGTATTCCGTGACCGGCAAAAAAGAGCCCTGCAGGAAAACGGTAGTGCAGTCGGAAGAGCGCGGTGAAGAGTTCGGACACAACTTTACGCATAAGACCGACAACCCGTCCAGCGGATAATGAAAAGGTTTTCATTTCTGCCCTCACCGAGCGTTTCTAATCGCCTCCGCGTTACACTGAATGTGCATGATTCCTACCCTTGCCTGGACCCCCGAAGGCGTCCGCTTTATCGATCAGACCAAGCTTCCGCTTGAAGAGAGCTACGTGCTCGCCACATCCTACGACCAGGTGGCCGACGTCATTGTCACCATGGTGGTCCGCGGCGCACCGGCCATCGGCGTCTCTGCTGCTTACGGCGTGGCCCTGGGCGCACTGAAGACCCAGGCGCAAACCGCTGGCGCGTTCGCACCCGAGTTCGACCGGATCTGCGCGCGGCTCGCTGGCACTCGCCCCACCGCCGTCAACCTCTTTTGGGCTATCGACCGCATGAAGAATCTGTTCGCGGAGCAGCTTGCTGCGGGAGCAACGATCTCCGCTATCCAGGAAAATATCCTGGCTGAAGCCCACGCCATGTACGAGGAAGACATTGCCGCGTGCAAGACGATGGGCGCTTTTGGCGGCGCGCTGCTGCCTGACGAAGGCGGCGTTCTGACGCACTGCAACGCCGGGGCTCTGGCCACCTGCGGCTATGGCACCGCGCTCGGCGTCATTCGCTCGGCCGTCGAGCAGGGCAAGCATATCCACGTTTATGCCGACGAGACCCGGCCCTTCCTGCAGGGCGCTCGGCTCACCGCATGGGAACTGATGGCCGACGGCATTCCGACCACGGTTCTCTGTGACAACATGGCCGCCAGCCTTATGCGCGCGGGCAAGATCAAGGCCGTTGTAGTTGGCGCGGACCGCATCGCCGCCAACGGCGACTTTGCCAACAAAATCGGCACCTACAACGTCGCCATCCTCGCCAAGGAGCACGGCATCCCGTTCTACTGCGCCGCGCCCTGGTCCACCATCGACATGGCTACACCCACCGGCGATGCTATTCCCATCGAGGAGCGCGCCGCGGTGGAAGTGACGCACCACGGCGGCAAGCAGCTCACACCTCACGGCGTAGGCATCTGCAACCCGGCCTTCGACGTGACGCCGGCCAGCTACACCACCGCGATCATCACTGAGCGCGGTGTTCTGCGCGCCCCATATGCCGAATCGCTGCGCGAAATGGAACTGGCGGCGCAGGCAGGCTGACAGGCTAAAGTGAGGAGTGGTGCAGCCACTCCTCAACCTGTTCCGCCTGCGGCAAAAGTCTCTGCCGCGTGCCATCGCGCTGGCACTTGGGCCCTTCATCGCCAGCCTTCTGCTGGCGGGCTTTCCGTATATTGAAAAGCTGCACGGCTCGCCCTGGCAGTTTCTCTGCCTGCTGGCGGGCGCATGGGGCATGGCGGAGACCGCCCGCTGCCTGCACCGCCGCTGGAGCCTCTACCACGCGGGCGTTTTGCTGCTGCTCTATGCCGACCTGATGATCCTGTCGATGATCGTGTTCCTCGTGGCCTACGAGTGATCTGGCGTCGGTCCGTCGGTTCGCCAGAGCAGCAGACCCGTCACAATGAGCAGCAGAGCCACTGCGCCGTACAGATAGTACGCCCACATCACCAGGCGCAGCATCCAGCACTCCACGACCAGCCAGCCCAGCAGGACGCATCCCTGGAAAGCCGTCCACGCGCCGTAGTGCGGCTTGCGTTGAATCACGAGGCGCAACACCGCCAGCGCCAGCAGACCGTTGGCAGCCAGCAGAATCAGACCGGGAATCAGGTAGGAATGGAAGGGCGAGTACCGCAGCAAGCTGAGCGGCAGAAACTCTCCCATCGGCAGAAACGAACCGGCAATCATAGGGACCGCGCCCACTATCGCGCCGAGCCCCAGAAACGCCAGGACCGCCATCGCGCACCAACGAACCAGCCGCATCTCTCACCTCATCGAAACAGACTGCAGGGAAGACGGCTATGAGTCTACTCGAGTTTTCCTTGGTGCCATGGCTTCATCGTCCGTGTAGCATGGCGTTGAACACACGCCGCGCCGCTGGCGCAACCAAATCTACATACGGGAGGAATGCCATGCTGAAAGGTTTTCGTGACTTTATTCTTCGCGGCAACGTTGTCGATCTGGCCGTCGCCGTCATCCTGGGCGCCGCCTTCAACGCGATCGTCGCTTCGCTGGTGGGCGACGTGCTCAACCCACTCATTGCGGCCACTGTTGGCAAGCCGGACTTCAGTAGCGTGATTCTGAACGTGGGCGGCGGCGCCATCAAGGTGGGCAACTTCTTCAACGCCGTGGTCTCGTTCCTCATCGTAGCCGCCGTGGTCTACTTCGCCATCGTGCTGCCCACCAATGCCCTTCTGGCTCGCCTGAAGAAACCCGAAGAGGCCCCTGCCGCACCAGCCACCAAGGCCTGCCCCGAGTGCCTCAGCGACATTCCCGTCGCGGCCCGCCGCTGCGCCCACTGCGCCCAGCCAGTCGCGTAGACTACCACGCCCGCGCGCTGCGTCAGTCCAGCGAGCGCAGCGCGGGCGAAAACACAAAAAAGCTCGCAAACAACAGCGCCGCCACGCTGGCCATCGCAGCCAGTGCATGGCCCGTATCCACGTGACGCGAGAGTTCGCCAGCCAGCAGAGCACCTAGCGGCGGCAGCCCCAGAAAGCTCGTCGTGTAGATGCTCAGCACGCGTCCCCGCATCTCGTCCGACGCCAGATGCTGGAACGACACATTAAAGCAGGAGACCATCACGATTCCGCAGAAGCCCTCGAAGAACGCCAGTACTTCCGACAACGCCAGGCTGTGCGAAAAACAGAAAGCAATGATGGCGGCAAAGAAGCCGAGTCCGAAGACCGTCACCAGGGCGCCGCGATGACGAATCACACCGATCACCGCGATCGTCATGGCCGCCAGCACTGCGCCCAGCCCGGAGCACGCCAACAGCCAGCCCAGCCCGCTCTCGCCTGCATGTAACTGCATCTTGGCGAAGTAGGGAATGAAGCTGAGAAACGGAAACCCCAACAGGCTGAAGGCCGCCGTCATCCAAACCAACACCAGCATCTGCCGCTCGCCGCGCAGATAGGCGAAGCCGCCGCGGAGGCTCGCCCACATGCTCTCGCGCCGTGGAGCCTTTTCCACCGGAAACTTGATGTGCACCAAGGCCCAAAGCACCGCCAGAAAGCTGAGCCCGTTGAGAAAAAAATTGCCTGCTACGCCCACCGCAGCCATGGCGTAGCCGCCCAGCGTGGGCCCCACAATGCGCGACATATTGAACTGTGCGGAGTTGAGTGCGATGGCGTTTGTCAGGTCTTCGCGCTTGACCAAGCGCGGCACCAGCGCCTGATAGCTGGGCGCGTTCATCGACATGGCAACGCCGTTCAATAACGAGATCGCCGCCACCTCCCAAACCGTGATCAGCGGCCGCCCGTCGTGCCCCTTGAAAAAGGCCAGCGCCGCCAGCAGAAAGGCGAGGATCATCATGGTACTTTGCGTGACCAGCAGCAGGCGGCGCTTGTTCGCCCGGTCGGCAACTACACCGCCGAACAGCGTGAAGATCAGGAATGGGATCGAACCAGCGAAGCTCACTACGCCCAACCAGAATGCGGAGTTCGTCAGCAGCAGAATCAACCAGCCCTGCGCCACGTTCTGCATCCACGTGCCGATGTTCGAGAGAAAGTTGCCGCCCCAGAACAAGCGGAAGTTGGCGTTGCGCAGCGCGCGCACGGCCTGCGGCCAGCGTTCGGGCTCGGCCGCGGCGAGCGCCTGTTCTGCCGTGCCTCCCTCAATCGCCACGGCATGCAGCGTATCGTCCGGTTGCTCGTCCACGCCCACCCTGCTCCCTCCGCGCGCCCCCAGGGAGCCGCCCAAGCCCTTAGTGTAAGCTGAGGTCAATCGCAGCGGTCGGTTCCTGCCCGCCTTTCCCAATCCAGCTGCACTGCACACGCTTCAACCAAGAGGCTTTGTTCATGTTCCTTCTCCCGTCGCCAGCTGTGTTTCTGCTTCTTGTCTCGACTGCTGTTTCCCTTCCTTCCTCAGCCGCCGCGCAGGCTGCGCCTCCGGTCTTTGGCTACCGCGACTTCGCGCCGCAGGCCGCTGTAGAGAAGAAGTTCCTCGCCGTGCCGGACGCGAAGCTCGCCGGCGAAGCCCTCAAGATGCTGACCGCTGAGCCGCATCTGGCCGCCACGCCGGAGGATCGCAAGACCGCCGAATACGTGGCGCAGAAGTTCCGTGACGCTGGCCTCGAAACCGAAATCGTGCCTTATCGCGTGCTGCTCAACCAGCCCAAGGTCGTCCGCGTAGAGGCCTTCGACGCCGCCGGCAAACCCCTGATGACCGGTCCTACCCGCGAGCACGCTGAGGGCGACCCCTTCCAGGACGATCCCCGCGTGGTGATGCCGTTCAATGGCTCCTCCGGCTCCGGCGATGTGACCGGCGATGTGGTTTACGCCAACTTCGGCCGTCTCGAAGACTTCAAGCAGCTCGACGCGCAACACATCGACCTGCACGGCAAGATCGTCATCGTTCGTTACGGCGGCAACTTCCGCGGCGTGAAGGTGTATCTTGCCGAGCAGCGCGGCGCCGCAGGCGTGCTCATCTACTCCGATCCCCAGGACGACGGCTACTTCAAAGGCGACGCCTATCCGCAGGGTCCCTGGCGACCGGAGACGGGCGTGCAGCGCGGCTCTGTGCAATACCTCTTCAAGTATCCCGGCGACCCGGAGACGCCCGGCGTGGCTTCGACCACGGACCTGCCTGACTCGGCTCGCATCAGCCCCGAGGGCAACCAGCCGCACATCATCTCCATCCCCATCAGCTACCACGATGCCGCGCCCATCCTGCAGGCGCTCAAGGGAGCGGGCGTGCCACAGGGTTGGCAGGGCGCGCTGCCCTTTCGCTATCACATTGGCGGCAGCGGCGTGCGCGTGCATCTGGTCTCTGAGCAGGACTACCAGCGCCGGACGATCTGGGACGTGATCGGCAAGATCAAGGGAACCGAGTACCCGGACGAGTGGGTCGTCAACGGCAACCATCGCGACGCATGGGTCTACGGCGCCGTAGACCCCAATAGCGGCACCGCCGCAATGCTCGAAGCCGTGCACGGCATCGGCGCCCTGCTCAAGCAAGGTTGGAAGCCCAAGCGCACCATCCTCTTCTGCAGTTGGGATGCCGAAGAAGAAGGCCTCATTGGCTCTACCGAGTGGGTGGAGCAGCACGTCCAGGCCCTGGACCATGCGGTGGCCTACTTCAATATGGACGTGGCCGTTTCCGGACCCGAGTTCACTGCCTCCGCCGTGCCCTCGCTCAAGCAGTTCATCCGTGAGGTGGCCCAGGCCGTGCCCAACCCCAACGGCGGCACTGTCTATGCGGAATGGATGCATAACCGCGGCAAGCCCGGCGCAGAGGACCACCGCGCTTCCAACGCACCCGTACAATCCGGCAGCGACGCCCGCGTGAACGATCTCGGCTCCGGATCGGACTTCACGCCCTTCCTGCAACACGTCGGCGTGCCATCCACGGACGTCGGCTCCGACGGCCCCTATGGCGTCTACCACTCGGTCTTTGACAACTACGCATGGTTTACCCAGAACGCAGATCCGCACTTCCTCTATCTGCAACAGATGGCGCGGGTCTTCGGCACTGAGGCGCTGCGCATGGCCGACGCCGATGTTCTTCCCTACGACTACCCGGCCTACGCCCGCGAGATTACCTCCTACATCTCCGCCGCCCGGCGCAAAGCCACGGACGATGGCCTGGCGCTCGACTTTGGCCCGGCCGATACCGCCGCGGCGCGGTTCGCCGCCGCTGCAGCCAAGGCTCATGCCG
>WSSedB1CaDRAFT_10000996_pt1 | contig 11388 bp, 2 predicted proteins | sample WetSurSB1Cattail_FD_9460 | JGI IMG/M metagenome (IMG submission 9460)
TGTTGGAAGTAAGTCTCAGGAATGTTGAAAAGCTGAAAACAAACGGGAAATTTGAAAAAACCTGGCCAAGCTTCCACCCTCTCCTCAACTTCGATCATATATTCATTTCCGGCGACCTTGTTGTGGAAGCGGTACGGGTGCCGGACGATGATGAGGTGCGGCTGGCATCGGACCATCTGCCGTTTTTTGTTGAGCTCAGCCTGCCGGATATTTCCGGCAGTAATGATTGAACAACAATAGCGCAGATGTTTGATATTAATAAACAAATAAATGGGCCCTTAGCGACTTCCGTTGATATCGTGACGACCTCAACGTAATCCGTCATTTATGACGGCTTTGTAACATATGACGGATTCCGATGACGGCTTCCCCTACCCTGCCTACGATCACACCACTTTAACCTCGTATAATCGACCTCTTGCAGCTCCAGCCTCTCCGGGTCTTCTCTGGCATGTTAGTTGCGACACTTTTTTACAGAACAAGGAAATGTCTTTATGTAGAAAGGTTGAAAGAACTTATGAATATTCTGCTTGTGTATCCCGAGTATCCTGACACGTTCTGGGGATTCCGCCATGCCCTGAAGTTTGTTGGAAAAAAAGCTCCTTTCCCTCCGCTGGGCCTTCTGACAGTGGCTGCCATGCTCCCCGGATCATGGGAGAAACGACTCATCGACATGAATGTGCAGCACCTTGACGACCGGGAGATCGCGTGGGCTGATTATGTCTTCATCAGTGCAATGACTATCCAGCGGCAATCCGCAAACGAGATTCTGGAGCGGTGCCGGCGACTGGGGATCAAGACGGTTGCGGGCGGACCTCTCTTTACAACAGCTCCCGCGGACTTTGACAATGCCGATCACTTGGTTCTTGGCGAGGCTGAAGTCACACTGCGTCCCTTCCTGGAGGACCTTGGGAATGGCAGCGCACGCCACGTTTACAGCGCCGAAGGATTCGGGAATATGGAAGACACCCCTGTCCCGCTCTGGGAGTTGATCGATTCCCGTGTGTATGGCGCCTTGAACATCCAGTATTCACGCGGATGCCCGTTCAACTGCGAATTCTGTGATATTACCCAGCTTTTTGGCCGAATACCCCGCACCAAAAGCAGCACACAGCTTGTCACAGAATTGGATGCCATCTACCAAAGCGGATGGCGTGGAGGCGTGTTTTTCGTTGACGATAATTTCATCGGAGACAAACACAAGCTGAAGAACGAGACGCTGCCGGCAATGATCCGATGGGTGGAGAAGCATAACCATCCCTATGATTTTTACACCGAAGCGTCCATAGACCTGGCCGATGACTCGGAACTTATGGCCCTGATGGTCAAGAGCGGCTTTGAGGAAGTGTTCATCGGAATCGAAACTCCCCATGACGAGGGACACATCGAAAGCGGCAAAGTTCAGAACAAGAACCGTGACCTCATGGCCAGCATCAAGAAGATCCAGCAGGCCGGCTTACAGGTGCAGGCCGGTTTCATCGTCGGCTTTGACAGCGATCCTCCGTCCATCTTTGAGCAACAGATTACTTTCATTCAGGAAAGCGGTATCGTTACCGCAATGGTCGGAATGCTCACCGCCCTGAGCGGCACAAAGCTCCATCAAAGACTACTCAGGGAAGGCAGACTGCTTGGGGATACTTCGGGCAACAACACAGCCGTATCCCTCAACTTCATTCCAAACATGAAACCCGAGACGCTCATCAATGGCTACCGCACCATCCTCACCACCATTTATGCGCCACGGCAGTATTACCAGCGGGTGACCAGGTTTCTCAAGGATTACCGGCCGCAACAGCACGGATCGTTCCGCATCAAATCCGGCTATATTGGCGCGTTTTTCAAATCCATGCTGTTTCTTGGGGTCATCGGCAAAGAACGCTTCCACTTCTGGAAACTTTTTTTCTGGTCACTTTTCAAGCGGCCACGCTCGTTCTCCATGGCCATTACCTTTGCCATCTACGGATACCATTTCAGGAAAATTACCGAGAAAATGAGTTGGGCCGGTATGTTCAATGACAACAGCGCCTGGAGCAAAATAAACAAACTGCCCAGGCCATCGTGATGCCCCCGCTTTCCAAGTGCGCTTGCACGCAGCAGGTAACCAATGTCTTCGAAGGAACCAGACGATATGAATAGTTTGAGGCATTGATAAAGGCATTCAAGAGAGCGAATAATAGCGATGGCGCTGTTCATACTCTTTTTTGTCTACCGTGACGGCGAAAGAATAGTATCAACCGGCATTGACCGGTTCGCCACCAACCGGAAAAAGGCGCTTTACTATTTCTCCGAGATTCGTGCTACAACAACAGCCGTGACAGCCGAAACAATCCTGACATGTCTTGTTCAGGGTGCAACCGCCGGACTCGGGTATTTTGTCGCCAGAGTCCCCGCGCCGGTTCTCTGCGGTGCGCTGACAGCTCTGGCAGCGCTCGTGCCGGTTGTCGGAACCGCCATCACATGGGCACCCCTTGCAGCCCTTATCACCGTGTGGCGAGATGCAACGGTTGCCGATACGTAGTTCCAACATAATAATCTGTCATTTCCGGCAGTACTGTCACATATGACGGACATCTCTGACGGCTTTCACTTCAGCCTCACCCTTCTCCTTCGTATTTCACCTGTACAATCAATCCCTTAAACTCTCGGCACCCGCGGGTTTCCCCTGGCACGTCAGTTGCGATTCACCTGATACTGCACTTACCTATTTTCACCATCAGTTCCGGCAGAAGGAGATATTACATAATGGAGATGAGCAGTAAAAACATTAGAAGGAACCTGTTCCACATGTGGACGCGCCGCCGCAGAAGCGACCTGATGCAGACGTATGCCGGCAATGAACACCCCCTTAGATCTGAACTGTTCAGCGCAAATCAGATGGAACAGCATGGCAAGATACTTGCCGATATGCACCACCTGAAGCCGGGACATCATCGGGACCACCTTCTGGCACGGCTGGCTGAGAACGAAAATCTCCTGTTTGAAGTCTACAATCTGCTGACGGAAGACGTTACAACAGATATCCGGATCACACCGGCCGGGGAATGGCTGCTCGACAACTTCTATCTGATTGAGGAACAAATTCGAACGGCCAGGCAGCATTTGCCGAAGGGGTATAGCCGTGAACTTCCGCGCCTGCTGGACGGTCCATCGGCCGGCCATCCGCGAGTGTATGACATTGCGTTGGAGACGATCTCGCACGGCGATGGCCGGGTAGATCCGGAAAACCTCTGCAGTTTCGTTGCCGCCTACCAGTCGGTGACCACTTTGAAACTGGGTGAACTATGGGCCATACCCATCATGCTGCGCCTGGCCCTGATCGAAAATCTTCGACGGGTTGCCGTCCGGATCGCCGCCCACAGAATTGATCGAAATCTGGCCGACTATTGGGCAGACCAGATGACGGAGATCGCGGTGAAGGACCCGAAGAGCCTGATTCTGGCTATTGCCGACATGGCACGTTCGAACCCGCCGATGGTGAGCTCGTTTGTTGCGGAATTCACACGGCGCCTGCATGGTCATGATCCTTCTCTGTCCTTGCCGCTTACCTGGATTGAACAGCAGCTGTCCGAGTCCGGTTTGACCATCGAACATTTGGTTCGCTCGGAAAACCAGCAACTGGCTGCCGACCAGATTTCAATAAGCAACAGCATCGGCAGTCTCCGTTTCCTGGGCGCGATGGACTGGCGCGAATTTGTCGAATCCATGAGCCATGTCGAAAAGACCCTGGGCGAGGACCCCGGCGCCATCTACTGCAAGATGGATTTTGCCACCCGTGATCGCTATCGTCACGTCGTGGAGAAGATTGCAACGAACAGCCCGTACTCCGAAAACGAGGTGGCGGCCAAAGCGATCCAGCTTGCGCATGAGGGAACAGCCCTGAAAGGCGGGGATGATCGAACGGCGCACGTCGGGTTCTACTTGATCGACGAAGGCTTGGCGCAGCTCGAACAAATTTCGGAAATGCGCATGTCGTTTGCCGGGCTTCTTCACAAAGCCGGCAGACGATTTCCCTTGCTGCTGTATTGTGGCGGCATCCTGCTGATAACTGCGGTTTTTGCCGGATGTTTCGCGGCAAAAGCATATGCCGTGGGTGTGCGTGGCTGGGCACTCGGGTTGGTCGGTCTGCTCTCGCTTCTGTGCGCCAGTCATCTGGCAATAGCTCTGGTGAACTGGCTGGCAACATTGCTGGTAACACCACGTCCGCTGCCGCGCATGGATTTTTTCAAAGGGATTCCGCAGGAATCGCGAACTCTGGTTGTGGTTCCGACCATGCTCACGAGCGCCCAAAACATCGGTGATCTGATCAAGGCGCTGGAAATCCGCTACCTGGCAAATCGGGGCGACCACATCCACTTTGGTCTGCTGACCGATTTTCGCGACGCCATCGAAGAAACACTGCCCGAGGATGAACCGTTGTTGTTGCTGGCCGGACAGAGAGTCGAAGAGCTTAACGAAAAATACTGCAGTCCGAATAACGATACGTTCTTCCTTTTTCATCGGCCGCGTTTATGGAATCCACAGGACCGGATCTGGATGGGATACGAGCGCAAGCGTGGCAAACTTGCGGACTTGAATGTTTTTTTACGCAGCGGATCGCGCGACAAATTTTCACGTATCGTCGGCAACACCGCGGTTTTGTCTGGTGTGAAGTACGTAATCACCCTGGATACCGATACGCAACTGGCGCGCGATTCGGCGCGGCAGTTTGTGGGCGCCATGGCGCATCCGCTTAATCGAGCGCGCTTCGACAAGGATCAACAGCGTGTTGTTGCAGGATATGGGATTCTACAGCCACAGGTGGCGGCAAGTCTGTCCGGCGCGAACCGTTCGCGGTATGCAAGCATGTGCGCCAGCGAGATCGGCATCGATCCGTATACGCGCGCCGTTTCCGATGTGTACCAGGACCTGTTCGGTGAAGGCTCCTTTATCGGCAAGGGCATCTATGATGTTGATGCGTTCGAACAAACCCTGGGCGGGCGTTTTCCCGACAACCGGATCCTCAGCCATGATCTTCTGGAAGGATGTTACGCCCGGGCCGGTCTGTTGAGCGACGTGCAGCTATACGAGGAATACCCATCCCGCTACAGTGCCGATGTGAGCCGCCGGCATCGCTGGATTCGCGGAGACTGGCAGATTGCTCGCTGGCTGTTGCCGGGTGTTCCCGGTCCCGATGGCAGCTTGCAGAAAAATCCGCTCTCATTGCTGTCCCGATGGAAAATCGTTGACAATCTGCGGCGAAGCCTGACGTCCGCAGCATTGACGCTGCTGTTGCTAGTGGGCTGGACCGTTCTGCCATCAGCCTGGTTCTGGACCCTGGCGGTTACCGGCATCGTCCTGATACCTTCTTTGATAGCATCGGCCCTGAATCTGCTTCAGAAGCCGTTCGATGTGACTCTTGGCCAGCACCTCGATGCCGCATTGCGCTCGGCCGGACAGCGCGTGGTTCAGTCTGCATTCACGCTGGTATGTCTGCCATACGAAGCGTTTTTCAGTCTGGACGCGATACTGCGCACTGCCTGCCGGATTATGATTACGCATAAGCAACTGCTGCAATGGAATCCATCGGATGAGTCGGATCGCACAAGCCGCACGGACCTGGCCGGCTCGTATCAACGCATGTGGTCCGGACCGGTTGTGGCCACTGCTACGCTGGTTGTACTTGCAGTATCAAATCCGGTTGTGCTGGCTGTGGCCGGGCCCATACTGTGTCTCTGGTTTGCCTCCCCCGCTATCGCCTGGTGGATCAGCCGACCGCTCGCCCGCCATCAGGAAAGTCTGACGGAAAAACAGACCCTTTTTCTTCGAAAGCTTTCCCGTAAGACCTGGGCGTTCTTCGAGACCTTCGTCGGCCCCGATGATCATTGGCTTCCGCCTGACAACTATCAGGAACATCCCGCTCCCGTGATAGCGCATCGCACATCGCCGACCAACATGGGACTCGCGTTGCTGGCGAATGTATCCGCCTGCGACTTTGGAATTATTTCGGCCGGAAAACTCATCGAACGGACGGCAAACGCATTCCATACCATGGAAAGCCTGGAACGATACCAGGGACACTTCTATAACTGGTATGACACCCAATCACTGCTGCCACTGCCACCGCTCTACATTTCATCGGTGGATAGCGGGAACCTCGCAGGCCATTTGCTGACATTGCGGCCAGGCCTGCTCGGTCTTGCCGATGGCAAGATTCTGGGTGAGCGTTTTTTCGAGGGCTTAAGCGACACCCTCGGAATTGTAGTGGATGCTTCAGCCGGCGTTTCTTCAGCATCGACTCAAGCCCAACTCGCCCAACTCCAGCAGGATCTGGAGTCCGCGATCCATTCCCGGCCCGCCACGCTCGTAACTGTGCGGATGTGCATTGAGCAGCTGGCCATGTCCGCCGAGGTTGTGATCACAGACCTGGAAACGCTCGATACTGCCCCCGGGAGCCAATTGAGCTGGTGGGGCCATGCATTCGCGGCTCAATGCAGAGATGCCCTCGATGAACTGACGATTTTCGCTCCGTGGACAGATCTTTTGTCTTCCAAAAGCAGAACCGGAGACTTCCCCGATCTTGATACTATCCCGACTCTTCGCGAACTGGCAGCATTGGGGGAAAAGCTGTTGCCAACGTTCGTCCATCTGCACAACTCTGCTGCCACACCTGAGCAAAGTTCCTGGCTTGATGAACTTCAAAGCCGGATCATGGCAGCCAGCCAGCACGCTACAACAAGGCTTGAGGCCATCAAAGGGCTTGCCCTGCAATGCGAAACACTCGCACGGATGGAATATGGCTTTTTGTATGACGAGACGCGTCATCTGCTGGCTATAGGCTACAATGTCGGTGAACGTCGGCAGGATTCCAGTTTCTACGATCTATTGGCTTCGGAGGCAAGGTTTTCCAGTTTTGTGGCTATTGCCCAGGGACAACTTCCGCAGGAGAGCTGGTTCGCCCTGGGACGTCTGCTCACGACCGTCGGTGGAGAACCGATCCTCCTCTCGTGGAGCGGCTCAATGTTTGAATACCTGATGCCGCTCCTGGTGATGCCGACCTATGAAAACACGCTGCTCGATCAGACCTATAAGGCTACCGTGGCCAGGCAGATCGAGTATGGGAAAAAACGCGCCGTGCCGTGGGGCATTTCGGAATGCGGCTACAATGCCATCGATATGCATCTCAACTATCAATACCGCGCTTTTGGTGTACCCGGCCTGGGGCTTAAGCGCGGACTTGCCGAGGACCTGGTAATTGCTCCCTATGCCTCGGCGCTGGCGCTGATGGTGGCGCCCGGAGAGGCGTGCAAGAACCTGGAGCGCCTTGCTGCTGAGGGTTTTGAAACCCGCTATGGTTTTTACGAGGCGATTGATTACACACCTTCGCGTCTGCCGCGCGGACAACGGAGCGTCGTGGTCAGATCATTCATGGCGCACCACCAGGGAATGAGTCTGCTGTCTTTGGCCCACCTGCTCCTGGACCGGCCGATGCAGAAGCGTTTCGAATCTGATCCGCAGTTCCAGGCAACCATGCTGTTGCTCCAGGAACGAATACCCAAGGCAACGGCGTTCTATGTGCATACGACCGAGGTCTCCGACCAGCAGGTTGAATCCAGCGCAACGGAAATGCCGATCCGGGTTTTCACAACCCCCGATACGCCTCACCCGGAAACTCAATTGCTTTCCAACGGCAGGTACCACGTGATGATTACCAATGCCGGCGGCGGTTACAGCCGCTGGAAGGACTTGGCCGTCACCCGCTGGCATGAAGACCGCACCTGCGACAACTGGGGCACGTTCTGTTATATCCGCGACCTGACCAGCAAAGAGTTCTGGTCAACCTCATATCAGCCGACACTCAAACGATCAAAGCATTTTGAGGCGATCTTCTCGGAAGGTCGAGCCGAGTTTCGCGACCGCAACCACGACTATGACACCCATACCGAAATCGCCGTATCGCCCGAGGATGACATCGAATTGCGGCGCGTGCGCATCACCAACCGCGCCAGGACGCGCCGGGAGATAGACGTCACCAGTTATGCAGAAGTTGTTCTGGCACCCCCTGCCGCGGATGCGTCGCACCAGGCATTCAGTAATCTCTTTGTGCAGACCGAAATAATCCGCCAGCAGCGGGCAATCCTCTGTACTCGCCGGCCCCGCTCCCAGGGTGAGCAGACGCCCTGGATGATGCACCTGATGGCCGTGCATGGGGCTAAGACGGGAGAAGTCTCTTACGAGACCGACCGCATGCAGTTCCTCGGCCGTGGAAACACTGTTGCCGATCCCCAAGCAATGAACGAATCAGCTGATGTATTTACAGCGGAGCTTTCCGGCAGCGAAGGCTCTGTTCTCGATCCGATTGTTGCCATACGCTTCAGGATCACTCTGGACCCGGGAGAATCGGCAACAATAAACATGGTTACCGGCAGCGGAGAAACCCGTGAAGCCGTCTTAAGCCTGGTGGAAAAATACCAGGACCGGCGTCTTGCGGATCGTGTCTTTGACCTGGCATGGACCCATGCCCAGGTGCTGCTGCGCCAGCTAAATGCCTCACAGGCCGATGCACAACTCTATGGGCAGCTTGCCGGTTCGATCATCTACGCCAATGCTTCGCTGCGAGCCGACCCGAGCGTCCTGAACAAGAACCATCGGGGGCAATCCGGTCTCTGGGGATACGCCATCTCCGGCGATCTGCCGATTGTGCTGCTTAAGATTGAAGATCCGGCCAATATCGACCTGGTTCGTCAACTATTGCAGGCCCACGCCTACTGGCGCCTCAAAGGTTTGGCCGTGGACCTGGTCATCTGGAACGAAGATCACTCCGGTTACCGTCAGTTGCTCCACGACCAGATCATGGGACTGATTGCCGCGGATAGCGACGCCCATATGACTGACCGCCCCGGCGGAATATTCGTGCGTCCCGCGGACCAGATTGCTGAAGAAGACCGCATCCTGATTCAGACGGTCGCTCGCGTCATCATCAGCGACAGACGGGGGTCGCTGGTGGACCAGATCCACGGCCGCAGTCCGGTGGATGTAAACGCGCCTTTCCTTGCCGCGACCCGAAGCAACCGTTCCCAGCCCCAAGCAGTCGCACCGCTGCCACGTCACGATCTGACATTCTTCAACGGTCTGGGCGGATTCAGTCCGGATGGCCGCGAGTATGTCATTACCACCGCGTCCGGACACCTGACGCCGGCGCCGTGGGTAAATGTGCTGGCCAATCCGAACTTCGGAACCGTTATCTCGGAAAGTGGTTGTGCCTACACCTGGAGCGAGAATGCCCACGAGTTCCGTCTTACTCCCTGGGGGAACGATCCGGTGAGCGATTCCAGCGGAGAGGCATTTTATCTCCGCGATGAAGAGCGCGGCCACTTCTGGTCGCCCACGCCGTTGCCCTGCCGTGGGACAACACCGTACGTTACCCGGCACGGATTCGGCTATAGCGTCTTTGAACACACCGAGCGCGGCATCCGCTCCGAGATGTGGGTTTACGTGGCCCTGGATGCTGCGGTCAAGTTCACGGTGATTAAAGTCCGCAACGAATCGGACCGGTCCCGGCGGCTTTCAGCTACAGGATACGTGGAATGGGTGCTTGGCGACCTGCGTCCGAAATCGGCCATGCACGTGACCACTGAAATTGACCCGGATTGCGGCGCGTTCTTCGCGCGCAACCCCTATAACACGGAGTTTCGTGACCGGACAGCGTTCTTCGATGTGGATGACGCGACTCGCACCGTGAGCGGCGATCGAACTGCATTCCTGGGACGCAACGGCACGCTGCGAACTCCTGCCGCCATGTTGCGTACCCACCTTTCCGGAAAAACGGGGACTGCACTGGATCCCTGCGCAGCGATCCAGGTAACCTTTGATCTGGCTGCCGGACAGGAACGTGAGATCATTTTCAAGCTCGGTTTGGGACGAGATACAGACGATGCCAGAAACCTGGTCAATCGCTTCCGGGGAGCAATGGCTGCCCGCAACGCCCTTGATATAGTCTGGCAGCACTGGACGCACACCCTTGGTGCGATAAATGTGGAAACACCCGATAAGGCCTTGAATGTACTGGCCAACGGCTGGTTGCTGTACCAGACCCTGGCATGCCGTCTTTGGGCGCGAAGCGCTACCTACCAGCCGGGTGGCGCATTCGGGTTCCGCGATCAGTTACAGGACGTGATGGCGCTGGTTCACGCCAGACCGCACCTTGTACGCGAACATCTGCTGCTGTGCGCATCCCGTCAATTCCCGGAAGGTGATGTTCAGCATTGGTGGCATCCTCCAACGGGCCGGGGCGTGCGTACGCACTGTTCGGACGATTACCTCTGGCTGCCGCTCGCGACCTGCCGTTATGTCCTTACAACCGGGGACACCGGCATATTGGATGAGCCTATCCACTTCCTCCTGGGACGCCCGATAAATGCGGACGAAGATTCATATTATGATCTGCCCGGGCGCTCCGATGAGGTAGCGAGCCTCTATGAACACTGTACCAGAGCCATCCTGAACGGCCTGAAATATGGTGAACACGGTCTGCCGCTTATTGGTTCCGGTGACTGGAACGACGGCATGGACCAGGTGGGCGGACAGGGCAAGGGTGAAAGCGTGTGGCTTGGATTTTTCCTCTATGACGTGCTCATGCGTTTCTCCGGGGTTGCCCGCGCCCGTGGCGACGTGGCTTTCGCCGATCGCTGCATATGGGAAGCGGAAAATATGCGACGCACTATCGAGAAAAATGGCTGGGACGGCGAGTGGTATCGCCGCGCCTATTTCGATGATGGCTCGCCATTGGGATCGTCAACCAACCCCGAATGCCGGATTGATTCGATTGCCCAAAGCTGGTCCGTTCTTTCGGGTGCAGGAGATCATGAGCGCTCACGCTTGGCCATGGAGGCGGTGGATGAACGTCTTGTGCGCCGGAAGGACGGACTGATCCAACTCCTGGACCCGCCATTCGATACATCGGCGCTGAATCCGGGCTACATCAAAGGGTATGTTCCGGGAGTCCGGGAAAACGGCGGTCAGTACACGCATGCTGCCATCTGGGCAACCATGGCCTTTGCTCACATGGGGGACAACCGGCGCACCTGGGAGCTCTTTACAATGATCAATCCGGTGAACCATGCACGGTCTGCCGAGGAAACCGCCATCTATAAAGTGGAACCGTATGTTGTCGCAGCCGATGTCTATGGAGCACCACCACATACCGGCCGCGGCGGCTGGACATGGTACACGGGCTCGGCTTCCTGGATGTACCGGCTGATCGTGGAATCTCTCCTGGGATTGACTCTTGAAGTGGACAAACTGCGTATTTCGCCATGCCTTCCCGCGGATTGGGAGGGTTTCAAAATGCACTACCGTCATCGGGAAACGGTCTACCACATCGAGGTTCTGCAAACACCTTCCGGGAACGGC
>WSSedB1CaDRAFT_10000997_pt1 | contig 11376 bp, 9 predicted proteins | sample WetSurSB1Cattail_FD_9460 | JGI IMG/M metagenome (IMG submission 9460)
CCATTTTACATAGAAACAGCTGCGGTTGCCGGTATGGCAGGCTGCCGGGCCGTTCTGTTTGACCTTGATGACGACAGTGTCGGCATCGCAATCGGTCAGGACTTCGATAACCTCCTGGGTATTGCCCGACTCTTCGCCTTTCATCCAGTACTTGTTGCGGGTGCGGCTGAAGAACCAGGTCTTTCCTGTTTCCAGGGTCAGGTTGAGGGTCTTCTCGTCCATATAGGCCACCATCAATACTTCGCCGCTCTGGTGGTCCTGGATGACGGCCGGGATCAGCCCTCCCATTTTGTTGAAATCAATCTGAATCACATTCGTCTCCTTGCTGAAAGTTGCCACATAAGCGGTAAGTATAGGTATTAGATGTCTGAATTGCAAGAATGTCCGTGCTGGAAGAAAAAGTTTAGCTTTGCTACGGGGGAACAGATCAAGCGTTGCTTTGAAATGCCATCGGCAATGTGTTAGCATGCTCCCTACTTTAGTGTTCAGTTGATGGAGGAAATAATGAAAAAAGATATTGTGGCAAAGGGAGCTATCCTGCAGAGGGACCGCGAAACCTATGCAATTGCGCCGCATATTCCCGGTGGGCTTACCGATACTGCTACTCTTCGCAAAATATGCGACGTTGCGGATAAATACCGGCTGGAGCTGAAACTTACCTCGGCCCAGCGAATCATGTTGATCGGAATAAAAGAGGAAGAGTTGGATACCATCTGGGCGGAATTGGCGCAAAAGCCCGGTGCAGCCATAGGGCTGTGCGTGCGCAGTGTCAAGATATGTCCCGGCACGACCTACTGCAAAAGGGGCGTTAAGGACTCCGTCTCCCTGGGGCTCAAACTGGATGCGCGGTACCATGCCATGGTCCTGCCCAACAAGATGAAGATGGGGGTTTCAGGCTGCATGGTCTCCTGTGCCGAATCGGGGTTGAAGGATATTGGAGTCATTGCAACCGCTAAAGCGTGGAGGATACTGGTGGGAGGAAATGCCGGGGCGCGGCCGCGCTTGGCGGATGTGCTCGTTGAAGTTGCGGCTGATGAAGATCAGGTGCTTGCCATCATTGAGAAAATAGTGACGTGGTACCGGAACTCGGGCCGCGAGGTGCGTCTTGGGCGGCTTGTGGAGGAAATGGGCATTGAAAAGTTCCGGCAGGAAATTCTTGGTTAAACCGTTTCTCAAACCTGAAGCCGTGACGTCTGAGGGGCAGATCAAGCGTAATGCCGGAGTTCATCGCCGCCTGTAAATATCATACCAGTTCAACTGAATGAACTCCGCCGCCGTTGTTACTATGGCCTGAAACGCCCAAACGGAGGCATTCTAAGCGAGAGCTGCACGGAAGTCGTTGCGGCTTCAGGTCAAAGGTCGCATCTCTGTACCGCCATGAACAAGCTTCTGATTCAAAAGTCATCCGATGATCCGCCGCCGTCAAAACCGCCTCCTCCTCCGGAAAAACCGCCGTCATCTCCGGAAGCACCACCACCACCGAAGAAGCCTCCGCCCCAGCCACCACCGTAATACCCTCCGCCACCTCCGCCACCGAACATGCCGGAAAAGAGAAGACTGAGCAGTAAACCTCCAGCAAAGCCGGCCACGGCGAGTATGAGCAGCATAATCAAGCCAACGGCGGGAAATGCAAGATAGGCTGCCAGGGGCAGCCCCGCGGCGCCGGCAAAGCCCCCCAGATATCGGGAAAAAGAACCCAGAATGACAGCGGCAACAGCTGCCAGCAGAAAGAGCGTAACCGGTGATGTTGATTTTTGGTGGGGCTTTTTACTTGTATCTTGGGGAGATGGTTTGAATTCGCCCTTGGTGGCCGCCATGATTCCATCCACTCCTGCGGTAATGCCTTGGTCGAAGTCGTCTGTTTTCATGTGGGGCCGCATCTGTTCCCGAATGATCCTGCTGGCGGTTACGTCGGGCAGAACGCCCTGCAGGCCCATGCCGACTTCGATACGCACCTTGCGCTCGGCTTTGGCGAGGATCAGCAGGACACCATTATCCTTGCCTTTCTGGCCGATTTTCCAGGAGTCTGCCACCTTGATCGCGTACTGATCGATATCGTCACCCTGCAGGGAAGGGATGGTCAGCACGACGATCTGGGTTGACTGGTCGCGCTCGAACGCGGCCAGCTTCTGTTCCAGATTTGCTGCCGCTCCGGGAGAGAGCATGGCGGCATAGTCATTGACACGCCCGGTGAGTTGGGGAACGTCCAATGCCTGCAGCGGTAGCGGCAGCAGAATCATGAATACCAACAGAAGCAGGTTTTTCAAGTTCATGGAGCGGTTCATGTTTTTTTTGTCAGAACTTTATCTTGGGCGCCACCTTGGCGCCTTCTTCGGCCTTGAACGCTTCCTTGCGCTGCAGATGCAGCAACAGCGAATTGGTCAGGGAATTGGGGAAGGTGCGGATGCTGGTGTTGAAAGTCTGCACCGCACTGTTGTAACGTTCGCGGGCGACATTGATGCGGTTCTCCGTTCCCTCCAGCTGTTTCTGTAGATCCATGAAGTTCTGATTAGCTTTCAGATCGGGGTATTTCTCGACCACCACCATCAGCCGGGAGAGGGCACCGGAGAGCTGGCCCTGGGCCTGCTGAAACTTGTTCAGGCTGGCGGGGTCGTTGAGGATGTCTTTGGATACTTGCATGGACCCGACCTTGGCGCGAGCCTCGGTGACCGCTATGAGCGTGCTGGCCTCATGTTTTGCGTATCCCTTGACCACTTCAACCAGATTTGGTACCAGATCGGCCCGCCGCTGGTAGGATGATTCCACATTACCCCATGCGGCAATGACCACTTCCTCATTGGCCTGCATGGTGTTGTAGCCGCAGCCGGAAAGAAGTGCAAGCATCAGGATCAAAAGAAACTTCGTGAAGAATCGTTTCATTGTGTTATTCTCCTTCTCTATTGTTATGGGACTAATCCTACATGGTTCGATGATCTTTTCAAGTTGTAAATGGGGGGAAGTGCCGTCCGGTGTCGCCGGCCATTTTCACGTCAGAGATTCCTCGGTCATTTTCTTTGCGGCATTCCAGTCTTCAAATATTCTTCACCGGCAAGGATGTTTCGCTCGCGCTCTGCCATGACATCACTATGTCAGGTTGGTGTGTCGGCACAGGTCATCCTAAAGGTCCTTCATGATGCGGATTTTGTCCTTGATGGTTACTTGCTTCGGATATTGTCGCTTTGCGATAGTTCTTAAAGTATTTAAAGCCCCCTCGGAATCTAATTTGGAGGCTGCATAATCAGCACTCAATAATTTGTCAGTCAAGAAGAGGTCGTATTTTTCTGCCGCTTTATTGGCTATCGACCTTGCCAGTTTATGGGCATCCGGCAACCCCTCCTTCAACAATGCACGCATGTTGTTGTCAAGCTCATCCGATGATGTGTTGGCAACCACAATAGCTATCCCTTCATTTGCCGCCTTCATTCCCTTTGAGCGGAGCATGGCAGCAATGGTATCTATCACCCTGTCACCCATCCAGCAGAAGAGATATGTTGAACTTCCTTGCTCCAGTATCCCTCTATTTGCCAGGTCAAAGCGATTGAAATTCTCTCTCGCTTCGGCCAAAAGCTCCTTCGCTTGAGCATCCAGAAAGGCCGGGATGCTTCTTTCTGTGTAGACTGTAAACATTTCCTGCCGAATTCGGTCATGAATCCAGCCAGCCTGTCCGCCGAATATTGGTGGTACCCCGCCTTTTGAGGGTTTCAACACGATTACCTTTTTTGTTGAATCAACTTCTACAACGAGCCATCGCCTGCCACCAAAGATGAGCAGGGAATCCACTGCCACGGGGCGGTCGATGGGCAATGTTCCAAGTGTTCGGTCGCCGGATACCAGCCGGTATTCCTCCGGTGTAGAGAAGGCGGTATAGAACGAATAGTGATTGACGATGCGCTCTCCCAGCTGACCATGGAGCAACAAGCCATCGCTTGCCTGCATGATGAGACGCTGGTCTCCCAGGCTCCTCAGGAACTCGCCAAACATCTGCTGACCGACAAGCGGAAATGGACCACTCTTGCACAGGACATTGTATGCCTGGGCAGCTGTAACCCCGCCGTATTGGGCGATCAAGGACAACATCTGCTGAACGAGGGTCGAGAGGTGAAGCCCTCCGGATGGTGGCGGTTCGTACCATTTCGTCAGCAAAAGTCTCACCATGGCAATTGTCTGCACCAGACCGGTACGAAGGCAATCCGAGGGATCGGATTTTTCGGTTAGCCCATCTTCCTGGATATAAATCCTGAGAATGGCAGGGTCACCTTCCCTTCTTCCTGAACGGCCAAGACGCTGGCGCATACTGGCAACGGAAGGAGGAACGCCTACTTGGGCGATGCTAACCACGGAACCAATGTCGATGCCCATTTCCAGTGTTGATGTACAGACGACACTAACCGGGCGCGACTTGTCCTTTATCGCCTCTTCGGCGTTTTCACGAAGCTCTTTTGAGAGGCTGCCATGGTGGGGCCAGAATTCGTTCGGAAGGTGTTTCTCCTCGCACATCTTGCGGAGCAGATCGACAAAGAACTCTACCCGGTTCCGGCTGTTGGCAAAGACCAGGTTGCTGCTTCCCCGCAGTGTCTTGAAGAGGTTTTCCCCGATATCGAACAGGCTGCCGTCCGGTTGAATCTCACATTCAGTCTCCCCTGCTGGAGCCAAAGCAGGAGGTGTCTGAATATACCCTCGCAGAAGCAACCGAAGCTCCTGGCCGGTGGCCGTGGAGACGATCATTTCCGTCTCAGTGCCACCATCAGGTCTCAGAAACCGTGATGCTAGATGCATGTCGCCGATGGTAGCGCTCAATCCGATTCGCGGTACTTTTCGTTTGATCGCGAATTCGATGCGGTGAAGGAGTGACTGCAACTGCTGGCCCCGTTCGGAACCGATGAAGGAATGAAGTTCGTCAACGACGATGTACAGCAGATTGCCGAAAAGCTGCGGAATGGCGGTTCCATGGTTGACAAAGAGGGATTCAACGGATTCCGGGGTAATCAGGAGGATGCCGGTTGGTTTCTTGAGGAACTTCCCTTTCTTGCTGGTGGAGATGTCGCCATGCCATGGATGTACGGAGATGTCCAGGCGTTCGCACAACTGCTCCATGCGGGAGAACTGGTCATTGATGAGAGCCTTCAAAGGGCTGAGGTAGACGACGCACGCGTTCTGGTTCTTCTCCATCAGGAGCCTAGAGCAGATGGGAAGAAATGCGGCTTCGGTCTTACCGGTTGCCGTTGCCGCCGCAATGATTACATCGGTATCTCCGGCAAGAATAGGCGGGATCGCCCGTTCCTGTGCGTCTCGCAATGCAGTCCATCCCTGGTCCCATACCCAGCGGCGCACCTTTTCATCAAGCAGGAAGAAGGCTTGTGATTCTTCAGAGCTTGAAGGAGGCAAGGCTATCCTCGGCATCGGCAGAGGGTGCCGGAGAAGTCAGGGTGTTGGCTGCGACCATCTCTTCCGGTCCAAGGTCCAGGTCAGGATTGATTTCCGGCTTGATATCCACCGTTCCGAGAATACCCTGCCATGTTGTCTGCCGGTTCTGCTCCAGCACGGAGAGGAGGTTAACGAAACTGGTAATCGTATTCCGCGGGGTCCGAAAATAGGCGTCCCCGATCCTTTTGGAGCAATGTTCCATGAACGCTTTCAGAGCGTCATCGGGGATAAGGTGGTCGTCTGTTTTCCCGTAGGCGAAGACGTGTCGAATTTTTCCCAGAAGGATGTAGAAGTCTTCGGGACTGAGATTGCTAAGGCGCAAGACAGGCCCGCTGTAATCGACCAGTCCCTTGACGGCGAAGGTGTTTTCAGCAAGCCGGGATTGAAGCGCTGAATAGCTATACAGCCCCCGGCGAGTGTCCATCAGGAAGTCTGGCGTGCCCCCCATGATGAAGCCAAGGCCGACAGCGGTGCCCTGCAAAGAGTCGTTCAGTATCCGGAGAATCTGCTCGTAGTTGGAGTTCCTGGCCTGTACGTTAGATAACTTGTATATGTTAACCAGTTCATCCAGACAAATCAGCATCCCCTCGAATCCGGCAAGTCTCACAAACCTGGACATCAGCTTGAGTTGGTCATAGAAGGTGCCGTCGTCGATGATGGTTCTCACCCCGAGGGTCTTGCGGGCGTCGGTTTTTGTCGTGAATTCGGCGCGGAGCCAGCGAATTGCATCCGCCTTTAGCTGCTCGTTTCCCGTGTCATGTCCCTTCCAGTAGGCTGCAATAACATGGGCGAAATCATAGCCGCCGACCATTTCCGAAAGGAACTCCAGTTTTTCATGAATAACGGTTTCCGGGTTTTTACCGGATACTTTTGATTCCCTGAGTGCTTCCGTGACAAACCGCTCCACGATGGACTGCATTGCTCCGCCGTCCGGCTTGGAGCGGGTTGATATATTCCGCATCATCTCCGCGTAGAGTGATCGTGCTTGTCCACCGGTGGCATGCAGGCGCCTGTCAGGGGTTAAGTCCGCATGGACGGTGACTAACCTCTTCTCAAGGGCTATCGCCCTGACGAGATTCAGGAAGAAGGTCTTGCCGGAGCCGTATTCACCGATGACAAAGCGGATACCGGAACCATTGTCGGCTATCCGTTCGATATCTTTGATGAGTGCTGCGATTTCGTTTACCCGTCCAACCTGGATGAGGTGTTGACCGGTACGAGGCACAACTCCGGCGCGTAGTGATTGAATGACGGCGTCGCGGTCTTTGGGGCGGATTGCGGTGGTCATGCGGTTAGCTCCTTGGCATATTCAGGATTGATTTCAATAGGGTCGTCGCCTTCGAAGAATGGACCTCCGAAGTGATCATATGATGCATCGTTGATGCTGTCGAGCGTTCCGTCCAGCATCAGGCTATGACGATCTGCTAGTTTTCCCAGATCATCCCGCGCCCATATATGCTTGGTAGCCAGTACCTGCATGAATGAGAATGATTCGGAGTCAAGACCGGCAATGGAATCTTCTGTAGTCGTTGGTTCCGGGACTGCTGTTCGAGATGGCACCGGTGCGTCTTCGGTGAAGACGCCTTTGAGGAGGGCAGAAACGGCGTCCGATTCCACACGTATTGCTTCTATTCTGCCCATATCGAGAGAAAAACTATGAGCAGGTTTTGGTGGGGGTGCGGGGATGGCATGCCAGCGTTGTTTGACAGAAGTAGCGGGCTGGACGGCAACAGGACAGGCAGCGAATTGCGCTTCTCGGGCTATCTTTTGCTCCAGCCACTCTTTGTGGATTATGAGGTTTAGATTCACAAGTTTTTGCAACCAATCAACTATCCTCACCTGCGCAAGCTCACTGGAACTGGACGTCTTGTTATCTTTTTGAAGTTGTTCCCAACAGTAGCGAGACATGGCGTTTCGTCGAATGCTTGGCCATTGGGCATCAAATGATTGGTGCTCTGCTGGTTCACCAAACACCTCTATCAGCCATTTTTTATCGTTTTTTGTCAGCGATTCGATGTAACGATAACCCATCGTCAAATAGTCGATGCGAATGTTATGTAGCTCTCGAATATCGACATAACGTGCCATTAAATTTATGGGTGCCCTCTCACTCGAAAGAGACTTGGCAAAATCTATAAGCACGCATGAAGTGTACAGGGCACAAAGAAGGTCCTCGTGAGGCTGTATGTTTTCTTTACGTTCTCGAATCAACGCCCTAAGTTGCTTGGCAATTTTAGAAGCTGTTTTGGGCCCACGATCCAAAATATTTTTGAACTCGCTAAGTTTTGCTATCTCAAGTGGCAAGAATGGGAGCAACCATGCATAGGCCTTCAGGGAGCCTTCTTTCAGGCGACGCCACTGTGTTGTTTCTTCAAACCACTGATCACTAGTCTTCAGCACGATGTTCTTGGTAAACACAAAGTCATTATGCTTTATAGACTCCACTATTTCTGGATCGGACATGGATTCAGTGCTAATCTTTTGGATAATTTTCTCTTTAACTACAAGTACATCAAATGTACATTTTGCACCTGGCTTATGTGTTTTCTTTTGAGTTTTATTGACCGTCGAATCATGATCAAGTGGAAAATTGTTCCTAGAGGCCCATTCTTTACTTGCTACACTGAGCATAGTTTCCCAACTATCGAAGCTGGTACTTAATCGAATGAAATCATTCCATTCTTTATCCTGAATTGAAAAGAATTTTTCTTGGTCAAATGGATTAAATCCCCATGCAGTATCAATTTCATTCATAGATGAAAATATTGTATATTTAGCCATAAATAAATTTGTAAGGATATCTGATAAGTTTATACGTACATTAGTGATGCCAAGCTCGACATTTTGCTTCTCCTCTTCGACAGCTTGTTGTTCAGAGTCAACTTCAACAGCAGTTTTTTCAGTTTCTAAAACCTGTTCGATCTCAGCATCTTCTTGAGCAATACGCTCCCGCATACCCATATTTTCGGAATCAAGAATCCACTGTGTTTCAATAGGAGCCAAAACAAGATCAAATGGATTGTCAATCGGCTCAATATCTTCTGTTGCTTTTTGTTTTAAGGCAACTTCAGCAGATGACTTCTCAGTCGCACCGGCAGTAGATACGGCTGCTTTTTAAGTTGCTAAATTCTGTTCAATTTCAGTATTGACTTGTGCAACGCGTTCTTGCAATGCCGCTTTTTTGACATCAAGGATTCGCTGTATTTCGGTATCAACCAAAGCAGTTTTAAGCCTATTGATAATGTTCATAGCAACTTCAGCCGCTGCTTTGACCTCTGTCGGATCTTTTTTAACCACAGCATTGACTTGTAAAACCCGTTCTCGCATAACCGCCTTTTCAGAATCAGGAATATGCTGTGTTTTGACAAAGACCAAAACGGCCAGAAGTCTTTTAATAACTAGTTCTTTTTCTTCGGATGCTTTTATCTTTGCTGCTACTTCAGTAGCAGCCTTTTTCACAGCACTAACATCAGCTACGGCGTCTTTTTCAGTTGCTAAAATAAATTCTATTTCCGCATTTACTAGATCGACGCGTTCACGCATAGCCGAATTCTCGGTATCAAGAATCCTCATAATTTCAGCATGGACCGAAGCTGCGGCACCAAGTCTATTGATATTTTGCTCTTCATCTTCGGCGTCACCACCATTTTGTTGCGATGTAGAAATGCTTGATGCTGAGGGGGTAACTTGCAAAGACGTCCTATATTGTAGAGATCCGCTATCACTTTCAAGAATCGGATTATTGATGTCTTCAATTAATGTTGATGGAAAATCTTCACAGGCATCACAAATAACTCGAAGATGTAATTCAGATGAGGTTTTCGTAGAATTCATTGCTGCATTGATATTATCGGTTTGAAAATACTTTGTAATCAGCCAAATTACCAAGGCGACGATACCAACCGCAACGAATAGATACCAATACTTCGCTACCATGGATAAAGCAATCAGGCCGATTATGACAATTCCGCAACCAGGTGATTTTTTCTTAGCCATGACAAGTTCCCTCTACAACTATTTCCAGCTCTCGCTTAATTTTGCGGTCTTTTACATTTCTGGCGGCAAAATATCCTCTTTGTTTTTTTTATTAATAAATCGTGAACTGAAAAAGGCATCCCCAAAGGCATAACGAGAGATTAGAATGTTTTTTCTGATCCAATCAGCTTCTCACGGTCAATGAGTATTTGAGTGACGGTTTTACCATCACGTTCCCTTACTTCCACATTCACAACGCGCGTGGATGACTCAAGAACAATTTGAGCGAACATATCATTAGCTTCGTCGTAAGAGACAGTAGCTAAGGAAAATACAAGCCATGCGAGCTCGTTTCTCTTCCGAAAGTAATCACGTTGTTTACGTTCGTTGTCGTCGCATGAGTAGTTGGGATGCCATTCGCCATTCAACGCGAGTGCTGCACTGGCGGCCCAGTTGTAAAACTCATCGAGAAACTCTTCTTCCTTGTGATAGCTGCGGCTATAGCGATTCATGACGCATTTCCTTTCTACGAATAACTACAGATTAGTGATAGGCTGTCATAATCAGGAACGAACAGGGAAATCCTTGTCTCCACGGCCTACTTTACCTTCTTGGGGCGCGATGTCTTGCCAGGCGGCAGAAAATTCTCACCAGATACCACCGCCCTTCCTGTCTTGGCCTCCAGCGCCTTACGCGCCTGCTTTGCAATCGCCCCGCCCTTTGTGGCGGCAACCTTGTTTTCGGTCATCCCGGTCGCCTCATCTGTCTCGGCGATCTGTCGCGTCGATAATTCCGCCAGTGCGGTAAAAATCAGTTCCGCCTCGCTCATGTGGTCGCGCAGATTGTGATTCTGCAACCCCTTCATGTCCTTGTGATCCTTTACACTCACCCCCGACCATTCCTGGTGAATGATGTTGGTAAGAATCGCGAACTCCTCGTCTTTCTTGATATCGTGATTTACCCAGTAATCGGTCAGCTTGTTGCGCGTTTCCTGCCCGGTCATGCGCTGCTGAATCCACTTCTCGCTACGCCCGTGCTTTTGCCATGTCTCGCGGGCGCGGTCCAATGACAACGCGGGATCGGCCATCTCCTGCATACGCTCGTAGCCCACCTTGGCCAACCAGAGCTTGATCGGCTCCGCTTTCGGGCTTGGGACGGACTGCACCAGACGTAGCAAGGTTTCGGCGGTGGCAACATCGGTAAGGTAGTTTTTTCCATCAGCGGCAGGCAATTTCAGTCGGTGACAATTTGTCACCGACTGGTTTCCTTCCTTCCCTAGACGCTCTTTCAGCTTGTTCCAGTACTTGCGCGCCGTCTGGAAATCCGGCTGCTGAGTCAGTACCTGAATAATATCCACCACCGAGAACCACCAGGTTTCTGTCTTTTCGTCATAGACCCGGCGGATTTCGTGGGCTTCAAAGATAGCGGGTTGGATTTGCATGGTTTCGGTTCCTTACAATTGGCTGGTGCTTGGTGCGGCAATAACTATCTTGGTGGAGTCCAGAGCATTATCCTGGTCCAAAACTTTCCAATCTATTGACAATCTCCGGATCAATTTCAATAGGGTCATTGCCTTCAAAAAATGGTTCGCCAAAATGGTCAAACGAAGCATCGTTGATGCTGTCGAGCGTACCGTCCAGCATCAGATTATGGTCGGCGGCCAGTTTCTCCAACTCCTCCCTTGCCCAAGTGAGCTTGGATGCCAACACCCGCATGAAAGCGAACGATTCGGGATCAAGTCCGGTAATAGATGCATTCAGGATGACCGGCTCGGAAACTGGCGTTGTTGGCTGCGCTGGTTCCTCTTCAGTAAATATATTGTTGAGGATGGCAGAGACGGCAACGGTTTCCGCCAGCTTTGCCTCGATGCAGCTCATATCCAGGGAAATGCCCTCGGTCGGTTTCGTCGGCGGTGAGGGGATGGCATACCCCTGTGGCCTGACGAAATCGACGGTCTGGACGGTAACCGGCTCAACG
>WSSedB1CaDRAFT_10000998_pt1 | contig 11362 bp, 8 predicted proteins | sample WetSurSB1Cattail_FD_9460 | JGI IMG/M metagenome (IMG submission 9460)
TTTCCAATTCATGCGATTCCAGTGGACGCGCCGGCGGGCTAACTATCAGGTTCGGTCCCTGTCGATTGATTCTGTGCCAGGAGGAAGACACAAACGGAGGCTGATGGGCGGGTCCGAGTCTGTAGAGCAGGGCTCCGTTTTCACTCCTGGTTTCATAGCCCAGTGAAACGAATAACTTCTCCAAAAAAGTAACCAAACTGGAATGATGAATATACTCGTAGATAAGCTTTTTCCCAAACCTGATCCGATTCTCCCCCTGTGGAGTAGAAGACCACTCAATCCCCTCGTGGAAAAATCCGCAAGTGATCAATGTTTTCTCAAGAATTAATGACTCACTTTCAAATGCCGTCATTCGGACTTTTAATATTTTCTTAGCGGCCCAAGTCAGAATTTCTCTCCTCAGAAATCTGATGTCCAGCCCGGTTGTTCTTGCTTCATCAGATGTCCAAAACACTGAGAGGACTATTTCTTGATCCTTTTCCAGGGACCATGCTGAAACACCGTGGGGTTTTCCTTCAATTTCCAAAACAGTTATGATCCTATTCTCATCATTAGGTGAGAAGGGTTTGTTCCTGGAAAGAAAATCTGGAAACGATCTTCGTCTGGGACTGTCACCCAGCGACGACGCTATCTCAGCCAAGTCCTTTTCAGTGGCGGATCTGATTATTGGTTTCATGACTGACCTTGATCCATGCAAAAGAACAATGTCATAATAAAGGGAACATTGATGGAAGAGCGCTTTTAACTCCACCATATTAGACTACCCTGTCATGTTAAATGAAGCCTTTTTCTAATGTTTGCCAAGATTATCAGACATGACGCGTAAATTTGGTTGGAATATTTCTTTGACGTTATTTCAATTTAGATGGAGTTATCAAAACGCCCGGAGGAATGGATGCCTGATTTCTTAGTCCCATGCCTGGTCACAGGCGCTCGAGGGATGCTCGGACATGATTTGTGCGCCGCATTGAACCAGGCAGGCGTTGGCTATGTTGCAACAGACCTGGGGGATATAGATGTAGGTAGCTTGGATTCGGTTCGTGACGTTTTCAACAACGTCAAACCTGGAATGGTGATCAACCTCGCGGCAATGACCGACGTAGACGGATGTGAGTCATCCAGAGATGAAGCTTTCAGGGTTAACGCTACTGGTCCCGAAAACCTTGCTCTAGCTTCCGGGGATTTCGGGTCCTATTTCGTGCACATAAGCACCGATTACGTCTTTGATGGTTCCAAGAATCAGCCGTACCTTGAAGATGACACTCCCAGTCCATTGGGAATCTACGGTAAGTCCAAACTAGAGGGCGAGATAAGGTTGAGGAGGGTTCTTGAACGAAATTATCTGATTGTAAGGACTCAGTGGCTGTATGGCTCAAACGGCAAGAATTTTGTTGATACCATAGTTGGGGCCGCGAAACGAAACAGCAAACTCAAAATAGTGAATGATCAGCGAGGGGCGCCTACCTACACTGTAGATTTGGCGAACTCAATATTGAAGCTCTGTCAACTCAAGCCTTCCGGAATTTTCCATGTCACAAATTCTGACACCACTACATGGAGCAATTTTGCTTCCAAGATCTTGAACTTCGCAGGGATCGATGGTGTAGAAATTGAGGAGATCAGCACTAAGCAACTTGCTCGTCCCGCCCCCAGACCGCTTTATTCAGTTCTTGACACTTCCAAGTTTGAGCGTTTCACAGGTATGAAAATGCGATCTTGGGACGAGGCTGTCAGAGAATACATATCTACGAGGAATTACTAAAAATGGGAATGACAATAACAGAAAAGATACTAGCCGTTCACGCCGGTTTGGAATATGTAAAACCTGGGCAACTTATTGAGGCTAATGTAGATATCGCCCTCGCCAATGACATCACGCTTCCGTTGGCTATAAAGCCTTTCAAGGAAGCAGGGGGAGTCAAAGTCTTTGATCCGGAAAAGGTAGTTATAGTCCTGGACCATTTTAACCCGGCACAGAGTATTGATTCCGCCATGATGTTGGCAAAATCCCGTGAATTCGCAAAAGCAATGGGGATCGTCAACTTCTTTGACCTCGGATCAATGGGCATCGAGCACGCGCTTCTCCCCGAACTAGGGCTGGTCCGTCCCGGGGATTTGATCATAGGCGCAGACAGCCATACCTGCACATACGGCGCCTTGTCAGCATTTTCCACAGGAGTGGGAAGCACCGACTTCGCGGCGGCTATGTTGACCGGTAAATGCTGGTTTAAAATCCCAGAATCGATGAAATACATCCTAAAGGGCAAATTTGGGGCATGGGTTAGTGGAAAGGATCTGATTCTCAAAATAATTGGAGACATTGGGGTGGACGGCGCGCTGTATCATGCCATGGAATTTACAGGGGAAGGGGTATCAAGTTTAACCATGGCTGATCGGTTTACAATAGCAAATATGGCTATAGAGGCCGGCGCCAAGAATGGGATCTTTGAATTCGATTCTATTACCAAGCATTACGCTGACCTGCATGGCTCCAGACCTTATAAGGTATATGAATCTGACAAGGATGCCCAATATTCCTCACATTCTGAAATAGAGCTGGACGAAATACCGCCGCTAGTCGCATTACCTTTTTCTCCGGAAAACGTGCAACCTGCGGCGGAAGTAAAAGACATGAAGGTGGACCAGGTCGTTATAGGATCATGCACCAACGGCAGGATTGAGGACCTTAGAATGGCGGCGTCCATCCTGAAGGGCGCCAAGGTCGCAAAAGGAGTAAGGCTGATTGTCATCCCGGCGACTCAGAAAGTTGTAACCCAAGCCATTAGAGAGGGGATAATTGAGACTATTATTGAGGCCGGCGGTGTAGTTTCTACGCCGACATGCGGGCCATGTCTGGGTGGTCATATGGGAATACTGGCGCGTGGTGAACGCGCCATTTCCACAACCAACAGGAACTTCGTCGGCAGAATGGGTCATCCTGAAAGCGAGGTAATTTTAAGTTCGCCGGCCGTAGCCGCCGCAAGCGCATTAACCGGAAAAGTTACAGATCCGGGAAGTCTTTGAGATATTGAATTTTGGAATTGCGCCGACCCAAGGATTTGAGATATGATTTGTTCATAAAGACCAGAAAAAATGGACAGAGTAAAAAAAACTTTTTCACCGGGTTTTTTTGTGTTAGGCTTGACGTAGTGGCTTATGGATCAGAGTGGATCGAGAAAAAATATCTTGACTTCTTGGAGCCATTCTGATAATCAAAGTATCAAATTGCTTTTCTTTGTCTATAATTCCACATTTGGTTCCACGCTTTACTTCTGTGGAGCCTAATAAAAGGAGGATTTGGGTATGGTTAAAAGAATGATCGTTCTGCTAGGCGCGATGGCCATCATGATGAGCGCGATGGTTGTAGCCGAGGCGCAGGTTTCAGGGATGCCTGTCTGTGCTAACACTGGGGACATGATAATGATTCCCATGAAAGTGAAAACAACCTTCAGCAAGGCCACTGCTGGAACCGCCGGCGGCGACAGCACATTGATGACGGGCGGCTGCGAGCAGTATACTGGCGGTTTTCGTCCTTGGGGTGTCTGGAAAGGCACAACCTGTACTGAAAAAGTTCAGGTTATCCCCCCGAAGTGCGTGGCTCCCGCTTATGGTGGACCTGTCGCTTGGGGCGCTCCTCCAGTGCTTCCTCCGAACTCAAAGCTCGTCAGCAATATCGAAAAATACACCGTTAAATCCCCCGGCTGCAATCCCTGCGTAACACCAGGTCTGGGATACGAAATGATCAAGAAGCAGCAGGTTAAATAAAGTCTGAACTCTCTGATTTACATCTTTAAAAGACCGGAGGTTTCTCCGGTCTTTTTCGTTCTATCTTCTGACCTAATGAGGTGATTCATTGACATACGATTCTTACGTTTTGATTCTGGACTACGGATCCCAATATACTCAACTCATAGCCAGAAGAGTGCGGGAAGCTGGTGTATATTCAGAAATCCATCCTTTCCACAGCGGCGTGGAGATTGCCAAGACTCATCGCCCGTCGGCCATAATTTTGTCCGGAGGCCCTGCCAGCATTTACGATCCGGATTCGCCCCAGTTGGATCCACGAATCCTCGACTTTAAAACGCCCATTCTCGGCATTTGTTACGGACTCCAAGCCCTGGCGCATACTCTGGGAGGCCTGGTAGAAAAGGCTTCGGAAAGGGAATATGGACGCGCCGTGCTTACATACGTTTCCCCGGAGTCATCTCTCTTTTACGGAGTCGACAGAAACGGACCACAGGTCTGGATGAGCCACGGGGACAAGGTCATCTCTCCTCCGCCTAATTGTCATGTGGTTGCGTCGACTCCAGACACCCCCGTTGCCGCAGTTGAAAGTCTGGACGGACTGGTTACCGGAGTGCAATTCCATCCGGAGGTTGTCCACACCCCGAATGGTCAATTGATTCTCGAGAACTTCCTCTTCAGGATTGCAAAGATTCAACCGACTTGGTCAATGTCATCATTTATTGAAAATTCGTTGCGGGATTTGAGTAATCGAGTGGGGAAGGCGCATGTCGTAGCGGCTCTATCAGGTGGCGTGGATTCGTCAGTTATGGTCGCTCTCCTGCACAGGGCAATCGGAGATCGTCTGCACCCTATCTTTGTAGATAATGGCCTCCTTCGTAAGGATGAAGCCAAGCAGGTTCATGAGTTCTTGGAGGACGGACTTGGCATCAAGGTCGACCATGTTGACGCTTCTGAACGTTTTCTTAGCAAACTCAAAGACGTTATTGACCCCGAAGAAAAAAGAAAAATTATAGGAGCCGAGTTTATTGGCGTATTTGAGCAAGAGGCGTCGAATTTTCCTGACGTTCGTTTTCTTGCTCAGGGCACACTTTATCCTGATGTCATAGAGAGTATTTCTTTTAAGGGTGGTCCATCAGCGACGATCAAGAGCCATCATAACGTGGGAGGCTTGCCGGAAAAGATGCGTCTGGACCTGATTGAGCCTTTGCGGGAACTGTTTAAGGATGAGGTCAGGGAATTAGGGATCACTTTGGGATTGGACGAATCTCTTGTATGGCGTCATCCTTTTCCCGGTCCGGGCTTGGCTGTCCGAATTCTCGGCGAAATCACCAAGGAAAGGCTTGATCTATTAAGAGAGGCGGACGCAATAGCCCTAGAAGAGATCAAAAGAGCTGGTCTATACAGGGAAATCTGGCAGGCGTTTGTGGTTCTCCTACCTGTAAAATCGGTGGGCGTGATGGGAGACGAAAGGACCTATGAGCATGTTGCCGCTCTGAGGGCGGTCCACTCAACGGATGGCATGACTGCCGACTGGTTCAGAATACCTCATGAAACTCTGGCCACAATTTCAAACAGGATCATAAATGAAGTAAGAGGTATCAACAGAATAGTTTACGACATCTCTTCAAAGCCCCCTAGCACTATTGAATGGGAATGATTTTCTTACAATGAATTAGAATCTCTGAAAGAAAAAATCCAGTCTGTTTTCCTGAGAGCTTATCAAGATTTCTCCAGGTCCTTGATGTACTTTTTAAGATTGATTAGCTTCTCGGGCGGGAAATTGAATATGAGTTTGCGAATTAGGTCAAATTTAGGGTCATCTTTCAAGCGTTGGTAGGGTTTGAGTCTAATTTCCTGGCCGGACGCGCTAATAATTCGCATATCCATATCTCCTGATCAACCATTTAGTCGGGAGCCATTTAATTGTTCCCGCTAATAGTTCAACTAATTTAGAAAGTCAATCGAAATCACCGCCACCGTACTAAATATGTGGCAAACCTACTTGCATTGTAATTTCAGTATGTTATCTTTTGTGGCGGGGGTTGAAGGTATTTAGATCTGGATCCGAAGTAGATGGAATCTCGGGAACTCAACAAACTTCATTATTGTCAGAATTGGCCAACACAATTCCGATTCTTTGACCCAAAAAAGAAGACCGTCTCCGGGAAAGTATCAAGGGGGGGGAGTCATGATACAAATGAAGACGGCCTCACGTATACTAATTTAACTGTATACACTCAAAATGTCAACCGGTAAAGGGTTAGCGCAATATTGTGAGAAAAATCCAAATGATTGGTAATCAGACCATTGCAACTATCCAGCGTCATGATCTTACCAGAAATCCTTGAAGAACGGCGCATGCTCTACTCAAGCATGTTGCCCTTGACGCGCTTCCTTCGATAAGTTAGAAGATAGCACAAGAGTTTGGGCTCTAAATGAAGGTTTCATCAGTTGTCAGCTTTCCAGGCAGGAGTTGAACAATGCCGAAATCCGGAGACGCACGTAAACATCCAAGGATCAAAGTCAGAGTACCTAACTCGCTTCGCATAAAAGTCAAGGAAGGAGACTGTCTTGCCGACCTCCTGGACATAAGCGATGGCGGAGCCGGAGTTGAATTCTTTGATTTGTTCGACGTTCTCATATTTTCCGAAGGTGATTTAGTAAAGCTGGAGTTCCTGTTAAAACCAGAACAAGTGAATAATGAAAACGCGTCCAAAATCCTGGACTCTATCCGTAAACACCAAAAGGTCCCTCAGGGCACGAAAGCGAAAATCGAACACATAGACTTGACTGAGGATGGTTTTGAGGCTGACGCGAAGATAGCTTGGAATTACTTGAATCGGCTTGGTTTGGAATTTATCACCTAGAATACAAATCAATCGCTGGATTGAAGAGATAGATTGTGACCCCTAGATGGCTGTTGAAGAGAATTCTGAAATGGGGCGTGGAATTGGGCTCCGAAATCAGCGGCGCAGGTTTCATTTATCGGAATTCCTCATATTTCAAAAACGGCTTTAGAATACTTACCTATCACCGAATTACCAAAAACCCTCTTGATTCTTACAGCCTGAAAACTTCCCATTTTAAAGATCATGTCGCTTTCCTGACGGACCATTATCCTGTAGTGAGTTTGCAAGAAATGGCGCTTGGGTTGCAGGGTCGGTCAAAGTTGGATAATGGCTCGGTATGTATCTCTTTTGATGACGGTTACTCCGAGGCGGCCGGTGTGGTTGGGGACATTTTAGCTAGGTTCAATGCCCCTGCCTGTTTTTTCGTCATAACCGGAATACTGGATAAGAAAACAGAGTATTCAGGTGGTGGTTATCTGGAATGGCATGAAGTCAAAGAATTAAAGAAATCGGGATTCAACATTGGTTCGCACACCGTGACGCACAGGAGTCTCGGAGCGCTGAGCCTGCATGATGTTGAACTAGAACTCAAGGATTCATTCGATCGCCTTGAACAGGAACTTGGAACCGTTCCTGACGGTATTTCATATCCGTACGGAACGCTCAGGGATTTTTCTGATGGGATTGTCCAAGCGACACATAAATGTGGATACCCATATGCGGTTACGGCCATACATGGATTAAATCATATCGGATGCGACCAATTCAGGCTTAATAGGACGACTATTACAGCAGGGGATGGTCTGAAGACGTTCAAGCTCATCATGAAAGGATCTTTAGACGCTTGGCGAATAGTTGATCAGTGGGGGTACCGATTACAACGCCCATCATCTTCTCTGGAATAAAAAAGGCTCTTCGCTTAAATACATACGTATGTTCCACAGCAAGGTATCTTAAGCCCAAGTTCCCCCGCTCTTGATTGCGCTGCCTGCAAAGAATCGCCGTGGATGAGATCAGGGTTGGTCACAAATCCGCTATCTTCCAAAGTTAAGGCATGGCATAATGAAACGGCTGCTCCCCGGCGTAAGCACAAATATAATGGCGGTTACTGCACGCCTCATCGCTGTTTCTTCTATCTTTTAAAGAACTAGTGTGACATTCCGACAATTTATTATACTGTTTATGGATGGAAACGCCATAATGTCCGAATGTATCAATGTCCATCCAACCGGAGGAACGTCACACTAGCTTCTACCTTGAGAGTGTAAAAACACTTATTCAAGGTGATCAGGCTAATGGGTCCGATACCAGTGTCGTAATAGGCGCAGACAACACTACCAAAGACACTCAATTCTCTCGTAACCCATACTCCCCCCCACTAATGATTATGAACCCCAAAATTGGTTTCACTATTGACAAGGAAGTTTAAACCAAGCAGATTTTTTGTCAAGCAGGATATGAGCGAAATGTCACATTATTTGTAATTATCGCCCTTGATGCCCATCTTAGCCATCTGTCGTGTTAGCGAGAAGCGAGATATGCCCAGCAACTTTGCCGCTGGCTGAACCTTGCCTCTTGTCCTACGAAGAGCGTTCTCGATGTAATTCAACTCAAGGTTTTTCGAAACAGATGGAAGTGAGCGTGTTTCCACAGGTAGGCTTTCGTTCTGTGGCGTTTCGGAATGCATGTCTATCAAATCTTTAAGCGACTGGAACAGTTTACGGTATCTCGTTTCGCTTTCTCTTAGAGAAAATTCAGCCCGTTTTCGTAAGGCTATATCCTCTATTACGGTCAGGCACCCAGAAATCTCCCCTAAGTCATTATACTTTGGAGTCAAGACAGATCTAAGATAGGTTATCTTACCCCACTTGGTTGTATAGGGAGTCTCAAAATCGGCTGCGACACCTTCTGTAAAGCAACGCCTATAGTGTTCGGCAATTCCCGCTTCAATAACTCGTGGATTAGTAAGCATGTTAATTTTACGCGTGTACTCCAACCCAGGCGAACCCAGGATCTCTAAAATGCGCCTGTTAGCCTCTAATATTTCCCCACTCTTGCTCACGGACATCATTCCAACAGGAGCATCACGAAATATTATGCGGTATTTTTCTTCACTCTCCTTTTGTGCTTGTTCAGCAAGTTTCCGAGTTGTTATGTCTTCATATACAGCTAGGCATCCAACTAATTCTCCTTTGGAGGAGTACGCCGGAGTCAATATTATTCTAAGACATGTCTTTTTCCCCCACTTCGTTGTGTACGGAACTTCAAAATCAGCTCTTTCCCCTTTTGTTATGCAATCCTTATAGCGCTTTGAGATTCCGGCATCTATTAGGGGCTGGAACGTAAGCACATTAATCTCTTTTGTCTTCTCGACGGAAGGAGATCCCATCACCTCCACCATCCGGGGATTAACCTCTAATATTCTCCCAGTCTTGTCTATTAAAGCAATTCCCGTAGGAGCATTCTCGAAAAGCAGACGATATTTTTCTTCGCTCTCTCTCAGGGCCTTTACCAAGGTTCTTTCCAACGTTACATCCCTTCCACAGCCTACGGTCCCTATCAAATGGCCCTGTTCGTTTAAGAAAGGAGACTTGTGAACGTCGAGATAGAGGAATTCCCCTTTTACATTCCCAAATTCATCAAACCTTTGAGCTTTTTGCATATTCATTACCACTGCGTCAGAATCGATGCAAATCTCTCCAAAAGTATGCCAGTCCGTGGTGTCTAGATGAGACTCTCTCGCTCTCTCAACAAAAAACATGTCGTCCTTACCGACTGGTTCCTCAGTGTCTTTGGCGAGTAACAGCTTTTCGCAAACAGCCTTGTTTGTGAAGAGGAATCTTCTGTCAAGGTCTTTTGCCCAAATTAGGTCCGGCACGTTATCACACATCAATCGCATCATTGAATAAAGGGCCTTATATTGTTGCTCACTTTCGCGAAGAGAATCTTGAGCTATCTTACGCCGGATGACGTCTTCCATCACGGCTAAGCATCCTTCGACATTTCCATGGTCATCCAACTTGGGAGTAAGGATGGTTCTGAGACAAATTTCCTTCCCCCATTTGCTGGTATAAAAAAGCTCGGTGTCAATTGGTATGTTCTCTATCATGCAAGTTCTGAACAGATCTGAAATTCCAGCATCCACCAGAGGAGGAAAGGTAAACATGTTGATTGCCTTCGTAGCCTCAGGGCTGGGAGAACCGAGGATCTCCAGAATGGATCGATTGACCTCGAGAATCTTTCCCTCATTGTCCACCAGGACTATCCCTACTGGCGCAATATCGTAGAGCAGACGATATTTACGTTCACTTTTACTCAGCAGAATTTCTGCACGTCTGCGTTCCGCAAGTTCAACATTCAACCTCTCATTTGACTCCAGCAAATTGGCAGTCCTCTCTGCGACTTGTGTCTCCAGTTCTAGTTTGGATCTTAGTAATTCTTCCTCTGCCCGTTTGAGATCGGTATGATCGTTGCCGACGGACAATATCTCCATCACGTTTCCAATTTCGTCGAATATCGGCTTGTTGGTCCAGGAGATCCAAACGCGTTCCCCACTTTTTAGCATGTTTTCGTTCTGGTTTTTTGCATACAATTCCGGATGAATACTGATGTCCCGGATCATTTCGATCAAGTCTTGACCTGCTTGGTCAGTTTCGGGAACGATGGTTCCAACTACATTCCGGCCAAGGATCTCACCTGCTTTGTATCCGAAGAAAGTCTGACCGAATTTGTTTAGGAACGTGATCTTCCCTTTTGGGTCCCATCGAAGAATGATGCTATTGGTAAGTTCAACGAGTTCGATGTAATTGTTTTGAATCTTCTGCAAAGTGTCCTTTGCATGCTCAGATTGATGACGCTCATCAATTCCTTCCTGATCTATCATTGAACACCATCCCGAGTTCTAATTCCAATTCCATAAGTGCGCTAGATCTCCTCTGCCAGGCATTTCCAGAGACACTTTATAGGGTTTCAATCGAGCCTCCTCCAAAACTGCGTTAAAAATTTGTGATTGCAACATCGATACAACTTGTTTAGGGCAATTTCGAAGGCAAGAGTAATTATGTATTAAGTAAGGCTTTTAGAAGTTAAGGCGGTAACAAGGGCGTTTGTTACCTTCGTCACCTTTCATAAGATTATTGTCGTAATACTATTCTTGGGGTGTTATCGAAGACGTCAGCAAAATGTTAGCATTGGCAATAAAAACGGCCGCTGGGCTTTTCTCGACGACCGTAAGTATTGAAATCATGGTCGGGACGACTGGATTTGAACCAGCGACCCCTGCATCCCGAATGCAGTGCTCTACCAGGCTGAGCCACGTCCCGACAATCGATAATATTACACTTTTAGCGTATTGATGTCCAGTCTTTTAATCAATTTCTCAACTTTCGCACTTGGCGATAAAGCCTGGCCTGATGAGGACTAGGGCCTCTTTTATCGTTGCTTCAATTATTTCCAGCGCTAATCGTTCCGATGTTGAGTAGAATTTGCGCATTTTATTCCATACGACCGAGAGTATACGAACCAAGGCTTCGGTGAGAGTGAGGTCGTGAATTTCGTCCGAAGTGGCAAGAAACAGGCTTCCCATTGTCCTATCATCAGAAGCGAATCGTTGTTCCACAGCAAGGAAGATGTAACGAATCATGACAATGGATGAGTGTGCCAGAATGGCGTCGAAATCCCGGACCTTTCCGTAGATGCGGACTACATCCCCATCGGAAAGGGAAAGATCAGCGCATAACAGCGCCAACCATTTCGAGCCATTATTG
>WSSedB1CaDRAFT_10000999_pt1 | contig 11357 bp, 19 predicted proteins | sample WetSurSB1Cattail_FD_9460 | JGI IMG/M metagenome (IMG submission 9460)
TGTCTTCTCTTGTAATTGCCGACGCGATTTCTTCGGAGGCTTCGGGATTAAGCCATACTCTGTCAAGCCCGCATTCAAAAACTTTGGAAGCTAATCGTCTCTGGTTGAACAGGTCTGACATCGTTATTCACCTCTTCCAGGGTTCAGCACTTTAATCCCGAGTTCTTCAGCTTTTGCAAGGATTATGGCTTTCTTTCTTGCACCTATTTTCGCTGCAATTCTTATGGCCTCAAAGGAAGGATCAACAAGCTCGAGTTCAGCGACACAGGAAATAAGTACATCCATAAAGCCAGACGGATGCAGGCCTTTTACTGCAGCAGGGCTTCCGTACCCTATCTGGGCAAGGGCTCCTTTTGCTTTATACTTTCTGCGCTGTTTGCCCTGTGTACCCCTCGGGCGCCTCCAATTGTCATCAAGTCTCTTGAATTTATGACAGGCTGCTCGCTTGAACTGGGGTTTCTTTCCCTTCTGGACTTTTCTTACACCAAATAATCTTCTTGATTCGGAGTCCATCTCAGGGGCAGGAACTGAAGTACCTTTTTCATTGGATTTGTTCGCCATTGTAACCACCTCAGGCCTTCTGTACAATATAGATCCCATCCTGGAAAGTCCTCGGATCGAACCTTTTGATCTTGGTCTTCTGTTCAATGTTTGCTGCAGTCTGCCCTACATCTTCCTTGTTAATGCCGTCAATAATTATCTCGTTTCCAGTTACCTTAACTTTGGTCTCACCAAGAATTTTTGCAATTCTTGGCTTCTTTTCACCAAGGAAGTTACCGATTACGAGGATCTTACCTTCGGGTTTTACCTGCATCGGGAAGTGAGCGTACACGATTTTCATTTTGCACTCAAAGCCTTCAGTTACGCCTATGATCAAATTGTTGATATGGGATGTGAAGGTCCCAACCATGGCTCTCTGCTCTTTCCGGTGGGAATCAGCATCCACCACTATTTCTCCTTCCCGAACTTCTATCTTGACTCCAGGATACCAGAATCTTCTTTCCACAGTTCCCTTAGGACCTTTGACTGTACAAAGATCCTGTGAGAAAGAAACGGAAATTCCTTCAGGAATCTCTATTGTTCTTGCAATCTCCTTAACCATTTCCTGTTCCCTCCTCAGTATACATAAGCAAGAAGCTGCCCACCGATTTTCTTCTCACGGGCGTCGTATTGGGACATTACCCCGTTAGAAGTTGTTAAAATAAGGGCACCAAAGTTTTTTGCAGGCAGAAACTGTTTCTCCCAGCGCTCAAAGCTGCCTGTTCCTACTGAATAGCGCGGTTTAATTGCACCGCATTTGTTTATTCTTCCGACAAGGGCAATGCTATAAATTCCGGCTTTTCCATCATCGATAAATTCAAAATCTCCAATGTAGCCAAGATCCTGCATAACCTTTAGCACGTTACCAATATTCTTTGAAGCCGGCCTTATAATGCACGAACTCTTCCCAATGGCTTCCGCATTCTTGATTGTGGAAAGGGCGTTTGCAAGAGGATCAAGTAATACCATTTAAATCACCTTACGAATACTTCTCAAAACCCATCTGGTGGGCCATCTCCCTGAAACAGTGCCTGCAGAGGTATATATCATATTTGCGAACAAGGCCTTGCTTTCTCCCGCAGCGCTTGCATACGTTTACTCCCCTTCCGGACTTATTTATCTTCTCTGCCATTTACATGACCTCCACGCCATAGCTTTCGTTAAGGAAAGAAATCGCATCCTCTACTGTGACCCTGTGGCCTGTAGGGATTTTCCTGGCTGCGATCCTTCTCTTGCAGATTCGTTCTCCAGGGCGTTTGATCACGACAGTTACATCCATTCCGAAAACCCCTATATTAGGATCGTATTTCATGCCTGGAAAATCGGTGTGTTCTTCAATTCCGAAAGAGACGTTTCCAAGGGAATCGAACTGGGATCTGGCCAGAGTTTTGTCAACGATACCTAAAGCAATCTCAAGGAATTCCTGGGCTTTCTGGCCTCTTAGAGTTACTTTGCAACCTATGGGTTCATTCTTTTTGATCCCAAAGGTCGGTAAAGTCTTCTTGGCAAAAGACCTTACAACTCCCTGGCCTGTGATAGCCTTGAGGATTTCTTCAGCATTAACGAGGTGCTGGCCGCTTTCTCCAACACCCATATGGACAATGACCTTCTCAACGACAGGAGTGCGCATGTTATTACTCATGGCATTTCACCGCCCAGTCTAATTTCCGGCCTGTCCTCGCCAATAACAATCACGTAATTTTCTATTGTTTCGAATTCTTTTTCTCCGGAAATTGTAACAGTATTGTGCCTTGAACTTTTTACTTCCCGGATCTCCTTGATTTTCCCTATTTCACCTGAGTGCTGGCCTCCCACAACCATTGCGAGATTGCCTACCTTGAACTGAAGGTGTTTAATTACCTCTTTATCAGGAACCGAGAGAATCAGGGAATCTTTTGTACTGTACTCATTAGAACCCATGATGTTGGTCCCGTCACTCAGATTAAGCTGTACCTTTCCTCCCGTAAGGGTGACCTTGTTATCGATCCTGCACAGCTTGTTGACATTTGTTTCATTCAGTTTATGGAGTACCAGTCGTCCCTTTTCATCCTGAACCATCCTGTATGATTCATTTATGAGCGGAAGCGTAATTACATCAAATAGCCCGACCGGAAACCGGATGTCTTTTCTGGGAGTCCCATCCACAAGCACCTTACCCTCCGAGAGGATTCTTTTGCCTTCCCTGCTGTTATCCACGATTTTGAGAATGTCGCGGATAATAAGTCCAATCGGAAGACTGCGTGCCTGGCTATGTGGACCGGGGCGAGTTGTAGAGACCCATTTAAAGCCTTTCCTCCCGATCTTCCAGCTTTTTGGGACTGATAATCTTTTCTGGTGTGTCAAAAAATCACCTCCTCATTTTTTAATGCTTTTTTCTCTGCGCTCGTCTTTCAGTTCAAGTTTTGTGATCATAACATTGGAAGGGTAGATAGGTCTTTGGACTTCGGTGCCATCCACTTTGGTGGAAATTACTCCATCCACGGAGATTGTGCTGTCCTTAAGGGAAACAGCCTGCACCTTTCCTTCGGTGCCCCTGAAATCTCCGCGCATAACCTTCACAGTGTCTCCTTTGATGACTGCAGCGCTTCGTGTGCCGTACTCTTTTGTGAGTTCTTCACTGAGCCTTGCACCCATAAATTTCTGCCTGACATGGAGAGGCGCATTGTATCTTGCCTTTCTCTGCTTTCTGGGCTGTTTGGATACCATAATCACTACCTCAGACAATAATGGATGCTGTGGTTCCGATCTTAGGATATCGCTCAGCCACTTCTCTTGCAACCGGACCTTTAATGTCCGTGCCTTTGGGAATCCCTTCTTCGTCCGTAATTACCATGGCATTGTCCTCGAAAGACACATGCAGCCCATCCGGACGGCGGATTTCCTGCTTCTGGCGAACTACCACTGCCATAAGAACCTGTTTCCTCATTTCGGGAGTCCCTTTCTTTACCGAAACGACGCACATGTCCCCAATTCCTGCGCAGGGCATTCTGTTCTTAACTCCTCTGTACTTTTTAACAGAGATTATCTCAAGGACTTTGGCTCCTGTATTGTCCACGCAGGGAACCCTAGCTCCTGAATTCAGAGACCTTGGGATGCTGGAGCGGATACCTTTCATTTAGGTACCTCCGCTTTAACTACCACATAGGATTTGGTCTTGCTTATGCGCCTGCATTCCGCAATTGTAACAATATCGCCAACTTTTGCTGAGATGCAAGGAGGATTGTGCGCGTGAACCTTTGAGCGCCTCTTCTCGTATCTCTGGTATTTTGGCACCATTTTCATATGCTGCCTTTCAATAACTACCGTATTATCCATCTTATTGCTGACCACGGTACCCACAAGGATTTGACCTCTTACGGGAAGTGTACCGTGGAAAGGACAGTATACGTCCTTACATTCTGTAGATGGTGTCGGTATATTTAATCCAATATCTCTTGCCATGAGTTTAGCCCCATTTACGTAACTTTTTAATGTTCTTGATCCGATTTTCGGGTTGTGAGAGCAGCAGGTTTCCCTGAATTTTAACGAATATATCGGATCTGCGGCCTTTTTCGGAGAGCTCGGCAGGAATTCGGAAAATAAACTCCGAATCCGCCTTTGGAATCTTTTTTACCCTGGACTGCGAGTTTTCTATAATCAACATATTCTTCGTCTCGCCGATAACCAGTCCGTGGGTCCCTATAAATACTGGATTAGTGGAACGAATCACTTTAACTTCGAGCCCTATCAATTCATGATAGATCAGAGTCGAAGGTATAATCTCCACTTTAGATATCATTTAGCTCATGCTGAATTGTCTTTATCCTGGCAATAGTTCTCTTGATTTCCCCGATTCGTCCCGGGTTATCAGGAGCTCCGCCTGCAGATGTAAGGGCACGTTCCCTGACAAGTTCGCTGCGTAGAGCCTCGATTTCATCAGCACGTTCGTCAAGTGACATTGCCCGGATTTCACTGGCTCTAAGAATAGCCACTTACTTTCCCTCCTTGTGAACCCTTGCCATAGGATGCCAGTAATCATAGGTTTCATGCTTGTGTTGCCAGACACCATTAACCTGTCTGCGGACTTCGTCGGATCCTTCAACATGTATAATTTCAGCTTCTTCAAAGTCGTCTGATACATCAACCTGAGGTTCTTCCTCAGCTTCTTCGGGCTCAGCGACTTCGATTTCCTCTGTTAATTTTTCTGGCGCTCCTTCAGGTGCCATTTCAGGTGCAACTTCAGGTTCGCTTTCAGGTGCTGCTTCAGGTGCTGCTTCAGGTGCTCTTCCCGGTACTCTACCTGTTCTATCAGGTGCTCTTCCAGGTGCTTTTCCTTGAGCTTTTCCCGGAGTTCCCTGTCTGGGTTTCGCCCTTCTATCCCTTTCAGAGGAAGCTTGTTTCTCAGTGGGTTTCTCAAACGGTTTTTCGGCAGATTTTTCTACCGGCCCAGCGCCAATTTCACTTTCTTCCCTGATCCTGTATGAGTCAGGAAGAACTACACCGGGCTGAATGATACGAACTTTGCAGCCAAGAGTACCTAGCTTTTTTATTGCTACTGCGAATCCTTCATCTACGACTTCTTGCACAGGATTCCCAGAGTGTTTTATGTACCCTTCAACGAATTTCTCAACTCTTGACCTGGCACCTGTAAGCTTTCCGGAAATTACGACTTCACACCCAAGGGCGCCTGCATTCATGACTGCACGAATAGTATTGTGTCCGGCTTTCCTGAAGTACCAGCCTCTCTCAATCGAAGCTGCAAGTCTGGATGCCATCATTTGAGCATTAAGCTCAGGTCTCTTAACTTCCTGTGCGTCAATCTGCGGGTTTTCAAGGTTGTATTTTGTCGCAACGTCCCGTGTAAGCTTTCTGATAACTTTTCCGGCTTTTCCGATTACCATTCCAGGTTTTTCGGAGAAAATAATAATCTGGGTGCCCATAGGGGTCCTGTTAAGTTCCATGCCGCCGTAACCGGATCTGCTCAACTGCTCAGCAAAATACTCGTTCATGGAGGCCTTGACATACCCATCATTGACAAATTTTCTCTCTATTGCCATTTAGCGCACCTCAGAAAGAATCATTTCTATATTAACAGTTTCCGTATCTTTTGGAGAGGCTCGCCCTCTAGCCCTTGGCATGAATCCGTGAATAACTCTCCCGCGCTGAATCGCAGTATGCATAATGTACATGTTTGCGGACTCAAGACCTTTATATTCAGCATTGCTTTCCGCATTTTTCAGTACCTTAAGGATCTCCTTAGAAGCATTGACCGGATACCTACCAGCAGCCATCGGACCTTTTCTATGTCCTGTGCCTTCGTGGTGTCTTTTGAAAGGTACTGCCTGCTTCAATATAATTACGTCCTCTAAAAACTTTCTTGCTTCAGCTACCTTCATACCCTTTATTTTGTGACAGATCTCTCGAGATTTTTTAGGAGAAATATGTAACTCGGAACCCATAGCCTTAGAGGTGATTTCAGGGTCTCCATTTATTGAATAATTAATTCTTGACATTCCCTTTCACCTCACTTCAGCGGCACGAACTTGCTTGAACGGGTTGCTCCCACACCTGCACTGCCATGGTTAACTTTTGATCTTGTGGGAGCAAATTCTCCAAAGCGGTGTCCGATCATTTCAGGCTGGAGGTCCACACTTACAAATTGCTTTCCATTGTGGATTTCGATGGTATTTCCGATCATTTCCGGCAAGACAATCATGTCTCTGTGGTGAGTCTTGATCTTTTTCCCATCCTTGAAATCGTGCATGACTTTTTTCTGCCCTTCCGTATATCCGCGTTTGATGCTCCTTCGTTCCCTCGAAGGCAGGAGCTCAGCGAACTCTTCAAGACTCATTGTCTGAAGTTCCGGAACGGTTTTCCCGCGGTAGGTATATTCACCCTTTCTCTTCGGTAACTTTGATGATGATTTTTTTACCATAACGAATACCCCCTATCAGCGTTTCATCCCTGTCCTTCTGGCTGCAATCAGCCCTACCTTCCTTCCCGGCGGGGCATTCCTGCTAACAGTTGTAGGCTTTCCCGGATGCTTCCAGGCACCTCCACCAAACGGGTGGTCACGCGGATTCATGGCGACCCCTGAAACCCTGGGATATTTTGCAGCTCTTGTTTTGAGCTTATGATACTTTTTCCCGGCTTTTAGCCACGGCCTATCTACTCTTCCCCCTCCGGCAACAACACCTACGACTGCTCTGCAGCTTGGGTTGAGCCATTTGATGGACCCGGAAGGCATTGCTACTGCTGTTCTGCCAGGCTCATGAGTTACGATAGTCGCATATACTCCGGAGGAGCGAACGAACTTGCCGCCGTCGTTTGGTTTTGATTCGATGTTGCAAATGAAGAAACCTTCAGGCACTTTTCCTATGGGTACTATATTTCCCGGCTTGACCTCAGCATCGTCTCCGCATTCTACTGCATTCCCAACTGCAATACCTTCGGAAGCCAGCAGGAAGATTTCTTCCTTTTCAAAGGCCACTTTTGCAATTGGAGCTGAACGAGCAGGGTCGTGCTCTATGCCTACAACTTTTCCGGTAAGAGTAATATTTTCATCAACACGCGGATGCCGTAGATCTGCTTTGTACTTGTGAGAAGGAGCTCTATAGGTAGGGGTACCTCTGCCTCTGTTTTGTGATATGATTCGTTTACCCATAAATAACACCTCACACTAACCCTATCCGGGTTGCGATCTCATGTGCCGACTCCGGTTCCTCAAATGTAAGGATCGCTTTTTTCATGCCCTTCATAGTGGTCATAGTACAGATGGATTTTACCTTGAATCCGTACAACTTTTCAACATCCTCTGTGATCTGCTTTTTATTAGATCTGGTATCCACGATAAACTGGAGCTTGTTTTCATCAAGCAGCATCATCGCTTTTTCAGTAACAAAAGGATATTCAACTGAACTCATTGGAATGCACCCTCCAACTTCTCAATCGCAGACTCTGTCCAAATAGTGAGTCGGCCTGCATGAGCGCCCGGTGCAAGCAGTTCGGCATTCAGTGAACTTACGGTTGCAACATCTACTCCTGACAGGTTTCTTGCAGCCTTCTGAATAGGGGCTTCGTCCCCGGCAACAATCAGGATGCTTTTCTTATGCTTGTACTTTCTACCTCTCAGTTTTCCGCGGCCTGCTCTTATATGCCTTCCAAATTTTGCCCTCAGGACATCTTCATAGACTCCTACAGCTTGTAGAGCCTCTATTACCTGCTTCGTCTTTTCCAGGTTCTCAAGGGCATTTTCCATAACAATAGGAAGCTCGGCTTCAAAGAGATGACCTCTCAGACTTACAAGAGTGGGGTCTTTGGTTGCTGCGATCGCAGATCTGATTGCATAGCGCCTTTCTTTTGTGTTTACCTTCTCGCTCCTGTCGGCTTCGGGCTTGGGCGGATGTGCTCTTCTTCCACCTCTTGCATGCGGAACTCGTGCAGCTCGGCTGCTGTTTGTGAGCCTTGGAATCTGGGCGACACCTCGTCCGGATCCCCAGGACCGTGCAGAAGTTTCCATTCCTGCGTAGAGCCTGGGACCATAGGGCTGAAGCCTGTTAGCCTGTGCCGCGAGTACTGCTTTTTTGATCAGGTCAGGGCGAAAATCCATATCGAATACATCTGGAAGTTCGATTTCCCTGATTACCCGTCCTGTAAGGTCCAGGGTTTTAGCTGTTCCCATTTTTGTTCACCCCTGTTTGGATTCCCTGCTTATGTACAGGATATTAGGTTCACCAAGATCAGCTTTCTTTGCCCTTATGGGATCTCTTAGCCTGATGAGTCTCTTGGAAGGTCCTGGAACACTGCCTTTGATCAGAACATATTCTCCACGAATAAGACCGTAATTGATGAAGCCGCCTTCCGGAGTGACATCTGTTCCGTTTGAACCTATCTTAAGGATACGCTTATTGAATTCCGTTCTCTGATGATATCCCATCTGCCCCATTTGTGGGACTCTCCATGAGACGTGTGCAGGGTGCCAGGGACCAAGAGTGCCTACTTGCCTGAGGCTTCCCTGTCTGGAGTGCTTGCCTTTCATCAAATTGATACCCCAGCGCTTGACAGGCCCCTGTGTACCTTTTCCGATAGTTATTGCAGCTGTATCGACAAGTATTCCGGTCTTAAAAACATCGGTTACGCTTACCATAGTGCCAAGTATTGACTTTGCATACTCGAACTTGGTTTTGAGGTCTTTAGCGCTGATCCCGGATTCCATAATGTCCGGAATTTTTTTAGGAACCCCAGTAAGGCTCTTTGGCAGAGTATAAGTAACTGCCTTGATATCGCTAATTTTACCTTCTTCGATCATTTTACCAATGGTCTCAAGGTTTCCAGCCAGGTTTTCATCGGTTGGCACGCTAATCCTGCGCCTGAGCTCAGGATCGAGATCAGATGCCCATGCCTCTGCAATAGCTCTTTCGCCTGCAGTGTCTTCAGCGTAAGCTCGGATAGCTGCGACCCTTATTGCAGGAGTTTCGATAACAGTTACAGGTACGGAGATTTCCATACCCTGTGTAAGGCTGTTCTTTATGTCATCAACCATGATTACATGGGTCATACCAGCCTTGTATCCTGCAAAACTCTGTAATCTTGGTTCACCCGTAGCCTCAGGCCAGGCCCTGAACCGTGGAATATGGCTCTTTGCCCTTTTTCGTGGACTGAATCCGAGGGAACCTCGTTTTGGTCGGTGTATCTTTCCCATATTTCTACTCCGTAAATTTCATTTGAAATGCCAGTCCCTCCGGTCGGCACAACTAAGTGACAAAAGAAAAATGCGTGGATTCCCCGAACGCTACCGGGTATGGGGAGGGATGTATTTCAGACCTGCCTGGCAGAAAAGCCTCGAGCAGACCAGAGCTTCAAGCTTCCGGTACCCTAATTCCTTCAGGCATCTGTAATATCCTATCCTGTACCGCATTCTTGGAAAGATATGCTTAAGGATCAGTATTATAATCCCGGCAGACCCAAATCCAAGCATCCGGCCTGATTTGAAACTTTTAGCAATCTGATTCGAAACTTCGTGTTCAGTAACCTGATCTTCAATTAGTAACCTGATCATCTATTCAGTTACCTGATCTCTACTCAGCAACCTGACTTGAAACTTCATCATTCAGTAAAGCAACCGCAACTCATCGAAAACCTGAACAGCTTCGTGCGATTTTAGGCGCCTTTAAAAGGCACCAAAAGCGGGCGTTTCAAAGCATTGGCCCTTTGACACTTATGTTGATCCGACGTTTCTCACTGGACTTATCTTCAATTCAGGAAATTCTACCAAAGCAGGCAGAAATCCTGTTCCCTGGAAGTTTCCAGGAATTTACATTATCATCACATTGATATGTAAACCATTTCAAGCACTAAAGTACCTGAAATCGCATTCTTGATGTACTCTGGCTGTTAATATCACAACATATATATAAACCCTTTGTCGGGCAAGAGTGTAAAACCGAAAAAATAAAGCGATTTATAATAATAAATTCATATGATAATTATAAAAATAATAAAAATAGTAAAGACCTTGTTTAACGCAGCTGTTTACAATTATTTCTTTGCCGGATAGCTTCTTTCTTTATTAGGTTTCAATTGATGCAAACCCTATCAAGAAGACCCTTAACATGTTTACTTTATATTAAGGGTCTTGATGCTCCTACAATATAATACAATATTAATACTGCGATGAGCATTATACCTTGATAGTTTATAGCTCTAAGTCTATTCTTTACTGCTAAGCTTTAAAAATTATGAAGCTTGCAAACTTTATTTGAATAAGCTGGTTCCACAGAAGGCACCACTAATGCCATTCCAGAATCCATTTTTATTTAAAGTACTCATGAAGTCTTCAAATGTGGCTTCTTTTTTACAGCAGCAAGAATTGCAAGATGACCATGAGTTACAAGCAGAGCATGTATTGCAAGATGACCATGAGTTACAAGCAGAGCATGTATTGCAAGATGACCATGAGTTACAATTATTGCCAGATGAACAGCTGTTACAATATGAGCTGCTACAAGATGAGCTGCCACAAGATGAGCAAGCTGCAAATGCGGACCCACTCAATGACACTAAAAACACAACAGCCAGTAAAAGACCAACTGTCATTCTAAACATTTGTTTTCCCATTGTGTTCACTCTCCAAACTTTTTATTGATTTGATACTCATTCAAGATTGTTGGTTATTCAATCCGCTCACAGTCGGAATTCCGTGAAGAGGCATTATTTACCTGAAATTTACATACTCATTTTTTAAATATTTATAACCGGCAAATAAATTCTTCACAGATATTCTGATAAATTCATTTCGAATCGTACCAACAAATTGTATCAACAGTAAATTATAGCCGGGTGGATATAATATGTAGAGAAATATAAATTAGATAATATGTAAAGGAATAAAAATTAGAAACCATTATTAATATAAATGAATAATTTTTGATTTTTATTAATAGATTATATTATTTTAGCATTATTTTGAAAAAATAACCTTACTCATCCAATAATCTTGCAGAAATATTTATATAGAAATAAATTTTAGCTAATAAAACTCTTAAAACTTTTATATAGTCAAGGGAGAAAAGATATCACGTTCTTTTTTACAAAAGAATTGATACATCCTTTTTATGGAAATGTAAAGAGTTTATCTCATGAAAAATACGTCTCTCTGTTAAATCGAGGGGTTTAATTCAGAGGGTTTTGTTTTCATGCCAGTGCTAACTGGATTTACCCTCTGATTGCTTTGGAAAATAATGATTGAGTGGAAACTATCTAAAAATTAAACTATAAGACATGACTATGGAGGAAGTTTAATGAATACAAAACAGAAAATCTTCATTATATTAACCAGT
>WSSedB1CaDRAFT_10001000_pt1 | contig 11352 bp, 9 predicted proteins | sample WetSurSB1Cattail_FD_9460 | JGI IMG/M metagenome (IMG submission 9460)
TTTTTCTGCAATAACAGTACAGCCGACACCGCGGCGGCCTTCCGTATACAGACTGTTTTTTACAGCAACGTCATCATCTATCACGACGGATTTGACGGGAATTCCGCTTTCTCCGCACAAATCGGCAGCCATTTCGAAGTTCATTACATCACCGGAATAGTTTTTTACGATATGAAGAACTCCGGCTCCGCCGCTTGCCGCCTTTGTAGCAGCTTCGATCTGATCCGGTGTCGGTGAAGTAAAAACTTCTCCTGGACATGCAGCATCGAGCATACCCATGCCGACATACCCGCCATGCAGAGGTTCATGACCGCTGCCTCCTCCTGAGACTACAGCAACCTTTCCGTTACGGGTCGGCGTACTGCGGGTAATAAAATTAGGGTTAAAGTGAACTTTAATAACATCGGAACAGGCAAGTTCCATTCCGGCAAGAGCTTCTTTTATAACATCGTCAGGTGCGTTAATTAATTTTTTCATAAGGACCTCACAGAGTTTTATGGAATGTGAATACTGGTGCAGAATACCGGTTGCGCCGGTCCTGATTATAAAGCAGGAAACGGTACAACCGGTAACCGGACCAGTGTGCCACTAAGGACACGCTGATTAAATCCCGATGACTTAATCAGCGTTTTCCTGAAAAATATCCGCCGTCAGGATATCCTGCGTCTGTTTGTTTTACCGGACGGGAGACTTACGGTTCCCGTTTAATACGGAAAGCAGGATGATGCCGGATACTGATTTACCAGGGAAGGACGGAATAAAGGCCGACGGCAAGCAGACCGCCGATAACCGGGCCGAAAAGAGGGACTACGGCATATCCCCAGTTGGAAGTTCCCTTTCCTTTTATCGGAAGAACCGTATGTGCAAACCTCGGTCCGAGGTCTCGGGCCGGGTTAATTGCATATCCGGTAAGTCCGCCGAGCGACATACCTACGGAGACGATGATTCCGAAAACCAGAAGTTTATCGACGCCCGGCGCTATGTTTTTGACCTGGCCGATACCCTTGATTCCGAATACGAGCACGAAGGTTCCAATAATTTCACTGAGCAGGTTGCGGCCTTTATTGGGAATGGAAGGACTTGTGCAGAATACGCCTAGTTTTGTTCCCGGCTCTTCTGTTGCATCAAAATGGTCCTTAAAAAGCAGATATATTATAATTCCGCCCGTAAAAGCACCTGCAAACTGTGCAATGATATAACCCGGGACCTGTGCCCACGGGAAAGATCCGTCTGCAGCGAGAGCTATCGTCAACGCAGGGTTAAAGTGCGCTCCTGATGCAGCCCCGAAGATAAAAGCGGGAAGCAGGACTGCAAGACCCCATGCGAATGTGACCTGAACGCTTCCGGCTCCTTTCATACCGGATTTAGTCAGACTGATATTCGCAACTACTCCATCACCAAGGATAATCAGAATCATGGTTCCTAGAAATTCAGCAACATAAGGTAACATTTTAATCTCCTTTTAATAAAGCGTCTGGAACACGGGTAAAGTTATTCTTCTTTTGCCCAGCCGAACGAATACTTGACAGCCTTGTGCCAGCCTTTGATCTTTGCATCGCGTTCTTCTGCAGAAAGGGTCGGATTGAATACTTTGTCTACAGCCCAGTTTTCCAGTACATCTTCCTTGTTGGCCCAGTAGCCGACGGCCAGTCCTGCGAGGTATGATGCTCCCATTGCGGTTGTTTCAACACACGCCGGTCTGTGGATCGGAGCATCGATAAGGTCAGCCTGTGACTGCATGAGGAAATTATTTTTACAGGCGCCTCCATCCACCTTGAGGGCTGCAAGCTTTATGCCGGAATCTTTTCTCATGGCCTGCAGAACGTCATTAGTCAGATAGGCAATGGATTCCAGTGTCGCACGGATAATATGGTATTTGTTTACACCGCGGGTAATACCGACGATTGTGCCGCGTGCATACTGGTCCCAGTACGGGGCTCCGAGGCCGGTAAAAGCCGGTACAACATAGCAGCCGTTCGTATCTTTAACACGGGTTGCCATATATTCCGAATCCGGAGATGTGTCGATAAGGTGCATTTCATCGCGCAGCCACTGGATCGCGGCGCCTGCGACGAATATGGAACCTTCCAGCGCATAATTTACTTTACCGTCGAGTCCCCATGCAATTGTCGTAAGCAGTCCGTTTTTGGAAATTACCGGTTTTTCGCCGGTGTTCATCAGCATGAAGCATCCGGTACCGTATGTGTTTTTAGCTTCACCGGCTTTGAAACATGTCTGTCCGAAAAGAGCCGCCTGCTGATCTCCTGCAGCCCCGCCTATTTTGATAGCACCATCAAAGAAAGAGGGATCTGTTTCACCGTAAATACAGCTGGAAGGTTTCGGTTCAGGCAGCATGCATTCGGGAATATCGAGAATTTTCAGCAGTTCTTTGTCCCAGCAGAGTTCATTGATATTGAACATTAATGTCCGGGATGCGTTTGAATAGTCTGTTACGTGGACCTTTCCTTTCGTCAGCTTCCAGATCAGCCATGTTTCGACGGTTCCGAAGCACAGTTCACCCTTTTCTGCCCTGGCACGGACTCCCGGAACGTTGTCGAGTATCCATTTCAGTTTTGTTCCCGAAAAATAAGCATCAAGGATAAGACCTGTTTTTTCACGGAATGTTTCTGCCAGACCTTTTGCTTTCAGTGAATCAACATACTCGGACGTCCTGCGGCACTGCCACACAATGGCGTGATAGACGGGATCTCCGGTTTTTTTGTCCCAAACGACCGTTGTTTCCCGCTGATTGGTGATTCCGATGGCGGCAATATCGGAAGCTTTCGCTCCGACTTTTTCCATCGCCTCAACAGCAACAGCAATCTGTGTTGCCCAGATCTCATTTGCATCGTGTTCAACCCAACCCGGTTTCGGGAAATATTGTTTGAACTCTTTCTGGGCGACACTGCAGATTTCCCCTTTTTTGTTAAAAAGGATACATCTGTTGCTTGTGGTTCCGGCATCAAATGCCATTACAAACTTTGACATCTTTTTTCCTCCTTTTAGGAATGTCTTGTTCTTACCGAATTATGTAATATCCCGCGTAGCAACAAAATTTGCATCGGTATTGCAGATTCTGCTTACTATTATCTGGCCCGGTTTTATCGGTGCCGGAATAGTAATGCGATCCAGTGTTCTCATTGCTTCGAACATAAGGCCTTTTGGAATGGTTCTGTCGGTTTTTACCGGGCATCGGACATAGCTGCTTCCGCTGACAGCAACGGTACTGGTTACGATCCGGTGAGGATCTTTTACTTCCATTTTACCGTATGTTTCTCCACGTTTGCAGGAATTCCCGGTAACCGCAAAGTCATTATTTTCATCAACGGACAGATGGCAGCCTTTGGGACAGACAATACAGATCAGATTTTTCATTTCGTACCTCCTTCTTCGATACTGACAGAAACTTTACCTGTAGTGTTCTGCAGCTGGTCTCTGGTCAGGGAAATCCTCTCCATTTCGCCGGGCGCCATATGATCCCTCTTCAGCCGCGCTATTTCAGCAGTACCGGATTTTATGCTGATAAAGCACGGTTCTTTATGAACGGACTTGACACGGAAATATATGCCTGTGCTGTCACCCATCTGTTCCGGGCGTACATGTTGTGGTACGGTATATCCGACGTCATTTCCATTTATCAGTTCGACAGTCTGTCCGTCTTTCGTACCTGCCTGAACATAGGCAGCAGCACCTGCTCCGGCAAGCTGGCCTTCCTCTGTCACGAAGTCGACGAGATCGTGTACATGTACTGCGTTGCCGCATGCAAAAATGCCCGGTACGGACGTTTCCCGGTTCTCATAGACTATGGCACCTTTCGTACGCGGATCCATGCGGATGTCAGCTTTTTTTGTCAGCTCGTTTTCAGGAATAAGACCGACGCTCAGAAGTATTGTATCGCAGTCAAATTCCATTTCGGTTCCCGGAACAGGTTTTCGGCTGCCGTCGAGCTGCATGACGACAGCTCCGGTGACCCGTTTGTCGCCTTTTATTTCCGTAATAGTATGTGAAAGATACAAAGGAATATCAAAATCATTGAGACACTGTACGATATTACGTGTCAGTCCGCCGGAAAATGGCAGAAGTTCTACGCATGCGAGGACTTTTGCACCTTCGAGCGTCAGACGCCGTGCCATGATAAGTCCGATATCGCCGCTGCCCAGAATCAGGATACGCGTTCCCGGCATATATCCTTCAATATTTAACAGTCGCTGGGCGGTACCTGCCGTGTATATTCCTGCCGGCCTGGTACCGGGAATGCCGATAGCTCCCCGCGTCCGCTCGCGGCAGCCCATGGCGAGTACGATAGTTTTTGCCTCAAGAATCTGGTAGCCATCCTTTGTATTTACCATGTGCACCTGTTTCCGGCTCGTTATATCGAGAACCATTGTATCCAGTTTTATTTCAATACCGGTTTTATCAACCATGGTAATAAAACGCTCTGCATATTCCGGTCCGGTGAGTTCTTCCTTGAAATAATGGAGACCGAAACCGTTGTGAATACACTGCATAAGAATACCACCGGCTTCTTTTGCTCTTTCGACGATTAGAATTTTCTTTAAGCCTCTGTTCCATGCTTCCACGGCTGCTGCCAGACCTGCAGGTCCCGCTCCGATTACGATCAGATCATAGGTGTTAGCGGTTCCATTCATATGTTTCCTCCTGTTTTTTTGTAATACCTGTCAGCATGAATGAACCTGTTTTATCCTTCAGCAGATCTTTATAACTGATGTGTCTTTCGTTTATCAGAATTTCCATAACCCGCGGACCGCAGAAACCTCCCTGACAGCGTCCCATGCCGGTGCCGCATCTCCTTTTTACACCGTCGACGGAAACCGGCGGCACAGGACCGCGGAGTGCATCGATGATTTCACCTTCCGTGATAGTCTCGCAGCGGCAGATTACCCGTCCGTAGAGGGGACTTTTTCTGACGAGCTCCTGTTTTTCAGCAACAGAGAGTTCCGAAAATCTGATGCGTTTCCGCGTATCGACGTATGACTTTTTTTCTTCCAGCGGCAGACCGCATTTCGTCAGCAGATCGAGACATTCCAATGCAATGGCAGGTGCCGATGTAAGACCCGGAGATTTAATACCTGCAAGATCAATAAAGCCCTTTGCATTTTCTGCTTCACTTATGATGAAGTCATTTTTATCATTGTTCGCACGGACGCCTGCAAAATTACGGATTGATGTACGGAGGTCGAGCGACGGAACTGATTTTTTTGCATATTCTTCAACATAGTCGAGTCCGGACCTTGTTACTTTGACATCATCTTTTTCACCGGGAACTGCGTTGGGACCTACGATAAGATTTCCGCGGGCTGTCGGAGATACCAGAATACCTTTCCCTTTGTCCGTAGGACACTGAAAAATGACGTGTTTTACAAGGTTCCCTTCCGTCGTGTCCAGCAGAAAATATTCGCCTCTGGCAGGCAGAATTTTGAAGGCCGGCGGAGATACAAGATTATGTATAAAATCAGAATACAATCCCGCCGCATTTACAACGTATTTTGCCCGTACCAGTTCTCCTGATACGCTTTTCAGGACATAACCTGACGGTTCCTGTTTTATGATATCAGCTACCCGGAAATTCCGTCTCAGGTCAGCATCGTTTCTGATCGCCGTCTCGATAAATGCAAGCGCATATTCCCAGGGATAGATAACGCCTGACGTTGGGGCAAATAGTGCGCTTTTTATTTCCGGAGAAAGATTCGGTTCCATCCCGTGTACCCGCCGGGCATCGAGAATTTCCATGTCCTTAATGCCGTTTGCGACTCCTCTGTCGTACAATTCTTTTACGGTTTGCATTTCCGCATCCGAAAAAGCTACGACAAATGTTCCCGGCCATATAACAGGGACATCCAGTTTTTCACAGAGCTCTCTGGCCATTCTCACACCATCTACATTCAGTTTCGCCATCTGTGAGCCAGGTTCCGGATCGTAACCGGCGTGGAGAATACCTGTGTTTGCCTTGGTAGAGATATCTGCGACATCATTTTCAGCTTCAAGTACAATGACAGAAATTTTGTACTTTGACAGGGTGTAAGCGACAGCCGCACCGACGACCCCGCAGCCGATAACTGCAACATCATATTGCATAAAGACCTCCTGCAGTCAGGATGCTTTTATGCTCCTTTGTTACAACTGCCGGAAGCAGATGGCAGTCAATAAAAAAAGAGCAAAACGCACACCTATTCTTTTATTACGAATAGACGCTGTTTTACTCTTTTAACTCAAAAACGGCATTAATTGTAATATATGAAAACAAGCAGTTTTCATATCTGTGTGAATAATAACATGGGTTTCCGGATAACGCAAGAAAATTATTTTTTTTCATTTGACAGTTGGACTGTTCAATGGTAGCGTAGTAAAGGTTCGCGGATTCAATCAGGTTGGCATGATCCGTGACTTTTGGTGAAGGAGAAAATCGGACATGAATGATTTTTTTCGCGGGACGAAGGTCGTCGCTGCTGTCAGATCGGAAGCCGATATAACGGATTGTCTGAAAAGCAACAGCAGAATTGTTTTTTTATTGTTCGGGACACTGTTATCTGTTCCCGGTTATGTAAAACAGCTGAAAAACAGCGGCAAGTCTGTTTTTGTTCACCTTGATCTGATAGAGGGGCTTTCCAGCAGCCGTTCGTCTGTGGATTATATAAAGAGTATGACGGAAGCGGATGGTATCATATCGATAAAACTTCACATCTTAAAATATGGCAAAGATCTGGGATTTAAAACCATCCTCAGAATATTTATACTGGATTCGAAATCTCTTGAAAATATTGACAGAATTAATTCCGATGATGAAATTGATTTCCTCGAGATTCTGCCGGGGATTGCTTTAACTTTGATTCCTGATACCGTTGTGAAAATAAAAAAACAGATAATCGGAGGCGGTTTAATTCATTCTCCGGAGCAGATTCAGCAGATCCTTGCAGCCGGCGCTGCCGCGGTTTCGACATCCGATTGCCGGTTATGGAAATGATCAGGGCTCAGAAGTAACCATTTTAGGACAGCTTCAGCAACCGGTATCCCCCTTCACTGTGTACAACGGAGGGGGAAAAATCAGAAGCCGGGGTAATTTTCTGTATCATCCCGGCAGCCCTATTACTATTTCTGTTGTCTGATTTTTTCGATTGCGTTGTGCTGCTCGTCAAGAATGTTCATAATATGGTCGACAACTTTCTGTTTCGGATCCGGATCGTCTGATGGCAGTGATTCAAGGATCTGCTTCCTGAAGTCTTTACATTCGATGAGCGGACTTGCAGTTTCTATAACAACGTCTTCTGCAACAAGATCCTCCAGCATATTTTCTGTATTGGCAGGATTCAGGCGGAGGCAGTTGCCGTTTATCGAAACGAGGATTGCGATATCGAACATCCGCAGGTAACTGTCGATTTCATGAAGCCCCTTTTTTGTTTCCGGTTTCCCCGGACGGTAGCGTGTTCCTGCAGGAAATACGAGAATGACTTCTCCGCGTTTTTTACAGTCATCCATTGCGTGCATTGCCGCGAGGTTGATGGCACGCGCCTTTTTTTCTTCTTCAGCTTTTTTTTCTTCAGAAATGTTTTCTTTACTTTCGACTGATTTCAGGCTCCTGCTCGGATAGATAACGATACGGGAAAATCCTTCTGCCCATGCCCGGACCATCGGATTTTCTTCATTCAGTTTCATTCCTGCTATTGCAACGATACGCGAAGCAAGATCCGGTCCCCACGGTTCTTCCAGCCGGTTGAGCAGGTAGATCAGTGCGGGCAGATCCATATTGCTGTAGTGTTCCATAAGAATAAGACCGTGTTTACCGTTTTTTACCGCTTCGTAAAAGGCTTTGAAGTTTGCGATATTTTCAAGGCGGGAACCGGGAAGCAGATTTTCTTCTACCATGGTGTCCATAATTTTGCGCATATCCAGGTTTGCCGGTTCGTAAACATTGGTCGGGTCTATCTTCGGAGCGGCCTTCGTCAGCGAAGCCATCAGCGAGAAGTATTTGCCGTATTTTTCACGTAAAGATATTTCCATGTAACTTTTCTCCATCCTATCCTGTCGGTTTTTTCTGTATTTTAAGCCCTAAAAGAGCAGGTGTCAATCTCAGCAGTCTTCTGCTGCGGATAACTGCGGCGGAAGACCGGATTATAGCAGAATTTACCCGCTCTTTCTGTATTGGCCGGGTGTCATGCCTGCTGATTTTTTGAAACTCCGGTGGAAATAGCTTTTTTCTGAAAAACCTGACAGGCCGATAATTTCTTCCATAGTAAGATTCGTTGTCAGAAGAAGACGTTTTGCCTGTTCTATTCTGATTTCCTGCAGTTTGTGGGTAAAAGTTGTATATTCCAGTTTCTTAAAAAGAGTGGAAAAATAGGCAGTATTAAAACCAAAATGAGCAGCGGCTTTTTCAAGCGTTATAGAACGGTAATTATCTGCCATATATTTCAGGAACTTTCCTGCATCATACTGTGGCATCATGGAACTTTCGCTGATAACAAGGTGCTGCCGGTGTTCACGATGCAGCGTGGTTAAAAACAGTACCAGCGCGCTGCGTACCGATTTTTGATCCTGTACTGTTATGAAAGATGCCTGATACAACAGTACTCTTCCGCACCAGTATACCGGGGTCCGTTCATTGGTATCAAAAAACAGAAACTGAGGAGAAGCTGCATCCTGTATCTGCAACCGTATGAAATCGTAGAACAACGGACAATCCGCTATTTGTGAAAGAAACAGGGTATCCGCGAAGTCCTGTTCCAGATCCAGAATAAAAGCAGCAACTCCGGAAGCTGCTCCGGGGATTATCGTATATGAGCACGGATTCCGTATCATAATAATATTCCCGGCACCACAGGCCAGTGCCGCTTTTCCGATACGTACGGTTGATTCTTTTGTGATAAAGATAATCGTTGAAAAGCATACGCTCAGGCTGTCTGTCTGTTTTGTAATGGCAGACAGCCTGTAATATACTCCCTGCTCAAGGGCACGGTCTTCAGATAAGTTCCGCAGTATCGTATCATCGATATGATATGAATATTTTTTCTCTGTGAGTTTCATCGGATTAAGCATATCACCAAATTCAAAAAAAAAGCTACTTTTTAACCAATAACCTTCTTCCTGTGAAAAATCTGTAACAAGGTTACAATAGACCTGATTTACAATATCAATTTCATATGGGAGGATTCATGAAAAAAAACGTACTTGCCGCTTTCGTTGTACCCGCAATGTTTGCATTTTTATTTACCGGTTGTGGTTCAAAAACGGTTAAAGCCGGAACTTATTCTGCCGCTGAAAAGGGATACGGTGGAGAAGTAACTGTATCGCTTACTATTGATACATCAGGAAAAATTTCTAAAGCAGACATAGATGCTTCTCACGAAACGCCTTCTGTTGGTCAGGCTGCGGCTTTGAAACTTGCCGATGCCATTGTGTCCGGCCAGTCGGTTGCTGTTGATTCGATATCCGGTGCAAGTATTACCAGTAAGGCTGTCCTTGCCGCAGCATCAGCAGCACTTGAAAAAACAGGCGTACCGGTTGCNGTCTGGCAGAACAAAAAGACAAAGAAAGCTCAGAATGAAGAAGTTTCTGTCGATGTCGTTGTAGCTGGTGCCGGCGGTTCCGGGACTGCTGCTGCCCTTGCCTGTGCTTCAACTGGAGAAAAGGTCCTTATTCTTGAAAAACTTCCGACTTACGGAGGAAACAGCCGTCTTGCATCCGGATTCTTTGCGGTGAACTCCAGCCTGCAGCGTGCAAAGGGGATGCACCTGTCAGAAGATGTTGCCATTAACCGGTTGCTTCAATTTAATCAGTATCTGTCAAACGGACCGCTTACGCGCGCTATTGTATATAAAGCAGCTGATACGGTTGACTGGCTCAGCGGATATGGCATGACGTTTCATTTGCAGGAAAAAACAACACAATTTGCTCATGAAGGCGATGCTTACGAAGCTTTCTGCTATCATAAATATGATAATAGTACCGAAGGGTTTGACCGTCTGTATGACAATCTAAAAAAAATGGGCGCAGAACTGCGCACTGATACGACTATGACAGATCTGATTCAGAATAAAGACGGTTCAATCTCAGGCTTGACTGCTAAGAAAAAAGATGGAGGAACGCTTACTGTTCATGCAAAATCAGTTGTAATAGCAACCGGAGGGTTCGGGGGCAATACGGACCGCGTAAAGAAAGAAATGAATACACCGTATCTTAACTTTATCGGTATGCCAAGTATGGGAGAGGGGCTTGATGCAATGGTAAAAGCCGGAGCAAAAAGCTGGGATGCGACTCCGTTGCTGCACGGCTGCCAGTTTGCAAAGAGCGAAGTTGCACAGGAATCAACGGAAGAACACCTTGCCGGATATTCTGATTCAGCGCTTACCTGGCTTCTTCAGTCCCCGCTGTTGTGGGTTGACGGTACGGGGAGCCGCTTTGTAAATGAAGATGTTGTCTATGATACGGCCTTCTGGGGGAATGCTGCGTATGCAGCCGGCGGCCGTTATTTTATCATTGTCGATCAGGCAACGCTCGACAGATATACAAAAGGCGATACGCTTCGTCTTTCATACTGCGGACCGGGACCGAGCAAAGAAGGCGGTGACATGACAGCTCTTGCTGCACAGGCAATAAGCGGAAAAACAGCATGGAAAGGAAACTCCATCGCCGAACTGGCTCAGGCTGCCGGCTTCGAAAAAGACGATTTGACTGAAAGCGTGAGCAGATACAATGAAATGGTAAAGCAGGGTAAAGATACGGATTTCAATAAAAGCGCAGTTTCTTTGAAGTATGATATTACCAGGGGACCATTCTACGCATTTGACTGCCGTGCAGTCTTTCTTGGTACTATCGGAGGGGTAAAAGTTGATGAACACCTGCGTGTTCTTGATATTACTACTTATAAACCTATTCCGGGGTTATTTGCCGCTGGAACCTGTGCAGGCGGTTATTATACCGGGAAAGGGTATCCTCCATTTGAAGGATTAGCCTGTGGTTTTGCATGGACTTCAGGGCGTATTGCCGGTGAAAGTGCCGCAGCTTATGCAGCCGCTGAAAAGCAATAGAGAACCGCTGTGCATGAAGCGGACTTTTAAAAAACGTAACAGATTATATGAAAGCAGGTAACCGCAATACTACCGTCCGCCGGTTTCTTATTGGAGAAACGAACCGTAATTGTGGTCAAATGCGGTTATATTGGCTGCAATTGCACTTCGTTTCTCCAGAAGACTGATTCCCTGTGTTACCAGGTAACCGGAGATGGACAACTTTATAACCGGAAAATGTATAGAAAACGGGTGGAGTCCGGGAACTTTGTTTTCGGACTCCCCGGGGACAATGTTACGATGCTTAAATTGACGGGGCAGTCCCGGAAGT
>WSSedB1CaDRAFT_10001001_pt1 | contig 11352 bp, 11 predicted proteins | sample WetSurSB1Cattail_FD_9460 | JGI IMG/M metagenome (IMG submission 9460)
AATAGCGGGAATACACAGGGTCCTGGCCCACATTGACCTGATCAATTCCTGTTCGGTAATAATAGTTGTGGCGGGGATGGAAGGAGCTTTACCAAGTGTGGTGGGAGGTTTGGTAGATCGTCCTGTAATAGCGGTTCCTACGTCAGTAGGGTATGGGGCCTCCTTTGGCGGGATTGCGGCTCTACTGGGGATGCTCAATTCATGCGCCCCCGGTGTGGTGGTAGTGAACATAGACAATGGCTTTGGAGCCGCGTACGCCGCAAGCGCAATAAACCGGAAAAGAGATTCCTAATACTGATTCTATTTTCTGCGGGCTGTTCGCGGTTCTTTTGCGGGAAATATCTATTTCAGGTACTTTTGGTAATCCATGACTTTTTTGGAGCCGATGCCGCTGATCTTTGCCAGATCCGAAACACTCTCGAAATGACCCAAAAGACTTCTTCTCTCGCAAATGCGCTTCGCAATTCCTAGTCCAATTCCGGGAATACTCCTGAGATCCTCCTCTGTGGCTTCGTTTAGCTCTATCCTCTTGCCGCACGCGAGGGTCTGCTCTCCTGGGAGCCTCTTAACCTCCTGAATATTCCCGTCTTTCAGGTAGATCACCGAGCCGCACGGAAAAACCAAGTTAGGCGTCGTTAGCTTCAACCCATTTTGTTCCAGTCGATCGAGTATTTTTTTGAGATTGCTAGGTCCAGAAAAGAAAACCGTGCCAAGTGTCCTGTCTCCAATCACTAGCTGGTAGCCGCAGTCTCCTTGACCGGGATACGAAGATCGGGCGCCAGGAACTGTCTCATGGTTTGAACAATGAGACGTCAAAAGATACCCCAGCGCAAAGACGACGGCTACAAGAGCCAGGCCCTGGGCTGGTTTGACGCCCCCTCGAATGTTTTCTTGAGCGTTAGATCTAGTCTTGTCCGATGAAATCTTTTTGGAGTTTGTAATCAATACTGTCCACCAGAGCGTTCCAGGATGCCTGTATTACATTTTCGTTAAAGCCGACAGTCCACCAAACATCTTCTCCGTCCGTGGATTCTATTAAGACACTAACTGTAGCCCCGGTTCCAGATGTCCCTTCCAGAACTCTAACCTTAAAATCCGTAAGCCGAACCTCGCCTACATTGGGATAGAATGTTGTGAGGGCCTGTCTCAATGCATTATCCAGAGCATGGACCGGACCATTTCCTTCCGCCGCGGAGAATTCCATTTTGTCTCTCACTACTATACGGATAACGGCGTCAGAATAAGTCTTGGTATCTCCTTTTCGTTTAGAACTGGTGACGCTAAAACCATGGAGCGTGAAAAACCTTTTGTGGAGACCCAGCATCCTCTTGAGGAGAAGTTTGAATGAGCCGTCTGCAATGTCGTATCGGGCTCCCTGCGCCTCCAGGTCTTTTATGATCTTGAGGACCTCTCCAACTCGAGGGTCATCGGGCGTCAAATCTATTCCAAACTCGGCCGCCTTTTGGGCTAGAGCTGCCCGCCCGGCCTGTTCTGATATTGGCATCTGCCGCATTGATCCAACAACTTCGGGGCTTATGTGCTCATAAGCGGATGGAACTTTCAGGACAGCGCTCGAATGCAGTCCGCCCTTATGGGCAAACGCGGCGGCTCCAACATACGGTTGGGATTTGTTTGGTGTTCGGTTGGCCATTTCGTCAACAAATTCTGAAAGATGCTTCAGTAGCTTCAATTTGGCCGGAGCATACTCGATCCTTTTCATTTTAAGGGCCAGAGCCGGTATAATTGAGATCAAGTTAGCATTGCCACATCTTTCCCCAATGCCGTTGATTGTTCCCTGTATCTGTTTTACACCAGCTTCTACCGCAGCTAAGGAACATGCTACAGCGGTCTCCGAGTCATTATGGTTATGTATGCCAAGAGGGGTTGGAACAGTTTTTCTTACTGATCGAATGATCTCGGCCGTTTCAGATGGTAATGTCCCGCCATTGGTGTCGCACAGGCACATTAGGTCAGCCGAGGCGGCTGCCTCCAGGGTCTTGATGGCATATTCCGGGTTTCTCTTGAAACCATCAAAAAAGTGCTCAGCGTCGAACACTACCCTGCCGAAATGACGTCTCACATAATCAATGGTTTCCCGTATCATACCAAGATTGCGCTCGAGCGAAACAGCCAGAATGGCAGTTACATGCAGATCCCAACTCTTTCCAACTATAGTGACAGCGGACGCCCTGGTCTTGAGAAGGCTTTCGACCTGTGGATCTTTCTCCGGGATGAGATCGCCCCTACATGTGCTCCCGAAAGCAGTAATTATGGAATGCTTGAAGTTCAGGGTGTTTGTAATCTCAAAAAAACGCCGATCTTTAGGATTTGATCCCGGGTAACCCCCCTCAATGTAGTCTATACCAAACTCATCAAGTTTTTGGGCTATTCTAACTTTGTCATCCAATGAGAACGTAACGCCCCAGGTTTGGGCCCCATCCCTCAACGTTGTGTCATAAAGCTCGATTGCGCTCAACTAGATGCTCCAAGCAGGCAATGGTTAAAGAGGTTTTTCCAGCTCAAAAACATCATGCAAAACCCTTACTGCCAGTTCAGCGTATTTTTTCTTAATTACGCAGGAAATTTTGATTTCAGAAGTTGAGATCATCTCAATGTTGATCCCCTCCCTCGCCAACGCTGCGAACATTTTGGAAGCGATGCCCGTGTGAGACCGCATTCCAAGTCCTATTATTGAAACTTTTGCGAACGCTTTGGAGCCATCGAGCTTCTCGGCTCCGAGAATTTCCCGGACACCCTGGCAGATTTCCAGACCCTTTTCGAGGTCCGGCGATGGCACTGTGAAAGAAATGTCCGTTTTGCCTTCTTCACTCGAATTCTGAATAATCATATCCACAATCACATTAGCTTCAGCCAACGCCCCAAAGAGTTGTGACGCTGTCCCAGGGACGTCGGGGATACCCGACAACGTAATCTTTGCCTCTTTGGTGCTCAGTGTGACCGCTCTGACGGATTCTTTTTCCATATCTGAACTCTCCTCTGTGACCAGGGTTCCCTCGTTGTCGTTGAAACTAGATCTGACGATCAAAGGAACCTTATGCCTCATTGCAAATTCCACTGCCCTGATATAAAGAACTTTGGCCCCTAAAGACGCCATCTCAAGCATCTCTTCATAGGCGATGCTCGGAATCTTTTTCGCCTCGGGCACGATGTTGGGATCCGTTGTGTAAACGCCATCAACGTCCGTATATATCTCACAAAGATCCGCCTTGAGACCCGCTGCCACCGCCACAGCAGAGGTGTCCGATCCACCACGTCCGAGAGTGGTAATGGAGCCGTTGTCATCAACACCCTGAAAGCCTGCTATGATGACTATAATCCCGTTTGCAAGGTCTTCACTGATCTTGTTCGTGACAATATCAGTTACTCGAGCGGCTCCAAAGGCTGAATCGGTTCGGAGAGGCATTTGCCAGCCGCAATATGACTTGGCCTTATATCCCATGGTCTCCAGCGTAATTGCCAGTAACGCTATCGATATTTGCTCNCCCGTAGAAACGAGAACGTCCATCTCACGTTCGTTTGGCAAGGCCGAAATTTCTTTTGCGAGATTGATCAGCCGGTCGGTTTCTCCAGACATGGCGGAGACGACCACTACCAGATCGTTTCCCTGATCTTTGCGAGCGGCCACCCGTCGCGCCACATTGGCGATTCTATCCAGGGAGCCGACGGAAGTTCCTCCGTATTTTTGAACAATAACAGCCATACGTTTTCTCCAAATCACCTGAAAGATTCTTCAGGTTTTGTCAACTATGCTGAAATTTTTCGACAGCTCTTGGTAACCTTGTCTCCCAGGCGCCGGGAACCTCGAATTCAAAATTCAGAAATCTGAAATCCGGGTCCATGCCGTACAAGATAGTCACCCTAAGTTCATGTTTCAAAACAGGCGTTTCATTATCGGCCCACTCAATCAGCAGAACGCCTTCCGAATCGATAATTTCAAGAAGACCCAGTTCTTCAACAGCCCCAGGACCGACTCTGTAGAGATCCGCGTGATCTATAGTTATCGGGCCTTCATATCGATTAACCAGCGTAAAGCTTGGGCTGATTATTTCATCAATTGGTATGGCCAGAGCCTGGGAAATAATCCCTTTGACCAGTCTTGTTTTACCGGACCCCAGGTTTCCAACTAGTGTTATCATGTCCCCCGACTGGACAACTGCTCCGATAGCTTTCCCGATCGAGATAGTATTTTCTTCCGATTGGGAATTTATTCGGATTTTGTTTAACATGCCTCACTGCGCGTAATTCTCGGAATGCCTTGGGAGCCCAGCCTTAAAGGCGTAATCTGTAATAATATCCAAGGTGGGTGATCTTGACAAGAACAATTTGACGGATAAAGTGGTTATAGTCGGTATTTTGTTGATAAGAACTCTTTATTTTTGATAAAATATTGTTTTTATATGATCTGCATGTTACAAGAGCCTGCGGCGTCATTGGTGGACGATATGCGTGTAGCCCTTTCTGGACCGGAATTATCGATTTGGGAGAATGATACTGATAACCCCACTCACGGTCTTACAGGAAGATGCCTGTTAACAATCGTTCACAGGGAGGCCGCCAAAGACTAGTGGTCTTTGTAATATGAATTTTAGTTTCCGACATTGTCGGTGAAGTGTTTATCTCAGTTTATGATCCAGAGAGGAAGGCGATAAGCCTAAGTTAAGGGAAGATGGACTTTTTAAGGCCTTTGTTGGCTCTTGCTCCCGAGTACAGGAAACGTAACGGAAGACCCTTCATCACTCTAAGCTATGCCCAGAGCCTGGACGGGTGCATATCATCCCGTCCGGGTGAGCCGCTGGCTCTCAGTGGACAGAGATCACTTCGTCTTACACATCAACTTAGAGCAGCTCATGACGCTATTCTTGTAGGAATCGGAACCGTTTTTTCGGACAATCCCAGGCTTACCGTCAGGCTGGTGAATGGACACAATCCGAGACCTGTGGTGGTAGATAGCCTTCTTAGGATTCCACTTGATTGCAATCTCTTCAAGGAGTCTTCTCGAGACCCGATAATTTTTACTAGTCACATGGCTGACGCAAATAAAATCAGAATACTCGAGCAAAAAGGAGTTATGGTTGTTAGGGTCTCCTCCAATGATAAAGGCTTGCTGAATCTCCAGGAAATACTGGCTATTTTGGGTGATTTATCCGTGAATAGTTTGATGGTGGAGGGTGGAGCCCGTATCATTACAAGTTTCCTCATGGAAAAGGCCCCGGATTTTGTGGTGCTTACGGTTGCGCCTGTTTTGGTGGGAGGATTGAGAGCGGTGAGCGACCTGGGTGAGTCGGACCCCAATCAGTTTCTCCGATTGGAGAACCCGGGCCATAAATGGTTGGGAAAGGACCTTATCCTCTGGGGGAACTTAGTGAGCAATGGGGCCAATCACGCGCAATTACCAGCCGCAGTCGGAGGATCCTGCTTTTAGCGCAGGCGTTTCTACCGATAAGATGAAATCTCCTGAAACAAAGTGACCTCAAATAATTCAAAAATTCGGGTGCGGTCTCTGTATTTTGAAGGGCCGAAAATCGTAAACATACGGGAAACACTTATAGAAAGACCTGAATCGGGAGATGTTCTTGTTGAAACTGTTTTGTCCGCCATCAGTTCTGGAACGGAATTTCTTGTTTACCGAGGTGAGTGGCCCCAGGAACTCACTGTTGACGATAGCATATCATCACTTTCCGGTACGTTCTCATACCCTCTAAAGTATGGATACGCGAGCGTTGGCCGTATAACGCAAATCGGTCCGAATGTGTCCCCTGATTTTCTGGGTAAACTGGTTTTCTCGTTTAACCCACACGAGACACATTTCGTTTCCGCTGCAGACAAACTAATTGTTCTACCGGAAAATCTAACTCCCGAGGCAGCCTGCTTTCTTCCAAACATGGAAACAGCGGTCAGCCTGGTCATGGATGGTCGCCCACTCATAGGAGAGACAGTCGCTGTGTTTGGTCAGGGAGTGGTAGGGCTTCTGACCACCGCTTTACTAGCTCGGATGACTGTAGGAAAGCTTGTAACGTTTGACATACATCCGTTGAGACGACAGGCGTCGTTGGCGCTTGGCGCGGGTAGGTGTTTTGATTCCTCGGAGGAGTTTACAACGGTTAATTTTGAACAGTCATTACAGTGTCCTACAGGTGAGGATTGCAGGGCTGATTTGACCTATGAACTTACCGGTCGGCCCGATGTTTTGAATCAGGCGATTTCAATTACGGGTTTTAGCGGCCGGATAGTGGTAGGCTCATTTTATGGTTCCAAGAAAGCGGAAATTGAACTTGGCAGATGGTTTCACAGGAGCAGAATCAAAATCATCAGCAGCCAGGTCAGTTCAATAGATCCACACCTGTCAGGTCGGTGGTCCAAGTCGAGGCGCCTCGAACTGGCTCTGCGGATGATAGCGGAAATTAAACCGGAACGTTTGATCACTCACAAGATCAATTTCTCCGACGCAAAACGAGCTTACGAAATACTTGACAAACAGCCTGAAGAAACAATTCAGGTCATAATCACTTATGGGGAAAATTCATGACATGTCATAGTGGTAATTCCATTTATGTNGTGGCGGTTCAGAGGAATTTCGTCGCTCGACATTTTCTTTTCGGGGGTGATTGGGGACCAGAAAACGAAATTCACTCACATCATTATCGTGTAGAGGCCCAATTGGAAGGGAGCGAACTCGATCAGCACGGGTATCTTGTCGACATTGTCGAGATCGAAAGCCTGCTTGATGGTCTAGTGAATCGATATCGGGATAAGGAATTAAATCAATTACAGGAATTCTCCGGTATCAATCCAAGCATAGAACACTTTTCACGTATTTTTTGCGAAAATATGTGGAGTGGTATAACGGCTTCAAATATCAGTGGGATGACGATCAGGATTTGGGAAAATGAAATAGCCTGGGCTTCATATCGAAGAGAACGTTCTTGAAAGTTGGACTGGTAATTTATGGCAGCCTGGAAATTTTAACAGGCGGTTTTATTTACGATCGTAAGCTGGTCGACTATATTCAGTCCAAAGGAGCGTCTGTCGAAGTAATTTCCTTACCTTGGCGCGACTATACGTCTCACCTGACGGACAATTTATCTTTTAGGTTCTTTAAACAATTAAGAAGCGCCAATTGTGACCTGCTTCTGGAAGACGAGTTAAACCACCCGTCTCTGTTACTTGCAAATACTTTTCTGAGCCATTCGCCAAAATATAAAATTGTGTCGATTGTTCATCACTTGCGGTGCAGTGAACTCAGGTCAAAAGCCGCCAATCGCTTTTATCGTATGTTGGAAGGTATTTATCTCGGATCCGTAGATGGTTTTATCTTCAATAGCGATACCACGCGGGACAGTGTGAGGAAGCTGGCGCCGGGCCATAAGCCGCATGTGAGGGCTTATCCCGGGAGGAAGGCAATTAATCGAGGGATTAATGGTGAATTTATTCGAAAAAGGGCTGAAGAACCTGGCCCATTGAGATTACTTTTTGTAGGCGGACTTATTCGGAGAAAAGAACTCCACACGCTACTGGACGCGTTGTCATGTATTCCGAAAAAGGATTGGGATTTAAGAGTTGTGGGCTCTCTTGATACGGACAAAAATTATACGAAACAAATATTGGAGCGTTTGAGACGTCTAAACCTTGAAGATAATGTCTCCTTGTTGGGCTCTATGTCGGGCGACAACCTCGATGGTGAATACCGGAACAGCCATGTTTTGGCGGTTCCTTCCTCATATGAGGGTTTCGGAATAGTTTATCTGGAATCAATGGGCTTTGGGGCGCCTCCAATGGCCTCAACCGCTGGAGCGGCGCACGAAATGATTACCGACGGGCAAAACGGATTTCTCGTAGCCCCTGGTGACATCAAGGGTATTGCAGAGAAAATTGGTCGACTGTCCTCCGAAAGATCGCTCTTGACTGAAATGGGGCTAGCCGCGCTGGACCGCTTTGTAGCGCATCCAACCTGGGAGCAAAGCTGCGACAGAATATATAATTTCATGAAAGAAATGGCTATGGAGACTCATGTTTAATGAATCCGACTACTCGTTTGCCCGGTACCTGTCTTCGAAAAAAAGCGTAGATAACCGTGCTTTAAACAGGTTGGTATGGGAGAAATTGAGATCCATCCTTGCAACCGAGTGTGTGAAGAAACCACTGGCGATATTGGAAATTGGGGCGGGTATAGGAACAATGTTTGAGCGTTCGCTCGAATGGGGCCTATTTAACAACGCCCAATACGAAGTGATTGACGCTATGACAGAAAACATCTCGGAGGCAAAAGCAAGAATCCCTGGATGGGCTTATAACGTTGGATATAGGGTTACAGAGATTTCCGACGATGAATTGAGGCTAACTGGTTCGGGGAAGGAAGTGACCTTGACACTCGAAGTGGGGGATTTCTTCCAGTTAGCAAGAGAAAGGCTCGCAAATACTACTTGGGATTTGATCATAGCCAATGCTTTCCTGGATCTTGTAGACGCAGGAAGAACCTTGCCGATTACCTTGGGGCTCCTTAAGCCTACCGGGTTATTATATTTCACAATCAACTTTGACGGCTCCACCGTTCTGGAACCGGAGATTGACGGCGCATTTGATGCGCTGGTTGAACGGCTATATCACCGAACCATGGATGAACGGATAATAGATGGCGCCATATCCGGGGACAGCAGGACCGGTAGGCATTTCTTCGAGGTAGCTCGAAAAAACCATGTGGAAATACTGGAAGCAGGGCCTTCGGATTGGACGGTGTTTGCGGGGAGAAACGGCTATCGCGAAGATGAAGCCTATTTCCTTCATTTCATAGTCCATACAATGTATCTTGCGTTAAAAGACAGACCGGAACTCGATCCTGACAGATTTCGGAGATGGATAGAGAAACGACACTCCCAGATTGAAGATCATGAACTGGTCTACATAGCTCATCAGCTCGATTTTCTATGCAGGAAGTCAGACACTTTTTAGAACCTCGTGAGAATTCTTTTAGAACTACCTTGATTCTGTGAGCGTTGAGATCAAACCACGTTCCTGCGGGGGCGAGCGTTAAATGGTCTTGATTATTTAGCGCAGAATCTTTCATCGGATCTCTTGACTCTCGCCTGAAGCTGCTTTCCCGTCATCCACCCGGTTCTCGTGTCGTAACGATTGTCAAAATCAGAAACAAAAGGTTTGATGTCAAGCAGTGGTGTGCCGTCCACAATATCAGCGTCCTCTATTTCGAGCCTGTTTTTGTTGACAGATATCAATCTGACAACGGAGAAACCGATTGGATTTGGTCTTTTAGGCGCTCTAGTGGCGAAAACCCCTCTCAATTTGTCGTCCAGAAACGGCTTCACTAGCAGGCTGGAGCCCCTGGAAAGGTGAAAATGGTAAATGAGTATGAGATGTGAGTACCCTTCAATGTCCTGCAGCCCCTCAGTATATTCTGGAAACAACTCCACCGATCCCTTTGTTCCTTCTGCGCCGAGAGGCTGTATCGGCATTCCTTCTACATCCTGAAAACTGGTTTGAATTGTTCCTATTGGTTTATACGCAATTTCGCCATTGGCTTTGTCGGACATCAAATACCCCATTTAAGAGCAAGAGGCGCCTTGTAGACGCCTCCTGTAAACCCGTTCCCATTCAACGAGAATTGGATAAGTTGTTAACTACTGTTACCGGCCAATTTACCCATACAAAAGCTTATATAACCGGTCTTCTGAGGAAAGTTCTATAACGTTCCGGCGATAACCAACCGCTGGATTTCGTTTGTGCCCTCATATATCTGGGTAATCTTGGCGTCTCGCATCATACGTTCAACGGGATATTCCGTGCTGTATCCGAAGCCCCCCAGAACCTGCACCGCTTCAACGGTAGTCCACATCGCCACATCCGAACAATAGGCTTTGGACATAGATGAATGTCTTATGGTTTCGGGTGGAATCTTGGACAAGTCCTTCCCCACACTGTGCAATAATGAGCATGTCTTCCACAGAAGCATCCTTGCTGCGGTAATTCTCATAGCCATGTCAGCGAGTTTGAAAGCTATGGCCTGATGCTTGATGATCGGTTTACCGAAAGTGATCCTTTCCTTGGCGTACTGAGTGGCGTACTCGAAAGCGCCTGCCGCTATGCCAAGCGCCTGCGCTCCTACAGAAGGACGACTGAAATCGAGGGTTTTCATCATAACATGAAAGCCGGAGCCCTCTTCTGCAAGACGGTTTTCGACAGGGATTTCCACATCCTCAAAAACCAGTTCTCTTGTGTCAGAGCAGCGAATGCCCAGCTTACTTTCTTTCTTCCCAATCGTGAAGCCTGGCCATCCTTTTTCAACGATAAAAACACTAGCCCCTTTGTAAGACGGCACATCCGGATCTGTGATGGCATAGACGCTGAAAGTATCTGCTATCCCACCATTCGTGATCCACATCTTTGAACCGTTTAAAATGTATTTGTCGCCTTTTCGGACTGCGCGTGTTTTGAGGGCAGCGACATCGGAACCGCCTTTCGATTCCGTAAGACCGAATGCCGCTGTTGTTTCCCCCGTTGATAGTGGTGTCAAATATTTTTCTTTTTGCTCATGGTTTCCCGCCAGGATAATAGGTAGGCTCCCAAGTTCCTGTACCGAAGGGATCAGCGCTACAGACGCGTCCGCTTTGGCAAGCTCTTCAACAGCGATACAATGCGCCAGCATGCCGGCTCCCATTCCACCGTAGGCTTCGGGAAAATCGATACCCATTAAGCCGTTTTCTTTCATGAGTTCCAGCATTTCGTGGGGATATTCTCCCTTTTTGTCTCTTTCTTCGGCTCCGGGGGCAATCTTCTCTTTTGCAAGTCGCCGTACCATATCTTGAAGCATCTGTTCTTCTTCTGTCAGTCCGAAGCGATCAATTCCTTCCATGTTTTCCTCCAAAAATGACTCTGATCAATTATGAATAATCGTAAAATCCTTTGCCACTTTTTCTACCCAGACGGCCCGCTCTGACCATTTTCTTTAGTAAGACCGGCGGCCTGTATTTGGGATCTCCAAACTCTTCATAAAGATGTTGTTGAACGCTCAACAGGGTGTCCAGACCTACTAAATCAGCCAAAGCAAGGGGGCCCATTGGGTGATTGGCGCCGAGTTTCATTCCCTCGTCGATTTCCGCTGCTGTCGCCAATCCTTCCTGAAGTACATAGATAGCTTCCGTCACCATAGGGACAAGAATCCGGTTAACTACAAATCCAGGGGCTTCCAGGACCTCGATACCCGTTTTCCGCATCTTGTTTGCTACTTCTTTGGTTATTTGGACTGTTTCATCAGAAGTCCCGTACCCTCTTATCACTTCAACCAGTTTCATGGCTGGGACAGGATTGAAAAAATGCAAGCCG
>WSSedB1CaDRAFT_10001002_pt1 | contig 11350 bp, 6 predicted proteins | sample WetSurSB1Cattail_FD_9460 | JGI IMG/M metagenome (IMG submission 9460)
AACAGCCGGAGGTCATAAACGTTTCTATAACGCTGCTGCGGTCGGCGGCTGCCGATACGGCACTTACGAGAGAACGGTGTTTCATGATGTCGTGCGCATGGAGGTCATTGAACTTGAATATTTTGTAGAGCATGCTGCTCTCGCCTGCTTCAAGTGTTCCTTCGTGTTCCCCGACGGCAATCATCATTTTGATATCGTCTTCCGTAACTTCGTCACTGTCAGCCTTCCAGACCCTTTCTGCCAGAAATGAAGCAAACCGGGATATCCTCGAAAAAAGCCATACAACAGGAAAAAGTATTTTTTTCAATATAAGCAGTGCAGGTGCAAACTTCAGGGCAGTATCCGACGGATGGAGGATCGCGGCTGTTTTCGGAATTATCTGGCCGAATATAGTTACGCAGAATGTAATAATTGCAGTTGCAATTCCGACACCGCTGCTTCCGGCTATCTCTATTGCAAGCACGGTCGCAAGTGATGCTGCAAGCGTATTGACAAAATTCGTCCCGACAAGAACGAGTGTAAGAAGTCTGTCCATATCGTCTTTCAGGCGCATAGCAGTTTTTGCATGGGGGCGCTTGTTCTGTACAAGCTGGCGGAGTTTCAGCTTCGACAGCGAAAGATATGCTGTTTCTGATGCAGCGAAAAATCCGATACAGGCAATGAGGATAACAAGAATGCTGATTATGAAGAACATCTGCAGCAGGCTCATCTTTCTTCCTCTTCGGCAAGCAGGCTTACGACATGAACCTGATCCACCCTGCGGTAGTTCACCGACAAAACGGTAAATTTGTAATCGTGGAATTTAACAAAATCATTCACCTGGGGCAGACAGTCAAGCTTTTCTTCCAGCCAGCCTCCAAGTGTTTCGTTTATATCAGACTCAATGGGAATACGAAGCTGTTCCTTCAAATCTATGAGCAGCATACTGCCGCTGATGATAAAATCGGAAGGATTGCTGATTTTACTCTGAGGCATTCTTCCGCGTCTTGTTTTATCGGAATCCGTAACGCCGAAGATTTCACGCGAAATGTCGTCCTGCGTAAGGATACCGTCCGTACCTGCATACTCGTCTATGACAACTGCCAGCGACTGCCTGTTTTCCCTGAGCATCTGCTGTGCGGAAGACATCTTCTTGGTGCCGAGAATAAAAAGCGGCGGCCGCATGACATTCTGCACCATGAACTTTTCCGGAACCTCTTTATATGCAAGCAAATCCTTTACGTATATAACCCCGATGATGTCGTCAATATCGCTGCGGTATACGGGAATGCGCGAAAAACGGGTACTTTGCGCCTTCTCTATAATATCAGCATACGTTACCGTGTTTGGCACAGCAACAATTCTTGTCCGGGGTACCATTATGTCCTGTGCCTCAAGATCGGTAAATTTGAAAACGCGGTTCATCATCGTATTTTCGTCCTGCCCTAAAGCACCGTCTTCGGCAGCAACATCAATAAAAGTCTTTATCTCTTCTTCGGTAAACGACTGTTTCGATTTGTTCGTGCTTATACCGCACAGGTGCAGTATGCCGTGTGCCACAGCCGTAAAAGCAATAGATACCGGTTTGAATATTGTTACAACGCCAGTTATAAATCCTGAAAGCCTGTATGCGATTGAATCGGGATTTCTGGTTGAAAGCGTTTTAGGTGTAATTTCGCCGAAGATAAGCAGAAGTACGGTTGTCGTAATTGTAGCGATGCCGACTCCTTTTTCTCCGAAAAGATCAAGAGCTGCTGCTGCAATGATTGAGGAAAGCAGGATGTTGACAAGATCATTGGCTGCAAGCAGTGTATTTATAAGGACGTCTTTTTTTTCAAGCAGTTTACTTACGCGGACTGCCCGCTTGTCACCGCTCTTCCGGCGTATGCGCAGCCGGAGCTTGTTCATTGCCAGAAAAGAACTTTCAGAAATTGAAAAGAGCGCAGAAAGCGTGATAAGGACTACTGCGGAAAGCAGCAGTCCTGTAAGAGGAAGAGAATCGGCAGGCGGGGGTTTATCCATAGTTCCTTACTTTGCAGGCGTTGTATCAGGCTTGGCACCTGTATCGGCAGCAGAAGCCATCGACTTCACATAGTCGAGAGTCTGCTTTATAGCCGCTGCATGTTCGCTTTCCGGTTCAGCATCATATGAAGCCTGAAGATATGTAGTTATAGTTGCATAATCCTGAGAACCTGTTGAGCCAAGAAGATATCCGGCCGTATAATAGGCCTGCTGCACGTCGTTTTTGTCAAGCTTTCCGCTTGCGCCGGCAGCTGCAAATACCTTTGCGGCACCCGCGTAATCACCGTCACTGTACAAACGGATTGCATCAGAATTTGCAGTGGCAAGGACATATTTACTCACAAGTCCAGATTCATTTTTCTTATCAAGTTCAGGAACTTCACGGTACATGTCTGAAAGAAGCGGGCGGTAATTGTTATCAGTCGCTTCGTACAATGCATCGATTGCCTTTACTTTTTCAACGCCTGAACCTTTTTTCGCGGCATCTGCCATATCGCTTATTTTTTTGATATCGGCAGTCCTGCCCTCAAGCATCTGTGTATATGCAGCCGGAGTATCAATTGTTTTATCATATGCTATAAACGAAACATAATAACCGTCTTTCGTTGCAAGATACACGGCCGGGGTCATCTGCACATTGTACATAGTCGCAACCTGCATATCTTTTTTCAGTTTTGCAGCATGTGCATCGGCGGCTTTCTGCTCTTTATCGGTAGCACCTTCTGAAGCAACTGTTTTCTTATATGAAGTCTGCGAAAAATCAAGATTAACAGGCACAAAATCACCTGCAACTGAATCTTTAAATTCTTTTGTGTTGAACACTTTTTCTTTCAGTGCCGCGCTGTCATCATCTTCTCCCGTCATTGAAATAAAAAGCAGAATCGGCATATTCCGTCTTACAGCAACTTTTTTTGCCTCGTCATAATCATGATACCAGCCGAATTCATCAGGTTTATCGCGCTTTCCCCCGAATGGTTTTACCACAAGGAAAACGACAGCGACAGCTGCCACTAATACCGCCGCAGTTACGGAAAGGGCAATAATGACCTTTTTCGATGTGCGTTTTTTAGAGTTTACTACAGTTCCTGTAGATTTTGAAACTTCGTCAGACATATTAATCTCCTGTTATATTACCACTATCTCTGATTATTTGAAATACCTGACGCCTGCTTCAAAAATATTCTGACAGGAGTTTTCGTATTTGTTTGTAAGCGGATTACCCGCAACATTTTTAATAAGTTCCGTCGAACAGCCGTTTATGCCTGTACCGATAGTACGTTCGCTGTGTCCCATTTTGCCAAGCACACGGCCGTCAGGACTCGTAAGTCCCTCGATTGCGAACAGAGAACCGTTGGGATTGTCAGGCTCGCTGATTGCAGGAATCCCGTGCACGTCGACATACTGACTGAACACCTGTCCTTTCGCAAACAGCTGTTCTGCGGATTCTTTACTGATGACAACACGCCCCTCTCCGTGCGAAACAGGGATAACATGCATACGCGGATCAAGTACCGTTCCATCGTCTGCCCACGGGCTCGTTGCAGAAACCATCCGTGTACGGACAAGACGTGAAATATGGCGGCCGACTTTGTTGAACGTGAGTGTCGGTGTGTCGCTTGTCATATCCCTGATTTCGCCGTACGGCACAAGCCCCGTCTTTATGAGAGCCTGGAATCCGTTGCAGATACCGAGCACAAGGCCGTCGCGTTTTTTAAGCAGATTCATCACTTCTTCCGCAATATGCCCTTCCCTCAGTACGTTTGCAATAAACTTGCCGGAACCGTCAGGCTCGTCGCCTGCCGAAAAACCGCCGGAGAGCGCAAGAATCTGTGTATTTTTGAGTTCGTCCTCAAGCGCGGCAAGAGAATGTGCAAGAGCTGCAGGCGTATTATTTGCGAATACAAGAATTTTCGTTTCGGCTCCCGCAAGATTGAATGCACGCGCCATGTCGTATTCGCAGTTCGTTCCCGGAAACACGGGAATAAGCACACTGGGTTTTGCGGACGGTGAGGCAAATACCGTTTTTGAGCGCGCAGTCTCAAGCGATTTATGCGTAGTAAGTGCAAACTGAGGAAGTGCGGGCTGTGTTTCAGCTCCGGAAACAGAGGGAAACACTTCGGCCAGTCTCGATTCCCATGCTTTTTCAGCTTCTGCAAGCGTTATTTTTGTTGATTTTATCCCGGCGTCAGACGCTTCAACCGTAATTTCCTGTTCCGCAACAGTCATACCGATTTTAAAAACCGTTCCGGGTACAAATCCGGAAAGTTTGTCGAACCCGTCTTCTGCTTCGACAATGATTGCACCGTACTGTGGTGTAAACAAATCTTTTGCAGACGGTACGTTATTTCCGCCGAGTTTTGCCGCGGTACATGAAACAGGAACGCTGGTAATTGCAGCGCCGACACGGTTCCCGAATGCCATTTTCGTCACAGCTTCTGCAATTCCGCCTGCACAGACAGGATACATTGCCGCAATCTTTCCTTCGGCATTACAGGCGTACAGTGCGTCGCTGTTTTTCGTAAATGCATCAAAATCAGGCGCAAGAAGTTCAGAATAGGGAACGGTAACAAGATATATGCAGTCACCGGGCTTTTTAAACGAGCCGCCTGTTACATTATTTGACTCATCGCGGGTAACGGCAAAAGAAACGAGTGTATGAGGAACGTTAAGTTTCTCAAACGTACCGCTCATACTGTCCTTCCCGCCGATTGATGCGGTTCCCATTGCCGTTTGTGCATCGATAGAACCGAGCAGTGCGGCTGCGGGATACCCCCACGTCTTTTCGTCTACAGCCCGTCCGAAAAATTCCTGGAACGAAAGCCGGCTGGACGAAGCCCTGCCGCCGATACAGGTAATCTTTGCAAGTGAAGAAAGTACCGATGTCTGGGCACCGTGCCACGCGCTCCACTGTCCGACGCGCGGATCAAAACCGAACGTCATCATGCTGACAGTCGATGTCTCGCGGGGAGAGAGCACCGGAATTTTTGCGGCCATACCTGTTTCCGGCGTACACTGGAACCGGCCGCCGTACGGGAAGAGCACTGTGGAAGCCCCTATTGAACCGTCAAAACGCTCGCCAAGCCCGCGCTGCGAACAGCATGCAAGATCGCTTATATCGGCAATCCATGCATCATAAAGCGATTTCGGAAGTTTTTTTGCAACGCTTTCAAGTGGATTCACGAGCGGTGATTTTTCCTGCGGTGCAGGACTTTCAATAACAGCCTCCGCCTCGTGATGAGCGCCTGCTGCATCAAGGAAACCGCGTGCAATATCAACAATCACGCTGCCGCGCCACTTCATGACGAGGCGGTCAGTATCAGTCACTTTTGCAACGACAACGGCACTCAGGTTTTCCGCTGCCGCATATGCTATAAACGTATCCGCATCTTTTTCACGCACAACCACAGCCATACGTTCCTGCGATTCGGAAATTGCAAGTTCAGTGCCGTTCAACCCTTCGTATTTTTTCGGAACAGCATCAAGATTTATGTCGAGTCCGGGAGCCAGCTCGCCTACTGCGACTGATACGCCACCCGCGCCGAAATCATTTGAACGGCGGATCAGAAGGCTTACGTCTTTGTTGCGGAAAAGACGCTGAATTTTGCGTTCCTCAACGGCGTTTCCCTTCTGAACTTCAGCGGCAGCAGTCGTGACCGATTTTTCGGTATGCACTTTTGAAGAACCTGTCGCACCGCCGATACCGTCGCGGCCAGTACCGCCTCCAAGCAGAATGACGACATCGCCCGGCTCCGGCCGCTCGCGGACAACAGTATCGACAGGAGCCGCGGCTATAACAGCCCCAAGCTCCATACGTTTAGCTGTATATCCGGGATGATACAGCTCCGTAACCTGACCCGTCGTCAATCCTATCTGATTGCCATATGAACAGAATCCCTGAGCTGCTTCGCGGCAGAGTTTTACCTGAGGCAGTTTTCCGGGAATAGTTGCGGAAAGAGGCACCGTCGGATCGGAAGCTCCGGTAACGCGCATCGACTGATACACCCATGAACGGCCAGAAAGCGGATCGCGGATCGCACCGCCGATGCAGGTCGCGGCACCGCCGAAAGGTTCTATTTCCGTCGGATGATTATGGGTTTCATTTTTAAACATCATAAGCCAGCGCTCGGTTGCAGCCTTTGAGCCGGGAGCAACAGGCTTTCCGTTTTCGTCAGTCGTATAATGCACGTCTATGTAAACGGAACAGGCGTTATTTTCTTCGGAAACTTCCATATCATCAAGTCTGCCGTGTTTCCGCAGATATTTCGCACCGATTACGGCCATATCCATAAGGGTGACCGGTTTATCGCTGCGGTCTGCATACAAATCAGTACGCATTTCCGTATAATGCTTAAGCGATTTAGTAAAAAGCTCTGCATAGGGACCGTTTTCAACAGTAATATTTTTAAGTTCCGTAAGAAACGTTGTATGACGGCAGTGGTCAGACCAGTATGTATCCAGTACGCGGATTTCGGTTTCCGTCGGGTCGCGTCCTTCTTTTTTGAAATAATCCTGCAGGAATTTAATATCGGGAAGGTCCATGGCAAGGCCCATTTTGTCGCTGTATGCCTGCAGCTCCCCGTCATTCATCTTAATAAATCCCGTCACGACGGAAATATCTGCGGGACGTTCTGTTTTCATTTCAAGAGTCTCAGGTTTGCTGCTGTCGGTAAGCCGGGAATCAACCGGGTTGATAAGGTATTTTTCTATACGCTCAACATCTTTCGCAGAAACTTTGCCGGAGAGGATTACCATTTTGGCGCAACGGACAAGCGGTTTTTCGGATCCGGCGTCTTCGGAAGGAGACAAACCTGCGCGCAGCAGCGACAGGCATTGTTCAGCAGAATCGGCACGCTGGTCGTACTGTCCGGGGAGATATTCCCAGATAATTGTCGTTTCGCCGTTTTTTACTGGAAGTTCATCAAATACGCAGTAATCGCTCTGGGGTTCGGAAAAGATGCGGAATGCAGCATCCTTCGCGACGGTATCCGTGATATTCTCCACATCATAACGGTTCAGATAACGCACACCCGTAACGCCGGAAATGCCCAAAAAATTCTTTATTTCTGAATAAACACGGCCGGCCTCATTTTCAAAGCCAGGCTTTCTTTCTACATATAAGCGGTACATTTTTATATTATAAGGAAACAACTCTTCAATGTAAATCGCAGGATTTGCATAAATGCAATTCCCGCTTTGAAAGAAGAGACTCTCTCCAAGAAACGTACGTTTATTATTTACGGAACTTCTGAAAACAGAATTATTACCGTGCATTTGTAAAAGAGAACGCTCCCGCAGAAAACAATCCGCTTACGCTCCAACTGGACGGCTTTGCCGTCACTCTTAGAGGAAATCTATATACAGCCGTGCTCACGCACGGTGAGAGTCACTTCGCTCAGGGTCGCCCGCGGCCTTGTTTTCTGCTCCGCATTCTCTTTTACACCTGGTATGCAGTTTTTTCCCGGAATGTCATGACTAATAAACGTCGTTTACCGGAAAGAAAAGACGGGGTCCAGGGGTGTCCCCTAGTCATGCTGGGAAAAGTAAGTGGTTTGGAGAGAGAGCACGGACAAAGCAGGTGCGTATGTCCGTGGCTTTGAAAGTAGAGGGGTTCTCTCTCTCCAAATAAACGTACGTTAAAAAAAAACACGCGCCTATAGCAGCGCGTGTCTGAATGAATCAGAAGTAATCCTATCTCAAAAGGCTCAGGACGTTCTGGCTTGACTGGTTAGCCTGTGCAAGCATTGCGGTACCGGCCTGTGAAAGAACATTGTCCTTTGTAAAGCTGACCATCTCTTTGGCCATATCGGTGTCGCGGATACGGCTCTCAGATGCCTGAAGGTTTTCTGCACCGACATCAAGTCCGGAAACAGTTTTTTCAAGGCGGTTCTGATATGCGCCGAGGTCTGCGCGCTGCTTGTTAATCTTTTTCAGAGCCTCATCAAGAGTTCCGATTGCGCGGTTAGCGTCGTCGGGATTCTCAAGGCTCATGATTGATTCATTGCCTGCGCTGCGAAGTCCGAGTGCGGATGCAGACATAGTACCGATATAGACCTGTGTGCGCTGATCCATGTTGGCACCAATATGGAACCACAGAGAACCGGTAACAGAGTTTTCACCAGTCGGGCGTGCAAAGCGTCCGGTAAGCATATTCATACCGTTGAACTGTGCTGTACTTGCGATGCGGTCAACTTCAGCAACGAGTGAAGAGACCTCAACCTGAATCTGCATGCGGTCTTCTGCGCTGTAGATTCCGTTGGAAGACTGAACTGCAAGTTCGCGGACGCGCTGAACAATGTCAGTTGTCTCCTGCAGATAACCTTCCGTCGTCTGAATGAACGAAATACCGTTCTGAGCGTTTTCTGAAGCCTGATTCAAACCGCGGATCTGTGCGCGCATTTTTTCAGAAACAGCAAGACCGGATGCATCATCACCGGCACGGTTAATTCTCATGCCGGAAGAAAGCTTCTCCATATCCTTCTGTTTTGAAGTTTCAGTAAGTCCCTCAGAACGCTGAGCAAACATCGCGCTCATATTGTGATTGATTACCATCGTTATCTCCTTAAAGATTTTGTTATGTCGGAAAAACTCAGAAGTTTATCCGCCGGGTTCTGCCGCCCTATACATTTACTATCGGAGACTGGCAAAAAGACTTAAGCACTTTTTATCAAAATTACGTCCGCTCGTATTTACAGCATACGGAGCACCCCGTTACAACGACATGTTTTTTTCCGTCTTTTGTTTTATTAAACAGCCTTGCTACAAGATGGCCGTCCGGAGGAACCTGCTTATGACAGGAGGGACACATTCTCTTTATTCCCGGTTCACATCGCGGATAACAGTGAGGGCAGCCGAAAATAATACACCGCTGGTCGTTCACCGTCATAGGGCGGAAGACTTTTGAATATAAGTCTTCGCCGGACAGAAGAGGCGAACCGCACAGCGGGCAGTTTACAAACGCCCGGCGAGAGGCGCTTTTCTCCACAGGCTTCTTTTTTTTACGTAAATTAACAAAATACTGCAATGCAATAAGTATGATTAAGACTGCCGCAGCCATAAAGATATAGTCAAGCATATAGTGAAAGTATACTGTTTCAAACGCAGGCTGTGTATAGGAGTACTCCCCTGCAAGGGATTTTACAATTCCATCTGAGTTTCCGTACAGAAACGTTATATTATATTGAAAAATACGCCTTTTTTCAGTATTATACCTACATGAATATAATCGTGGTCGGTTCCGGTGGACGAGAGCATGCCATTTGCTGGAAACTTGCTGAAAGTCCGCTCGTTGAAAAAATCTTTGTTGTGCCCGGTAACGGTGGTACTGCGAAAGAATCAAAGTGCAAAAATATTGACATAGCATCATGTGATTACATCAAAGATGACGGAACCTCTCCGTATGTACAAATAGCAAAACATGAAGAATGTATCATGGCTGTCATCGGCCCTGAAGATCCTCTTTCCGAGGGTCTGGCAGATGTTTTCTGGGCTGCAGACATTCCGTGTATAGGTCCTAAAAAAGCAGGTGCGCAGCTTGAGGCCAGCAAAGATTTTGCAAAAAGTTTTATGCATAAATACGGCATTGCCTGTGCAGCCAGTGAAACGTTTACCGATGAAGCAGCTGCAAAAGAATATGTCAAGAAACACGGTGCACCAATTGTCATAAAAGCCGACGGTCTTGCAGCGGGAAAAGGTGTTACAGTTGCAGCGACAGTAGATGATGCGCTTGCAGCTATAACCGACATCATGGATTCGGGACGTGTCGGAGATGCAGGAAAAAAGATAGTCGTAGAAGACTATCTTGAAGGAATCGAGATTTCCGTACTTGCAGCAGTTTCCGTCACGCCGGAATCTGCAAAGAAAGATACTGCACGCATTATTCCTTTTATGCCGGCCCGCGACCATAAACGCCTTAACGACGGTGCACAGGGACCGAACACAGGCGGGATGGGAGCTGTTTGCCCGCTGCCCGACGTAACCCAGAAAACCATGGAACAATTCAAGCGTACTATCCTTACGCCGACGCTCAAAGGGCTCATTTCGGAAAAATTCGATTACCGCGGATTCATTTTTTTCGGAGTCATGCTTACGAAAGACGGCCCGGAACTGCTCGAATACAACGTACGCCTTGGAGACCCTGAAACGCAGGCAGTTCTTCCTCTCATGGATTTTGACTTTGCGGCTATGTGCTGTTCAATTATTAATGGTTCTCTGGACAGATTCGATTTTACATGGAAAAAAGGATTTGTTGTTGCCCCTTGTATCGTTTCCGGAGGCTATCCCGGAAAATATGAAAAAGGAAAACCAATTACCATTCAGAAAAATCTGCTGGAAGACAGCGGTGCAAAAATTTTTATCGCCGGGGCACAACATGACCGGAGAGGCTCTTCTTCAGATCCAAATACAACTGGCCTCATAACAAGCGGCGGAAGAGTTCTTGCATGCAGTACATATGCAGATACATTCGAAACAGCGTGGAAAAAAGCATACGAAGCGGTAAGCGCCGTACATTTTGACAAAGAATTTTACCGGAAAGACATAGGTCTCCCGGGAGCGGCTGAATCAGGCAAGCTGTAAAATAATATAGAAATTACATCCATGTAATTTCTATATTGCGGGAAAATCCCGGGCATAGTACTCTTGCAATGATACAGCAGGATTTGCATCCATGCAAATCCTGCTTACCGGGAATTGCCCCGGCTCGCGCAACGAGTTCGCCGGGATTCCCGCCTTGCTGAAGCCCGTCCTCCTGGCGGGCAATTTCATTTCTTAATCACCCTGCAAAGGATGAAATAATCACCACCCCCGCAACAAAAGGAGGCCACTGAAAAAGGTATCATTTTTTGAATCCATAAAACGAATAAGGGTGGTTCCTCCTGTATAAACAAAGAGAATCATCCTTTTTGTTATATGACGGGGATATCTGCCTGCCCGTTACTATTGCTTTTGGTCCATAAGGGTGAAAATCCGTTTCAGATTGACCACGAAAACCGTACACGCCCCCTGCATTTTCATGTTATCAAGTCCGGAACCGACAGCAACATCATAGCCGTGTACGTTCTTGAGTTCGCTGTTTTTTGCTTCTATCTTGTATCTTTCCTTTGCCTTTACTTTGAAGTCATCGGTTTCCTGGTACATTTCCTGATCCCTGTGTTCACCGCTTTTTATCACCACGCTGTATATTTTTGTTCCTGCTCCTTCTTTATGACATCCCTTCTTAAAGGTACAGCTCCTGCATTTCTCAACGTCAAAATAATACAGCAGCCTGTCATTCTTATTCCCGCCCATTTGTCTTTTTTCTTTTTTATATGAAAGATATCCTGCCTTACACTGCATCATGTCCGCGTCTTTG
>WSSedB1CaDRAFT_10001003_pt1 | contig 11331 bp, 7 predicted proteins | sample WetSurSB1Cattail_FD_9460 | JGI IMG/M metagenome (IMG submission 9460)
GCGGCCGAAACCGGGCTGGCCGTAATGCCCATGTGAGCGGCCGTAACACTCATGCTCAGCGCCCGTTCCGGCCTGATCCGTTTTTTAATAGCCACTTCCGCGATGATGGGCATGATAGAGTAGGAGATATGTGCCGTTCCGGCAAACAGGGTAAAGAAATAAGTTACCAAAGGTCCAAGGATCGTAATTTTTTCAGGCCGGCTCCGTAGCAATTTGCCCGCGATGTTCACCAGGTAATCCATGCCACCGGCGGCCTGGAGCGCCGCAGCGGCTGTAACAACACTTAAAATGATCAGCATTACTTCCAGCGGCGGATCTGCCGGCTGCATTTTGAATATAAAGATCAATAGCAGCAGGCCAATCATCCCCATAACGCCCAGTCCGATGCCGGACATCCGGGCCCCGATGAATATGCATATCAGCACGATGGCAAGTTGTACCCCTATCATCCGTTAAATATAGAATGTGCAGCCAGGGTTCCTGTTGATGGAAGTCATATCGGGAACTGATTGTAATTAGTCTGAGATGCACGGCCTGCACCCTACTGCCTTTGAAGGTTTTGAGCCGGAACACGATTTAACAGTCAAATGGGGAGAACCGGCCAAGTATCTCCCTTAAATGAATTAAATTGTGTTTCTTCTGACAGCCCGGATTTATTTGCTTATCTAAAGTAAATGCGGATGTCTTTTGCAGTTCATATAAAATCATTTGCCAGCAAACATCACCGGATTCTATTCTATGGTGCCTGGTTCCTTATAAATTTTTTACAGGCAGGGCTCACGCAGCTTTTTGATGATGAAGCCTATTACTGGGTTTATTCCAGGTTTCCGGCCTGGGGGTATTTTGATCATCCCCCCATGGTCGCTTTTTTTATACGGGCCGGTTATTTTTTTTTCAGGAGTGAGCTGGGTGTGCGCCTGCTTGTTGTGATAGCCAGCACGCTGACTTTATATATAATACAAAAGCTGCTCGCCCGTAAAAACGACCGCCTGTTTTATGCGATCTGTGCTTCCATGGCCCTGCTCCAGATAGGCGGTTTCATTTCTTCTCCGGATGTTCCCCTGCTATTTTTTACCTCCCTGTTTTTTTTAGTGTACAGGAACTTCCTCCGGAAAATGAACCTGCTTCATTCCTTTTTAATGGGGCTGGTTATAGCCGGCATGCTCTACAGCAAATACCATGGCATCCTGGTTATTTTATTTACACTCGCTTCCAATCCGAAACTGCTGAAAAAATATCAGACCTATATAGCGGCAGGTGTTGCCTGGCTGGCTTTTACACCCCAGCTGATCTGGCAGTACCGTCACGGATTTGTATCCGTGCAGTACCAATTGCTGGAACGTTTTAACGCCGGTCACTATCAACTGAACTATACCACGGATTATTTACTGGGTCAGCTCCTGCTGGCAGGCCCTTTTGCTTCAATCATTTTGATCTGGGCCGCCTTTAAACAACGTACCGAGGATTCTTTTGAAAGGGCTCTTAAAATGACTATGACCGGCTTTTATGTTTTTTTTCTGTTGAGTTCTTTCAGGAGCCGCGTGGAAATCAACTGGACGGTCGCTGCCCTGATACCGGTTATTATACTCAGCCATCATTTTCTAAGTGAAAAACAGAAGGCCAGACAATGGCTTTACCGCCTGGTTCCAGCAACACTGGCCGTGGTTTTTTTACTGCGGTTGTATCTGATCCTGGATGTTCCGGTTTTTCCAGGACTGGTATTGGAAGAAGTCCACGGCAATCACCGCTGGGTATCAGCCATAGAAAAAAAGGCGGGTGGTTTGCCGGTGATTTTTATAAACTCTTATCAATATGCTTCCAAATACTGGTTTTATTCAGGCCATCCTTCCTTTTCATTAAACAACCCGAGGTACCGCCGGAATAATTACAACTTATGGCCAAATGAGGATTCCTTGAGAAACAGGAAAATATTAGTACTGGGCGGATGGGATCCTGTTTATCTTAAAGACAGCATATCCACGGTAAAGGGCCTGATGGGCGGTATGGTGGTGCCTGAATACGCATCTTTTTCAGGAATCAATATCAGGTCTCCTGATAAATTAGTTTGCGTGAATGGCCTGGTGAACCCGGTTGAATTATCCTTGTCAGCATATGGACCTGCCTATTATCCATGGATTGTTGCCGGTATGGGAACAATTCCGCTCCAACTGTGGGTTTCTGATGGCCGCTCTCATGAAAAAATAGTTGAAACCGGAATTCAGCTGGACCGTTACGATTTAGCCGGATCCAGATACAGGGTTTCCTTTCCTATAGATCTGCCGGCAGGGAAGTATAAGACCCGCTTTTGTATTCCCACCGCCGTGCCCGGAAACCCGACGGTCAACAGTGTTTTTTTTAACCTGGAAGTCATCCGTTCGCCGGCGGCTGACGTGGGCAGCCCATTGGTTGCCAAAGAGGATGATTGACATGCGGAAAATTTCCGTCCCACGACCGGGTTTTCATTCATTTCTTTCTGAAAATCAGGTAACCGTAAAATGAACCGGGTTTAACTGTAAAGGTATTGTTTACCGGGAAGGCCTTCATTCATAGAACTATCTTACAAAGGACATCCTTTCGGTTCAGTGAGAATATTCTGCATGGATGCAGATGAACATCAGAGTCCATTTATTTTTTCACACGATGATACTATGAACACGATACAAACTGAAGCAGCGAAAAAATCCGGAGCGGGTAAGTCAAGGATAGAACATGATTTTCTCGGGGAAAAAGAAATTCCGGATGATCTGCTGTACGGGGTGCAAACCATGAGGGCAAAGGAAAATTTCAACATTACCGGCATCCCGATTTCCAGTGAACCTTTGCTTATTAAAGCTTTTGGATATGTAAAGAAAGCCGCCGCGCTGGCGAATCATGAGCTGGGCGTACTGGATTCAAATAAAATGGAAGCAATTATTTATGCATGCAATCAGCTGATAGAAGGAAAATACCTGGACCAGTTTGTAAGCGATATGATCCAGGGCGGTGCCGGAACCAGCACCAATATGAATGCCAATGAAGTGATCGCTAACCTGGGTCTTCAGCACATGGGTTATGCCAGGGGGGCTTACGGGCATTTACATCCGAATAATGATGTCAACTGTTCCCAGTCCACCAATGATGCCTACCCGACGGCATTCAGGCTGGCGTTGTATCTCAAGATTGAAAACTTTATCGAGGCCCTGCAAATCGTGCAGAAGGCATTTGCTTCCAAAGCGGCATCGTTTAAAAGTGTACTGAAAATGGGCCGAACCCAGTTGCAGGATGCCGTGCCCATGACGCTGGGTGAAGAATTCAATGCATTTGCCATCACCATCGGCGAAGACGTACTGCGCATGCGGGAAGCGCAAAAACTGGTGCTGGAAATCAATATGGGAGCCACCGCCATCGGCACCGGCGTCAATGCACCTGAAAAATATCCGGAACTGTGCACCCGTTATCTGGCCACTATTTCCGGTTTACCGGTAACCCTGGCTGCCGACCTGATTGAAGCGACTCCCGATACAGGCGCCTATGTCCAGATTTCCGGTACGCTGAAACGTTCGGCAGTGAAGCTTTCAAAGATCTGCAACGATCTCCGGCTGCTGTCCTCCGGACCGAGGGCGGGTTTCAACGAAATCAACCTGCCTGCCATGCAGCCCGGATCATCTATTATGCCCGGCAAGGTAAACCCGGTCATTCCGGAAGCGGTTAACCAAACCTGTTATTATGTAATCGGAATGGATCTGACCATTACCATGGCTGCAGAAGCAGGACAATTGCAACTCAACGTCATGGAGCCCGTCATCGGGTTTGCCATTTTTACTTCACTGGATTACCTGACAAAAGCAATGTATATGCTGCAGAGCAAATGCATTGACGGCATCACCGCCAACGAAGAAGTCTGCAAAAACCTGGTGATGAACAGCATCGGCATTGTGACCCTGCTCAACCCCATCCTTGGCTATGAAGCTTCTGCCGGAATTGCACGGGAAGCCCTTAAAACCGGCAAGTCCGTGCATACGATCGCAGTCAAAGAAAAAAAACTGATCACCCAGGATAAATGGGATGAGATCTATTCCATCGAAAACCTGGTCAATCCGAAATTCATCAATAAGTAAGCATGTGTATATTTTTTCAGGAGCTATTTAATTTAAAATTTTACGTATGAAACAGGTTATGTTAGTCATCCTGCTGGGCGTATTCTTCCTAAACGGGACTGCCCAGGATGCCAGTCTGCCAAGGGTAAAAATACTCGCTACCGGCGGTACCATCGCCGGAGCGGGCGTCTCTTCGGAACGTGCGGGATATAAAGCCGGCGCATTGCCGATAGATGAACTGCTGAGTGCAGTTCCCCAGATTCATAAAATTGCGCGGGTTACCGGGGAACAGATTGCGTCAGTGGGGAGCCAGGACATATCCATTGCAATCTGGCAAAAACTGGCGGTCCGCATCAACGAGATTTTTGCTAAAGATGAAGCGGATGCCGTTGTTATTACCCACGGGACAGATACCCAGGAAGAAACTTCGTATTTTCTGGACCTCACCGTTCATTATAAAAATGCGGTTGTCATTACAGGCTCCATGAGGCCCGCGACCGGCATCAGCGCCGACGGACCGAAGAATTTATATGATGCAGTGACCGTGGCTGCCAATGCTTCCAGCAAAGGGAGGGGCGTGCTGGTCTGTTTTAACGAAGGGATTTTTGACGGCCGGGACGTGGTAAAAATCAGTACCACCAAGCTGAATGCATTTGCTTCACCGAATACAGGTGCCCTCGGACAGGTCTATGATGGCAAGGTGGAATATTATTCAACTTCCATGCGGGAAGTAAATGTCGGTTCCCCTTTTTCCGTCAAATTAGATAGTAAGATCCCCAGGGTAGATATCGTTTATATGTATGCAGATGCTCCCGGTAGTCTCATCGATTGTGCGGTAAGCGATGGCGCCAAAGGCCTGGTGATTGCAGGCGTGGGGAATGGTAATTTCGACAAAGCCTATACAGAAGCGATTAAAGCGGCCGTGAAGAAAGGGGTGATTGTTTGCCGCGCTTCCCGATGTGTCAGCGGACGGGTCGTACTGGAAGATGAGATCAATGATAAGGAGCTGGGTACCATAGTCAGTGACGACCTCAATCCCCAGAAAGCCCGGGTATTGCTGATGCTGGGACTGATGAATACCAGCGATAAAGCAAAACTCCAGGAATATTATTTTAAATATTAAAATCAGGTACAGGTTTAAAAACATCTTGTATAGGATCCGGTTTCAAACCGGAGTAACTTCAGTTATTGATTATTCTGGTAATCGTCAACATATCTGATGGGTAAGCATGATGAATGACAACCATGTTTTAACGATCTAAATGACTCATCATGGCCGGCATAGTACTCGTTTTTCGTCAGCATCCTGAGCTTGCGATCTTTCTGACCCTGGCACTGGGATTTTTGATCGGGCGGTTCAGGATCGGCAGCTTCAAACTCGGAAGTATGCTGGGTACCCTGCTGGCAGGTATGCTCATCGGACAAATGATCATTACCATTCCCCCGGTTGCAAAAATCATCTTCTTTGATCTTTTCCTTTTTGCCACCGGGTATAAAGTGGGCCCGCAATTCTTCTACGGACTGAAGAAAGACGCATTGCCGCAGATCGTCATCACCCTGGTGATTTGCGTGACCTGTCTCGGCATGGCCCTGCTTGCTTCGAAAATACTGGGCTATGATGTGGGAACGGCCGCCGGCATGCTGGCAGGAGCGTTTACCGAATCCACAGTAATCGGCACGGCCGGTGAAGCCATTCAGCGGCTTGACATCAACGATGCGGAAAAACAAAGGCTGCTGAATAATATACCGGTTGCCTATGCGGTAACCTACCTGGTTGGCACAACAACCGTAGTCTGGTTTCTGTCCTCCATGGCCCCCAAACTGATCCGGGTAAACCTCCGTGAAGAAGCCCGCAGGATGCCGGAATTTTCTGAAGGAAACAGAGGAACGGTTGCGGGGATCAATTCTGCTTATGCAGATTGGTTGCTGAGGGCTTTTCGGGTAACATCAAAAAACTGGATCGGCGCTTCGGTATCAGCGATTGAAAAACAGGATCCCGACACCCGGATAATTATTGAGCGCCTGCGCAAGAACGGAAAAATTACAGACCCAGAACCGGGTATGATCATCCAGGATGGGGATATTGCAGTAGTCGCCGCCAGACAATCGGTCATGCTGGAGAAACTGAATGATATCGGTCAGGAAGTTCAGGACAGGGAATTACTCGATTTCCCATTGGTAACATTAGATGTTATGATTTCCCAAAAAGAAGTTGCCGGAAAATCCCTTCGGGAACTGGCTGATTTGTATGGACAGGGTGTCATGCTCAAAAATCTGATACGCGGCCGGCAGGAAATGCCATTCCACCCTGCAACCATCATCCAGCGGGGTGATACCCTCCGGATCTTCGGACGGGACACAGACGTGGAAAGGACGGCTATACAACTTGGATTCAAGGAAAAAAGCAATGCGGATACCGATATTTTCGCGGTTGCCATGGGCATTGTACTGGGCGGACTGGTAGGCATTTTATCCCTGAAGGTTGGCGGCGTGGTCATTACCCTCAGCGCCAGCGGGGGTGCATTGCTGTTGGGTTTGATTTTTGGCTGGTGGCATTCAAAAACACCGGCTTTTGGAAGGATTCCGGATGCGGCCTTATGGATTTTTGATACCCTGGGGCTTGCCACTTTTCTGGGTATTGTGGGTATTACTGCAGGCCCGACATTTATTTCCGGTCTGAAACATACCGGGGTGAGCCTTGTTTTTGCCGGTGCGCTGGTAGCAGTTTTGCCGCATGTCTTCGGTTTACTCGCAGGTCGGTACCTGCTCCGGATGAATCCCCTGATATTGCTTGGTGCCCAGTCGGGCGCCGGTACAACCACCATTGCACTGAAGGCTTTGCAGGATGTATCCGGAAGTAAGATCCCCGTGCTGGGATATACCATTCCGTATGCCCTGGGTAATATTTTACTTACGGCCTGGGGGCCACTACTGGTTTCTTTAATGACATGAGGAATATTTAATAAATATAAAATGGAATTGACCGGAACCAAAATAACGGGAGTCCTGAAATCATTTTTCCCGATTGCAGACTGGCTCCCGAAATACCAGAAATCTTATATCCGGTGGGACCTGATCGCAGGAATCACCCTGGCCTCCTTTGTTTTGCCTGAATCCATGGCCTACGCTACCCTGGCGGGGGTGCCTACTTATTTCGGAATCTATTGCTGTCTGGCAGGAGGTCTTTTATTCGCTTTGTTTACCACCTCCAGGCAGGTGGCGGTTGGCCCAACGTCATCCATATCCCTGATGATCGGCTCAACGGTCGCGGTGTTGTCGGGGGGAGATCCGCAGAGATGGGCTGAAATTGCCGGCTTAACCGCCCTGGTGGTTGCCGCCTTCTGCTTCGTCGCATATTTTTTTAAACTGAGTTCCATCGTCAATTTTATCAGTGACAGCATCCTGCTGGGTTTCAAAGCGGGAGCAGCATTGTCCATCATGGCCACCCAGCTGCCCAAATTGTTTGGTGTGGAAGGGGGCGGCAGTAATTTCTTTACAAGGATCCGGACACTTTTGCAACATTTGCCCGATACCAATTGGACTGTACTGGCTTTTGGTGTCGCAGGCATGGCCATTCTCATTGCAGGGGACGCGCTGTTAAAGGGCAAACCCGTTTCCCTGGTGGTCGTTATTGCAGCCATCCTGGTGATGTCTTTTACCAACCTGGTAACAGCCGGTGTACACATCACCGGGAAAATTCCGGACGGACTTCCTGCTCTCAGCAGGCCATCCCTCCGCTTCAGGGATGTGGATGGTGTGCTTGAACTGGCTTTTGCCTGTTTCCTGATGGGATACATTGAAACCATTTCTGCCGCCAGAACTTTTGCGATGAAAAATAATTACAGTATCAATCCAAGGCAGGAACTGTTTTCACTGGGAGCAGCCAATATAGCTGCCGCTTTTTCAAGCGCCTACGTGGTATCGGGCGGCTTATCACAGTCAACAGTAAACGAAAAATCCGGTGCAAAAACTCCCATGTCGCTGATCGTCTGTTCGATAACGCTTGGGTTGATCCTGGTGTATTTTACTTCGCTGTTAAAAAACCTGCCAGAGGTTATTCTTGCAGTCATTGTCTTACATGCCGTTGCAGGTCTGATCAAGATCAAAGAACTGAAGAGGATCCGGCAGCTCAACCGTATGGAGTTTAATATTGCGCTGATTGCCATTGCCGGTGTGCTGGTATTTGGCATATTGAAGGGTGTCATGATTTCGGTGATCATGTCGCTGATCCTGTTGATCAGGCGTACCGCCCATCCCGAAGTGGCCGTTCTCGGAAGAATTGGCGATACCCGTCATTACTCAGACACGGTACGCCACCCTGATAACATCCTCCTTCCGGGGATTGTTGTTTTAAGGATAGAATCTTCCATTCTTTATTTTAATGCAGAAAATATCCTGGACAAAATAAATCATCACCTGGCTTCACGGGGTCCCGGTACCAGACTCCTGGTTCTCGACCTTACGGCAGCACCTTATGTAGATGTCGCCGGTTCAAAAATGCTGTTGAACCTGGTGCAGGCACTGAATCAGGAGAACATACGGGTCCGGATTGTCGGGGCGCTTTCCAATGTACGGGAGATCCTCAGGAAACAGGGACTGGAAGAAATCACCGGGCATATCAGCCGGTCGGATGATATAGCGGATACCGTGTCGGAATTTAAAGGGTAAGAATTTGTTTGAGTGGGCCTCCAGGTAGTTTTATAAATTTTTGATCGAATGAAAAGCAATGTTCAGCAATATTTCAGCACAGGCCGGACAGTGACCGATGACCCGGCCGAAGGCTTGGAGTATATCAGGAAAAATATCTCCGGGCCGGAAACGGTCCATGACGAGGTTCCGGATTATTACTAAGGAGGGTGAAAATTGAAACGGAGATTTTCTGCCCGGGTCATGTGAAGGAGGTCCTGTTTGAAGAGAATTCCGGAATAACTGACATAAAGANTAATCGGATTGATCAAATTGTAAACCTAATATTATGAAATCAAACGTAAGCGAAAGATTATCGGACATACACGAACTTTCCAGGAAAGAACTGATTCAGCGCGCAAAAGAATTCTCAAAACAGTTCCGTATTCAGGACGGGAAAGATTTCAGGCTGAAAGATTTTAATCCGGCAGAGGATGCAGGCCTTGGACCTGAAGACAAACCCCTGGCCAAAAAGACACTGCAACTGGGCGTGGATGCGCTGGCAACCCTGCAGGAAGTATTATATGCCCAGGACAAATGGGCTGTGCTGCTTATTTTCCAGGCAATGGATGCGGCAGGCAAGGATGGGGCAATCAAACATGTGATGTCGGGTGTGAATCCCCAGGGTTGCCAGGTCACCTCTTTCAAAGCGCCTTCTTCCGAAGAACTGGATCATGATTTTCTGTGGAGATGCATGAAACACCTGCCCGAAAGGGGAAGGATTGGCATTTTTAACCGGTCCTATTATGAGGAAGTGCTGGCCGTTCGCGTGCATGAACAATTATTGAATAATCAAAAACTCCCCCGGGAACTGGTCACAAAAGATATCTGGGACGACCGGCTCAAAGACATCCGGAATTTTGAAGCCTATCTGAGCCGTAATGGAATCGTGGTTTGTAAATTCTTTCTCAATGTTTCAGCAGATGAACAAAAAAAGCGTTTCCTGGATCGTATCGATGATCCCGACAAGCAATGGAAATTCTCTGCTTCCGATGCCAGGGAAAGAAAGTGCTGGGGAGACTATATGAAGGCCTATGAAGACCTGATCCGTAAAACTTCTACGAAAGATTCCCCCTGGTATGTTGTTCCGGCCGACAACAAGGCATTCAGCCGGGTGGTGGTGGCCTCTGCCATTATTCAGACAATGGATTCTCTGGGATTGGAATATCCGAAAGTAAGCGCGGCAAAACTGGAAGAGCTGAATAAGATAAAAAAGGACCTGCTGTCTGAGTAACAGAAATGGCGTTTTGAACTGAATGGAACAGGAAACTGAAAATTATCGGTGGAATGAATTTAAAAAAGAAAAATTTGGGCAGTCAGTTTATAAAGGATTTCAAACCTGGCAGGAATACTTTGTTTTTCATTGGATCTTTCATAACTGCTTTCATATTAACCCGTTTGGTACGGGACGCTGGTTTCACGCAGTCCCAGGACTATGTATTGTTTCTCCTTTTTTTTTCCATCGGGTTATGGGTCACCGAAGCCATTCCGCCTTTTGCCACCGGGCTGCTCATTATGGCCTACCTGGTTTTTGCGCTGGGGAATGCCCGGTTCAACAATAACCCACAGGATGTGGCCAAGTATGTCCAGACCTTTTCCAATAGCATTATCTGGCTGCTCATAGGCGGCTTCTTTCTTGCGGAAGCGATGACGAAGACCGGCATCGACGTGTATTTTTTCAGGTTTTCCATCAGGCTGTCGGGTAAGGTTCCAAAGAATTTCCTGTTGGGAATTATGCTGACTACTATGATTGCATCCATGATCCTTTCCAACTCAGCGACCACTTCGATGGTGATCGCGGCGGTGACGCCCTTATTGAAAAAACTGGGGAAAGACCCGTTCTCCAAAGCATTGATTGTCGGGATTCCCCTGGCGGCTTCTGTAGGGGGAATGGGAACGATCATCGGCAGTCCGACCAATGCCATCGCAGCAGGCAATCTGGAAAATATCGGATCATCCATTAGTTTTATAAAATGGATGTATTTCGGCGTTCCGCTTGCCATACTGCTTACGATAGCCGGATGGTGGCTTCTGAAAAGAAAATATATCAGCAGCGATGCGCCGATCGAATTTGATTTGTCGTCTTCAAAACTGCAGTCAGATGCAGTGCTTAAAAAGGAGCGCAGAATCGTGCTGATTATTTTACTGGTTACCATGGGGCTCTGGATGACCAGCTCCATTCATCATCTCGGCGTTTCCGCGGTGGCGGCCATCCCCATTGTGTTTCTGACCATGACGGGCATTTTAAAGCCGGAAGATGTGCGCCGGATTCCCTGGGATACCCTGTTGCTGGTTGCCGGCGGCCTTTCACTGGGTCTGGCGCTGCAGGAGACCAAACTCCTGGAACATTTCGCCAATCACATTATGGGATCACAGTTTACCTCATTCATCATGTTCCTGATATTTGCTTATGTGACGATGCTGTTCAGTAATATCATGAGCAATACGGCAACCGCTACCATACTGATTCCCCTGGGGATTTATCTGATGCCCGACCATGCACAACAGATCGCTGTTATTGTAGGCCTGGCAGCATCCACTGCCCTGCTCCTGCCGGTATCCACTCCAC
>WSSedB1CaDRAFT_10001004_pt1 | contig 11322 bp, 8 predicted proteins | sample WetSurSB1Cattail_FD_9460 | JGI IMG/M metagenome (IMG submission 9460)
GCAAGAACGAGGCCATCTTCATTTAAAATAAATACATAACCGGTATCCATATATTTGAACTGGCCAGCCATATCTGAAAGTGACTCAAGGCTTACCAAGCCATAGACAAATCCCTCAAAGACATCATTTTCAATAATCGGGCAAACCAATGCCACACTGAGGACACCGGTCTTTGACGCAAATGGACTGGATACGCAGGGCTTCTTGGTCTCTCTTACCTGTCTGATATAATCCTTGAAACTGTAATCCATCGCCTCGCCAGCATTATTTAGAGCCTGTCCATTAACATCAGCATACAGCAATACAGTAAAACCATGCAGGCGTTTTTTGGCATCGGCCAATGTTTTGACCTTTTCAGCCTCATCTACATGAACAATACCTGGATTATGCGTCAATTCATCAAGATGTATCATCTTTTCCTGGATATCTTCATTGACTCCCAAGGACACCTGTGTACCAATTCCCTTGGCAATTTCATTAGAATCCTCTGACAGGGAACGGTTCGACATATAATAACTGATTGCCGAAAAAGCAATGAAGCTCAATAAGAATAATGGCAGTAATACGACCAAAAATTTCGTACGAATATGATGAAACTGCATATTTATTTCCTCCCTTTGTCTCCCATAAAGCATCTCATCTGTGGCATATTGGATCCGGCATGATTCCACAACCTGAAATATCCACTACCCACATAGCATAATATTCTTTGAAATTTTCAGTACCCGGTTTTCTGCAGTATCTTGACCACAGAACTCACTTCCCCTATATACAATCCTTTATAATTTTCTACTTCTCTGCATAGTCTTTAATAATTTTTAGTTTTGGCAGTACTTTCCTGTCAATCAAATACCACACGACAATAAAGCTTATAAACAATATTGGCAGCGTAATCCAGAGATTCCCAATGAAGGCTTCATAAATACAGAATGTAATCGGCATAGTCGTTCCGGTAAATGAGCTTATCATCATGCCGCTCGGGATTGAATCACTCAGCCCAACCATCTGGGCGGTATGCGTAACCATCGCTGCGGTCCATGTACCACAATAAAAATAAGGAATAAACGAAAAAGTACAGAAAAGAATGCTGCGGAATATATTGCCTCCTGTAACAGCCACGCACATAGCGACTTTATATGGCAATGCGCCTAAGTCTGCAAACGGCAGGAAATTGTTTCCGGGCAGTATTACGGCCATAAAGATAAGTACAGGTACCATAAGCAAAGCCGTCGTAATAACTGCTGGGTCACCAAAAAGCACGGCCGGATCCAACCCAATAAAAATATTTCTTCCTTTGAGTTTTGCACTTGTCACTTCCTTGGCCCGAGCAGAAATTGGCTTCAGGCCCTCAACAAAAAGCCCTGTCATTTTTGGCAGCAGCAGCATCGCCGCAGCCATATTGATGCCTAAGCCAAGAGACTTATAAAAGTCATAACTGGCACAAAGGCCTATACCCATGCCAAGAATCAGCCCAATAACCAATGGCTGGCCAAATGGCCCCATATATTTACGCAAAGTAGCCATATTGAGATCAATATCACGCACACCCGGAATCTTATCAAATAATAGATTCAGCGGCATAACGATTGGCAGATTCATCAGTGCATGCAGCGCCGGAATCGTAACCCCCGGAATCTTATAATAATTACTCACAAGCGGTGCCGCCCAATCCGACATCTTGAACATGACCAGTGCCGTACAAGCTGCCGCAGCTACTGCAATTATTACATCACCCGTAGCGAAATAAACAAATGCGCCCATAGAAAGTCCATGGTGATAATTCCATATATCTACACTCAGGGTATTCGTCTTGTTCAATACAAGAAGCAAAATATTCAATCCCATAATCACCAGCACGATAATGGGTACGATAGGTGAGCTCCAGCCAATTGCCGCCACAGTCCCGAAGCCCATATCAATTACATTCAGCTGCACGCCCATATGCGTAACCATAGCTTTTGTCGCCGGTCCAAGATTCTTTGCCATGAATTCAATAATCACTTTCAAACCTATAAAGGCGGCACCAACCGTCAATGCACTATTCAGGGCCTTGCCAAAAGGCACTTTAAAAACAACCGCTATCAACAGAATTATCAAGGGTAATAAAATGGTTGGTCCAGCCTGAATAATCCCTTTAAAAATAGAAAAACCGTCCATGTAAAACAACACCTCTCATGAAATCCAAAAATTGCCTATATGCCTCATATCAGCAAAAAGCAGCACAAAAAGTTAATGGCCTTTTCTAATAACCAATGGCATAAACACCAGACAAACTGAGGACTTCAGCAAAACGAACTATAGTTCATTAACGCGTCAGCCCCCATAAGTTTAAGTATAATAACGAATAATTTATTTATAAAATAGAAAGAATGAATTGTTTACCATAAAAAAAACAAATAGCAGCATACTTCATTTTTTAAACCCTCTCCTCCCATAAAAAAACTGACCCCCAAAAGTTAGATTTATTTGGTCTAACTTTTGGGGGTCAGTTCATAATATTGAGCCGTTTGGCAGTTTATTTCTTAATGATATCCTTCGCAAACCATTTTTCGGAAATCTTGCTCATCGTACCATCCTGCTTCATTTCGTCCATAACCTTTTGTATCTCATCACGCAGCGCCTGGTCATCTTTGCGGAATCCTATACCAAAGGTACTGACGGGACCGACCGCTACATCGACCGCCTCAATTTTATCCGGGTGCTTGCTCATATAATAACGTCCTGTAATCTCATCTGCAACAATTGCATCAAGGCGCCCATTCTCCAGATCCATAAACGCCGAGATATAATCCGGGTATTTCTTTACTTCTTTCATACTGCTTCTGAAATCTGCATTCCCGTCGATATACTCCTCCGCAGTCCCGCCGCTCTGCGTACCAACCGTCTTGCCGGCAAGATTATCCTGTGATTGAATGGATGATCCCTTCGCAACAAAGATAATCTGACGATTATCCATATATGGCTCACTAAAAAGCATATTTTCCTTGCGCTTATCTGTGATATCCAACCCATTCCAAAGCACGTCAACGCGTCCGCTCTTGAGCTCTGCCTCCTTGCTGGACCAGTCAATAGCCTTGAATTCGACCTCACGGCCCAGACGCTTAGCGGCTTCTTTGGCCAAATCGACGTCGAAGCCAACGATCTCATTCTTATCATCCTTGAAACCCATGGGCGGATAGTTATCGTCAAGCCCTACTATGATTTTCTTTGCCGTTTCCGACGCACTGCCATTCTTTGCACTATCGCTGCCGCAGCCACCCAGTAAGGCCGCCGTCATGATAAGCATAAGACAAACTGCTATGAATTTTTTCACTACAACCCTCTCCATTCTCTTGGTAAAATAAGACCACTTTATGATTATACTTTAGTTTGTTAAATTAGGAAACCATTAAATTGATATCATTTTAATTGATTATATCGTTAAAAATCGTGTTTTCAACAAAAACCACGTTTTTTCACTGCTATTCATTTTTCTACACCATAAAGCACCAACAAATACAGGACCTATTACGTATATTTTTATAGCCAGTAGGAAATTTGTTTTTTTTAGAGAATACTATATATTAATGATTGAGGTAAAATTTTTCATGATACAGAATTCAGACTATAGACCCATTCATATTTAAGGAGGAATTTATTGTGAGAGCTACTTCTGTCGAAGACCTGCAGCCTGGTATGACGCTTGCCCGTACAATCATTAGTGATGATATGGTTGTTATCCTATCTGAAGGTACTTTACTTACAAAAGCACATATCACACGGCTAGGTTTCCTGACCATTCCCACAGTATACGTCAAGGACGAATACGAACTCAGTCCCAGTTATCAAAATGTAGAGGCCATGCTCAGGCCCAGTAATGCCTTTGTAGCGGAATACAAAGAAGTCATCCACACCGCCAAAGACATTTTTGATGCAACCACCAAGGGTGGTACCGTTCCTATGGATAAGACTGCTTCTATGGTGAAAAACCCACTTCTGCCTATGGTCAGACAAAGCGGTGTCATCGACTATCTGTTTGAACTTAACCATCTTGCAAGCGATGTCTATAATCATTCACTGCGTGTATCTATTCTCGCGGGCGTTATCGCGAAATGGCTTATGTTTCCTTTAGAAAAAACGCAGGAATTGATTTTAGCCGGTTTTCTGCATGATATCGGCAAAACAAAATTTGATACACGTCTTATAGAAAAACGCATCGATACTTTAAAGGGGCCGGATCTGGAAGCTTATATGAAGCATACCATGGATGGCAATCATATTTTAAGCGAGAGCGGTTCATTTTCTGACGGTATAAAGCTGGCGGCTCTGCAGCACCATGAATGCATGGATGCCAGTGGCTTTCCTTTCAACTTGCCTGGAAATGATATTCATGAATATGCACGCATTATCGCACTCGCTGACATGTACGATAACATCACCGTAGAACGTGAAGGCTTCGTTAAACAAACACCGTTCAATGCAATTGCCCGTATCTCCCAGGATATGTATACCAGATTGGATCCGCAGATATGTGTTCCTTTCCTTACACATATCCGTGAAGCGTTTCTGGGCTCGACTGTCACACTCAGCAACGGCCTGCAGGGGACAATTGTACACTATATGGAAGATTTGACAACACAGCCGCTTGTCCGTGTCAGTCAGGATGTTATTATCGATCTAAATAAAAACAAAAATATTACGATTGTCGAATACAATTCAAAATGAAGACAGACCGCCGTTGCGGTTAAAATAAAAATTACGGGTACAGCTCACATTACATGGGCTGTACCCGTTTTGTTTATTTTTTCATTTTACTCGTAGCGGAGAGCTTCAATCGGATCTAACAATGCAGCCTTACGTGCAGGATAAATCCCGAAGAAAAGCCCGATTCCCACAGAAACTCCAAACGAAATAAGTATTGGTGCCGCTGTGATAACCGTATTGAACCCACCAATTTTTGCTATGGCCAAGGATACTGCACAGCCAAAACCCACTCCCAGAAGACCCCCTATGACGCCAATTACTACAGATTCAATCAAAAATTGCATCATAATATTTTTAAAGGTAGCTCCTAATGCCTTGCGAATACCAATCTCCCGTGTACGTTCAGTCACGGATACCATCATGATATTCATAATACCAATACCACCAACAATAAGCGAGATAGCTGCTATGCTGCCAAGAAACAAGGTCAGCATCGTCGTTGTCTCATTCATGGTCTGCATGAGGCTCGTGAGGTTCCGTACAGAAAAATCATCCTCCTTATCACCAAAAATACGGTGCCTTTGCCGCAGGAGCGTCTCAATCTCATTTTGTACCTGATCCATTTGATTGGCATTGCTGACCTGTATATTGATTGACTTCACGTAGGTAATACCCAGAAGTCTTTCCTGTGCCGTTGTAAGAGGTACAATAACCACATCATCCTGATCCTGCCCCATAGAGGATTGCCCTTTGCTTTCCAGGATGCCGATAATTTTATACGGAGAATTATTAACTCGTATGGTCTTGCCTACTGGATTGGATGTTCCAAAAAGATTCGTGGCAACGGTTGTTCCTATGACAGCTACACGGTTGCGTGTATTAATATCATTCTGCGTAATGAATGAGCCCGTAGATACCACCAAAGAGCGAATTGCCATATATTCGGGTGTTACACCCTGTACCGTTGAATTCCAGTTCTGATTGCCGTTTACAATCTGATAGGAACTGCTGACTGTAGGCGATACATAATCGATATTTTTTATCTTACTTTTAATGGCATCCGAATCCTCCAACTTAAGCTTGACATTGGAACCTGCAGCAGAACGTACGCCACCGGAGTTTGCCGAGCCTGGAGATACAATAAGCATATTGCTGCCAAGGCTTGCAATGGAATTCGTAACCTTCTGCCTTACACCCATACCAACGGATACCATGGCAATGACCGCCCCGACACCGATGATGATTCCCAGCATCGTAAGGGCAGAACGAAGTTTATTGGCCAGAAGTGCTGTCAGTGCAATGCGCACACTTTCATTAAACAACATCCATCTTCACCCCCTTACCTTCATCCCGCGTAATCCTGCCATCACGCACAAGAAGCTGACGGCTTGCGCAGGCTGCGATATCCGGTTCATGCGTCACCAGAATAATCGTACGGTTTTCATTATGCAGGTTTTGAAATATCTCCATGATCTCATGCGTCGATCTCGTATCCAGATTGCCCGTAGGCTCATCTGCCATGATAATATGGGGATCATTGACAAGTGCACGGGCTATGGCTACACGCTGACGCTGTCCGCCGGAAAGCTCATTGGGCTGATGATATGCGCGTGGACCGAGCCCCACAGCTTCCAATACCTGCATGGCACGAGTGGAACGCTCTTTTCTTCCGACTCCCGCATAAACAAGCGGCAAAGCTACATTGTCCAAGGCACTGATACGTGAAAGCAGATTGAAATTCTGAAAGACAAAACCAATTTTCTTATTTCTTGTTTGTGCAAGTGCATCATCCGTTAGCCTCGCGACTTCTTCACCATCGAGCTTATAAGAGCCGATGGTTGGGCGGTCAAGGCATCCTAATATATTCATAAGAGTTGATTTACCCGAACCTGACGGCCCCATAATAGCTACAAACTCTCCTGCCTGTATGTTCAGATCTATGCCATCGAGCGCTGCTACCTCCTGATCGCCAATCTGATAAAGTTTCTTGATACCGGAAAGCTGAATTGTTATCTTCATTGCTATTGCCTCACTTTCCTCACATTGGCGGCGGTCCTTCATGCTGTTTGCTTGAACTGCTGGAGCTCGATGATGTAGTTGCAGCCTTATAGGTAATCGAAATCTTATCACCATCCGAAAGTCCATCCGTAACTTCTACGTAATCATCACTGTAAATACCCGTTGTAACCGGGCATTCCTCCGTCGTACCATCTTCTTTTACAAGTAATACATAGGACCCATTGCTATTCGTTTTCAACGCAGAAATTGGTATAGCCAGCGCATTTTCCTTTTGCGAAGTATTGATTTCTACACGTGCGGTCATGGCCGGCAGCAACAAATTATCCGGATCATCAATATCAAGTGTTACGTAATAATAAATAACACTGGCCGAAGTAGACGATGTTGATGATGTTGACGATGTGGTAGATGTTGATGTCGTATCCCACGTATTGCTTACATCCGTCTGTGAAATTTTCTTTACTATTGCCGTGAAACTTTTTCCCGTATACGCATCCACCGTGAAAGTAGCTTGCTGGCCTACACGGATATTGCCGATATCTGTTTCATCCACCTTTGCCATTATCTGCTTTTGCGACAAATCCGCAATACGCATAATGACCGTTGGATTACTGGTCCCTTGTACCGCCATAGTGCCCGCTGTCTGGGGCTCACCAACAACAACGCCATCCATCGGCGCTGTAATAACAGTTTCTGCCAAATCCGATTCTGTCTCGGCAAGGCTGCTCTGTGCAGTCTGATAATTATACTCTGCATCTTCATAATCCGCCTGTGTATCTGCTCCTATCGAATACAGATATGCCACACGATTGTATTTCGCCCGCGTATTCGTAACCTTATACGCTGCCTGCTCACGCTGAGCTTCATAATCTTTTCCATCCAAAACTGCGACTGTCTGTCCTGCTCTGACCGTGTCATTTTCCTTTACCAGAACCGAATTGATACGTGCCGTTATCTTAGAACTTACTTCAACAGCATTCACCGGCCGGATTGTACCTGTTGCTGAGACTGTGGATTTCAAATTCATCCGCGTCACCTCTGCAGTCTCTATCGTCGCTGCCTCATTTGCCGACTGCTGTGCCATATAATAGCGGTATCCACCAAATATACAGCCTGCCAGCAGTAAAATTGGTACGACAATCTTAGCAATTTTCTTACCATTCATTCTGCCACCTCATTATCCGCAGCCTCCGCAGCTGCATCATTCGCATTTGTCCCGCTCTCTGCTGCCGCTCCGCTGAACCCCTGCGGCACAGCAACCGTCTGCGATACGGGTACCGCAGGTGCTTCGGGCTTTACCGGAGCACCTGCAGCCTGTTTCGTGTAAGCATCTGTGGTCTCCAAAGTATCTGCACCAATGCCTGCAGCGTTCTCAACAGTCGCCTTATAACGTGCATAGTCATACTGTGCGCTGATATAGTTGAGTTGCGCCGTGGACAAAGCCAGCTGCGCATCAATAATATCGAGTATAAGTCCCTCACCGGCACGGTACTTCTCACGTGCAATATAATAATCTTCCTGTGCCTGATTCACCGCATCCTTCGTCGAAACGAAACGCTTTTCTGCCTCGCGCATATTATAGTAGGCTTGGCGTACCGCGAGATCCACATCCTCCTGATCCTTTTTAAGCGTCAGATCCGCTACCTCCGCTGCTGTTTTTGCCGCATCAATCTCGGCCTGTGTTACGCCACTATCAAAGACATCCCAGCTCGCACTTACACCAGCCGTATACCCATGGCTATTATCCGTCGAGGGATTGAATTGATGTGAAAGATCCGTGCTCAAAGACAAACTCAGGGATGGCAGCAATCCTGCTTTAGCCGATTTCACTGCCAGTTTTTTTTGCTCAAGCGTATACTGGTCAACGATAAGATCCTTGCGATTTGTATAAGCATAGTCAAGGCAATATTCCATATCCCTATCAAAAGGACTGTAGGCAAAATCTTCCGTAAGCGTAAGGGGCTCATTCCGGTCCAGATTGAGAATATTGCGCAACGTCGAAAGATCGATTTCATAAGCATTCTGCGCCTTGATGAGTGTCTGGCGCGCATTAGAAAGCTCTACCGAGGAACGCAGCACATCAATGCGTGCCTTACTGCCCGCAGAATAGAGCTGCTGCACATTCGTAAGATGCGCTTGATAATTATCTACAGAGGACTGGTCTACATCTACAGTTTTATTGGCTTCCAATACATCATAATAGGCTTTGATGACACTCAGACGGATATTTTCGCGTTCCCTCTCTGTATTCAGCTGTGCAGATTTTATACCGATTTCTCCGCTGGTAACAGCCGCTTCATTTGCCCCACCAGTATAAAGTGGCAATTTAGCCGTAAGACTGGCCGAGCTGCTGTCTGTATGTTCCTCCCCACTCGTCTTGCTTGTCGTCACCTCGCCGCTTGCCGTAACAGCAAATCCTTTATTTCCTTTTGCCTGCCGAAGTGTAGCTGCTGCCTTCGCCTCATCCTTCTGGGTGATCTTCACCGACATATTCTGCTCCAACGCCAACGCCACAGCTTCCTCTATAGAAAGCGCCGCACATGCTCCCGACGGCACATTCAAAAAAAAAGCTCCGAGCAAAAGCAATGCTGTCTGCTTAAAATATCTTTTTTTCATATCCCTACATCCTTCCACCAGTCAAATTCATACCAAAATATGCCATGATTCATGAGCCTCAGCCAACATATCGGACCTGCTTTTACTTTTATCATAATAAAAGACAATTACGATTGTATTAAATGTAAATTAGAATACTATTAAGAAAACCGCTTGCCCCTGAAGCGGTTTTCTTCTTCCATGCCTATCAGTTCTTCGTTCCACGACGCTCGGCCCGCCGTTCAATAAGCTGTGCTGCGATGCTTACAGCAATCTCTGCCGGCGTCTCGCTCTTGATATTAAGACCAATTGGTGTCGTTATACGCGCGATATCCTTTTCACTGAAGCCATCCTGCCGAAGTTTTTCATTGACGAATTTTATCTTGGTCTGACTTCCTACAACTCCGATATAATAAGCGGGCGTAGACAAAGCGAACCTCTCAGCTTCAAAATCTCCTACATGTCCACGTGTAACAATAATAATATAATCCTGCGGCTGAATGTCGAATTCCCCTTTCATCTCGGAAAAATTACAAGTATGTACCTCCTCAGCTGCAGGGAATAAATCTTGCGTAGAAAATTCTGCCCTGTCATCCGTGACCACACAGCGAAAACCTAAATGCACCAAAAGCGGCACTGTTTCCTGCGATAAATGCCCACCGCCAAACAAATAAACCCGACTCTCATTCTGCAGCCTGTAAACATAGTACGTATTTCCATCTCTGGTAAACAACCCATTTTTCATCGCCGTAATCTGCGCGCAATCCGGCATCTCTGGCAACCCGGTCAGGCCCCCCGGACTATAAAATCCCATTCCCTGACCCGTCAGGGGCAGAACCAGCCATCCCGTCCTATATGCATGCAAATGTGCCAGGATTGTGTCCAGTGCCTCCTGCGTTGCAGGAGCAGCATCCACATAGCTGAACAGCACCTCTAAATCTCCACCGCATACCATACCGAGGTTGGCTGCCTTTTTATTAGACAGGCAGTATTCTACAGCACCGCCCTTGCCCGCCAGAAGAAGTTCCTGTGCTCTCTTTATCGCCTGAAATTCGAGCATGCCACCGCCAATCGTCCCCTCCAGTCTGCCTTCCCCACCAACAGCCATGAATGCACCTGTCCCACGTGGTGCGCTTCCCTGGTCGGAAATAATCGTAACCAGCATAGTATCTTCTCCCATACTGCATCTTTTTTTCAATATATCAAATATTATCGCCATTTATTTTCCACTCCTATTCATTTCGTATGCACCTATTATTTATTATAACAAAAAATCCATCGACAACCAACTGCTTGCTCTAACCTTACCATATAAGAAACCAGAGATAAAGGAATTTCCGCGCGCAATAGAGAATTTATTTTAAAGTATGCATTTTACACGAAACTCATAAAGAAAGAAGTTTTCCATGTATGTCAAATCTCTCTTTTGCCAAAGCCCTCGATGTTCTGCAGCGTTATTATGGATACGGAGCCTTCCGCCCGGCACAGGAGGATATCATACGCAGCCTGCTTGCAGGACATGATACAGTCGCCATTATGCCGACTGGTGCCGGAAAGTCAATTTGCTTCCAGGTCCCAGCTATGCTTTTAAAAGGCATCACGCTTGTCGTATCACCTCTGATCTCACTCATGAAGGATCAGGTCGACGCGCTCACCGAGCAGGGAATTCCTGCAACCTTCATCAACAGCTCTCTCACGCCTGCAGAAGCACGCAACCGCCTCACCGCTATAGCTGCCGGACGTTTTCGCCTGGTCTACGCTGCCCCTGAACGTCTTGAGGCCGAATATTTCCAATATATCCTGGCACACCAGGAAATATCGATGCTCACGATTGATGAATCACATTGCATTTCACAATGGGGACATGACTTCCGCCCAAGTTATCGCCAGATTGCTCCCTTTATAGCAAGTCTGCCCCACAAACCCATCATCAGTGCTTTTACAGCTACCGCCACCCCGTCCGTACGCGAGGACATTGTACACCAGCTGCAGCTTCAGGACCCCGCTGTATATGTGAGTGGCTCG
>WSSedB1CaDRAFT_10001005_pt1 | contig 11298 bp, 12 predicted proteins | sample WetSurSB1Cattail_FD_9460 | JGI IMG/M metagenome (IMG submission 9460)
TTAATTGTAAATGAGTTATTCACTTTATGCTTTATTTTTATGCAAAAAAATATGTTGGAATAAGCAATTTGTTTTTTGCTTACCCCAACATTTATTATAGAACCTCTTTTTTTTTTGTGCAGATCAATTTATATAGGGTAAGATCCTTGTACCAGCGAAAATATTGACAAATGAAAGCAATCATAGTAAAGTGAAAATAATCAGTAAACGTTTACTGAAATATGTTGTGAAAATTTGTTTAATTACAACACGTTTGGTTATATTTATAGTAAAATAGAACCCGATGGATGCCGGAGTACATTTTTGGCACAAACAAAAATAATAAAAATGGGGGCTTTTTCATGAGTAGGATTACAAAAAAAGATTTTGGTAAGACGAAGGACAGCGAAGATGTTGAGCTTTATACAATTCGTAATACCAAGGGAACAGAAGTAAGCATTTGTACATTTGGCGGTTATGTGCAGGCAATTCGTACGCTTGATAAGAATGGACGATTTGTCGATGTTGCATTAGGCTATGATGATATTGCGGCCTATGAAAAAGAGACTCAGCATATCGGTGCACTTATTGGCCGTCATGCCAATCGCCTGGCAAAGGGGAAAGTTACAATTGCTGGCAAAGAATATCAGTTGTACTGTAATAATGGAAAGAATCATCTGCATGGAGGCAAAGTCGGTTTTGATAAGAAGCTGTGGCAGGCAGAAGCAACAAAAAGCGGGCTGAAGCTCACGTATACGAGTCCCGATGGTGAAGAAAACTATCCTGGGACGCTTAGCGTCACGGTTGTCTATGCCTTGTCGAATGATAATGAATTGAGTATTGATTATACGGCGACAACGGATGCAGATACCATTTGTAATCTTACGAACCACACATATTTTAATTTGGGCGGGTATGACAGCGGATCAATTCTTGATCATACCCTTCAGCTATTTGCTGATCGCTATACGGAAGCCGATGAAGAAAAGCTGCCAAATGGGAAAATACGATTGGTGGAGGGGACCCCACTTGATTTTCGCCAGCCGGTACGCATTGGTGCACATATCGAGGATGATTTCGATCAGCTGCGTTTTGGTGGGGGATATGACCATAACTGGGTTATCAACGATGTACCGCTTGATAAGGAAGAAAACCTCGGATCTTTCGGGTATGACCCGAGCTGTCCAGTCGACTATGTGAATGGCGGTCTTAAAAAAGCAGCATTTGCCTTTGAAGATACGACGGGCATTACGCTTACGATGTATACGACACTGCCGGGGGTCCAGTTTTATTCGGGAAACTATCTTGATGGCACACCGCTGGGGAAAAACGGCACAGCCTTTAATAAGCGCTGTGGATTTTGTCTCGAGTCGCAGTATTTTCCTAATGCACTGGAACATCCGAATTTTGAACAACCGCTGCTCAAAAAAGGTGAAACGTATCATTCACAGACGGTATATGTCTTTGGGACAAAAGAATAATTATAAATTCGAGGGGAATATCCATAGCGATATTCCCCTTTTTTGCAGGAAAAAGGCAGAAAAGAGAGAATACTTGATATGTTATATACTTTTAGGAGGCGTGGTCATGCAAAGTTTTGAATATCATTGTCCGACAGAGATCGTTTTTGGTAAGGGATCGGAAAAAAAAGCAGCAGAAAAAGTTGGAAAATATGGCGGAACGAAGGCTTTTGTTGTCTATGGCGGCGGCAGCGTTCTTCGAAGTGGACTTTTAGCAAAGATAGAAAAGGAACTGACAGACGCGGGAATTGCGTTCAAGGCACTTGGCGGTGTAAAGCCGAATCCACGGCTTTCGCTTGTACGTGAAGGTATTCGGGAGGCACTGGACTTTGGTGCTGACTTTATTTTGGCAGTAGGCGGCGGCAGTGTCATTGATACAAGCAAGGCAATTGCTCATGGTATTGCAAATGTGGATGTGGATATCTGGGATATTTGGCTTGGCAAAGTGAAGGTCGAAAAATCTACACCGATTGGAGTTATTCTTACGATTGCAGCAGCTGGGAGTGAAACAAGTAACTCTGCTGTTATTACAAATGAAGAAACCAACAGGAAGTGTGGTATCAACACAGATTTTAATCGGCCCAAGTTTGCGATTATGAATCCGGAACTCACGTACACGCTGCCGAAAAAGCAGATTGCCTGTGGCATTTCGGATATTATGATGCATACGATGGACCGTTACTTTACGAAGGAAGAGGGCAATGCCTTTACGGATATTGTTGCGGAGGGACTTTTGCGAAATGTCATCGCGCATGCAAAGACGGCACTTGCCAACCCATCCGATTACGATGCGATGAGTGAAATTATGTGGTGCGGCAGTGTGTCGCATAACGGCTTTACAAGTCTTGGGCGTGTCATGGATTTTGCAACACATAAGCTGGGCCATGAGCTTAGCGGAAAGTTTGATGTGACACATGGTGCCTCGCTGACCTCAGTATGGGCTTCCTGGGCACGTTATGTTTATAAGGATAAGCCTTCTCGTTTTGCACAATTTGCGGAAAAGGTGTGGGGTGTGAATACTGGTACGGATGAGGAACGTGCACGCGCAGGAATCCGCGAAACAGAAGAAGTTCTTCCGTTCAATCGATATGCCGACGTGTTTTACTGAGCTTGGTATAGGTATACAAACACAGGAGAGTCTGGAATATCTTGCAGATATGTGTACGGATTATGGACATAAGAAAGTTGCTGTATTCCATCCAATTGGGCGTGCGGATGCAATTGCGATTTATAAAATGGCAAATCATTAAATAATTAGTTAGGAACAGCCTGTCGATATTTGACTGAACATGTATAAAAAAGCGTTAGTATAGCGCTTTTTAAATAGAATTTACTGAACTTTACCATAATTATGGACAAGTGAATTATGTATAGAATAGCAAAGAGCAAACATACATTTTATGCCCTTTGCTGATTTGTGAAAGAGTGAAAAAGAATAAGAAACAGGGGATGAATTTCTTGATGAACGTGTTGCAGTCAGTAAAAGCAAAATTGGTGATTCTTCTTATAGGGATTAGTACGGTTTCTACGGTGCTGGTCGGGGCATATTTTATTTTTTCAACGGTGCAGGATAACAAAGCGGCGAATGAAGCGTATCGACAGAAGCTGGCGGATCAGTTTGACCGTGAACTGCGGCTGCAAACGGAAGGGCTTGTATCGGCACTTGATGCAGTTTATGTTGAGCAGCAGTCAGGGCGTCTTACGGAAACACAAGCTAAGGGACAGGCAATTGCTCTTATAAAGGCAGATCGTTTTGATGATGGAAACGGTTATTTCTTTGCTGATGATATGCAGGGGCAATGCGTTGCACATGCGACTCTTGGTGCTAAGGTCGAAGGTAAAATGCGTATGAACGATAAGGATGCACAGGGTGTTTACTATATGCAGGAAATCTTTAAGGCTGCAAAGTCAAATGATGGAGGCGGTTTTAGCGATTTTTCTTTTCCCAAACCAAATGAAACAGAAGGTACACCAAAGCGGTGCTTCTCGATGGTATTTAAGCCATATGGCTGGGTAATTGCAACAGGGGCATGGATCGATCATATTGAAGCTGCAGCAAAGGTACATGAGGAAGAAAATGCAGCGGCACTAAAGCATAAGGTTATTATGTCGGTGGGGATTCTTGTCGTGATAGAGCTTATTCTTTTGGCACTGTCTTTTCGCCTGGCACGGACGCTTTCAGATCCTTTGCAGGCATCAACAAAGCAGCTGCAAATGTTTGCCGGAGGTGATTTTTCGGAATTGTCAAAGGACATTGAAACAGATCGCAAGGATGAGTTTGGTGAAATGGAGCAGGCAATTGACATTTTGCGGCAAACGATGCAGGGGCTTGTACTGACGATACGCGAGTCGGCGGATGAAGTGACGGCAGATGCAAGTCATCTCAGTAAAAATACAGAACAGTCTGCACAGGTGAGCAATCAGATCGCAACATCAATTACGGGTGTGGCTGAATCAGCAAACAAACAACTGGAGGCTGTAAGCAAGACGACTGAGGTCATTGAAGAGCTTTCTTCCGGTATGCAGGAAATGTCTGCAAGTGCCGGTGAAGCGGCAGAATCAGCAAAACAAGCAACAAATAAAGCACGCGAGGGCAGTCAGGTCATTGAGGATGCCATGCAGCAGATGAATTCCGTGGAAACGGCAGTTAACAGCTCGGCAAAGGTCATTCATAAACTGGGTGAACGTTCACAGGCAATTGGTGAGATTGTTGATACGATTTCTGGTATTGCAGGACAGACGAATCTGCTGGCACTTAATGCGGCAATCGAAGCTGCACGTGCGGGTGAACAGGGCCGTGGCTTTGCTGTAGTCGCGGAAGAAGTTCGCAAATTGGCAGAACAGTCGCAGGAAGCCACAGAAAAAATTGCATCATTGATCGGTGAGATTCAGAAGGATACAGAAAGTGCTGTAGCAAGTATGCAGGAAGGTACAAAGCAGGTACAGACTGGTACGAGTGTTGTCAATACGGCCGGAAAGTCTTTTCTGGAAATTGTCAGTCTTGTCGATGATGTAGCAGCGCAGTCCTCAACGATTGCCAATACAATCGAAAAAATGACGGCACATACAGGAGTCATGGTTTCTTCTGTTAGGAACATCAATGAGATGAATAAGGGTGTTGTTAGTGAGGCAGAAAATGTCTCGGCGGCAACAGAGGAACAGACGGCGGCTATATCGGAAATGTCATCTTCCAGCCAACGCTTGGTGGAAATGGCCGAAACGCTGCAAATGGCTATTCAGGAACTTAAGGTATAAGAGAACTTTACACGTGGCATTGCAGATGAAACTGCAATGCCACATTTTTTTACAGATAGAAGAAGTCCTTGCTTCGTGTATATTTTTATAGAAGTAAAGTATAGTAGTCTGGATAAAAGCGAAAGGTCAAAAGATCAAAACTACATTCTTTTGATAAGATATTGACTTTTTGACCTTTTGGTGTATAATAAGAATTGTAAGAAGGAACTATAGAGAAGCATTCCTTGGAATGCAGCTCGAAATGCCTTCAATATTATAAATTTGAAAGGGGATCATTAGAATGTTTGGATTAGTACCTTTTGCATCGAAAAATAGTCTTGCTAAGAAAGAAGATGCTTTTGGTCGCCTGTTCGATATGTTTAACGAACCATTTTTTGACACAGAACTGGCGCCTTTTAGCAAATGGAATGGAGGCGGTACAGCATCATTTAAAGTGGATGTAAAGGATAAAGAGTCTTCTTATGAACTTACAGCGGAACTTCCGGGTGTGAAGAAGGAAGATATTTCATTGCGTTATGAAAACAATTATTTGACGATTGAGGCGCATAAGGATGAAGAAAAAGAAGAAAAAGACGAGGCAAATAACTTTATTCGTCGTGAACGTTATACAGGCAGCGTAGCAAGATCCTTCTATATTGATCATATCAATGAAGCAGGGGTCAGGGCAGAGTTCAAGGATGGGGTTTTGAGCATTGAAATGCCAAAAGCTGCGGATGCAGGAAAACCAAAAGAAATCGAAATCCACTGACATGGTATGAATTGTCTTTACAGAAAAGCAGGCAGGCTCTTTAAGAGTCTGCCTGCTTTGTGTCATAAAGTAGATTGTTTAGAAGATATGACGGAAACAAAGGACAATGAAGCAAATGATCGCGATAAAGAAGGTAAAGTATTCGACGCATTTTACGGGATACGCATAGTGCAGCGGGATGTCGACGACGCGTGGAATATTACTTGCCAGAAGCGAGATCGACATGGAGATATAGAGCAGGATGATCACGAGTGAAATTGTTTTGTAGAGGGCGAAAGCCTTGAGCAGCATATAAACAGCAAATGCAATGAAGAAATAAGCAAATTTATCAGCAGACATAAGAATCACATCCTTTGGCAATGTAGTTTTATAAGGATAGCAATTGCAGGTGATCAATAAGCTTGTCATAAATAGGAAGCATATGAGTCTCCGTTGAGAAAAGATGCAGGCAGTCGAGTGGGAGCCAGGCAACTGCACAATTTTCATCTGGCTTTACCTGCAACGGTTCCGTTTCATCAGCGACAAGATAATAGGCAAGGTTCAGATGAAGATGTGCACTTATACAACATCCATTTTTTATGTGCTGTGGAACTGGAAGGATATCAAGTGCAGCAACGCTGCTGTTCAGAGGCTTTACGCTGGTAAGTCCCGTTTCCTCACAGGCTTCACGGCAGGCTACCTGCAGAAGATCGCCGTTGCCATCGGCATGCCCGCCGGACCAGGACCAGGCATTGTAGATATTGTGATGCACGAAAAGCACCTTATCAAGTGTTTTGTTGAGGATGAAGCCGGAGCTTGTAAGGTGAGCCGTTTTATTTTCACGTAAAAGAATATTTTGTGGGAAAAATTGCATAAGCTGGAGCATGTTGTCTCTGTCAGTAAGTTCCTGTTCATTGAGAGGTTCGTAGGATTTAACAGCATAAAGATAGTACACAGATAAAACGCTCCTTTGAGTTTGTCAGTATGAGCTTTTATTCGGCGTAAAGACAGTTGAGTCCTGCAAAAAAAATAGTTTTTTGCAGGACTTAGAAAAAAAAATTAAATTTTGGATTCTATATGGATTAGCCCCCTTGCGGGATAGTCAGGATGATGATAAACTATGATGTGATACTTAGTGAAAGTATACTTGCGGGAGGAAATTGAACTTATAATGGAAAAATTAATTATAAATGGTGGTCGCCCTCTTCGGGGCCGTGTAAAAATAAGCGGAGCTAAAAATGCGGTTTTGCCAATTATTGCAGCAACACTGCTGGGGCAGGATGTGCCAAGCTATCTGGATGAAGTGCCATCACTTGAAGATGTGCACACAATTTCAGAAGTGCTTGGTAAGCTTGGCGTAAAAGCAGAGTTCTCTGCCGAAAAAAGTACTCTTTTTGTTGATAGTACAGTGATTTCCAGCTGTGAAGCACCCTATGATCTTGTACGTAAGATGCGTGCTTCCTTCCTTATAATGGGGCCGCTTCTGGCACGCTGCGGTAAGGCAAAAATTTCATTGCCGGGTGGCTGTGCAATTGGTACTCGTCCAATTGATCTTCACCTTAAAGGATTTGAAGCACTTGGAGCCAAAATCGAGATTGGTCATGGTTTTATTCAGGCAGCTGCGCCTAATGGACTTAAGGGAGCGCGTATTTATCTTGATTTCCCTAGTGTAGGGGCAACGGAAAATATCATGATGGCGGCTTCGATGGCTGAAGGGCAGACGTTATTGGAAAATCCGGCACAGGAACCGGAAATTATCGATCTGGCGAACTATCTCAATGTCATGGGGGCAAGAATCCGTGGTGCAGGAACAAATGTGATCAAGATTGAAGGTGTAAAGAAGCTTTCAGGAAAGAATTATACGATTATCCCGGATCGTATCGAGGCAGGTACTTATATGGTAGCTGCAGCGATGACACGGGGAGATGTCTATATAGAAAATGCAATTACGGAACATCTGAAACCAGTTATCGCCAAGCTTAAGGAAGCGGGCGTGACGATTGAGGAGGACGTTAATGGTATTCGTGTTACCTGTGATAAGCAGACGAAAGCAGTTGATATTAAAACGATGCCATATCCAGGATTTCCAACAGATATGCAGGCACAGTTCATGGCAATGCTGGCTGTATCAGAAGGAACGGGTATGGTGACAGAAACTGTATTTGAAAATCGCTTTATGCATGTAGATGAGCTCAAACGTATGGGAGCAAATATCAAGATTGATGGACGCACATCAGTTGTTGAAGGTGTTGATACGCTCACGGGCTGTCAGGTTAAGGCAACGGATCTTCGTGCCGGAGCTGCGATGGTGCTTGCCGGACTTGTTGCTGAAGGAGAGACTCAGGTAGGTTATATTCATCATATCGACCGCGGCTATGATAACCTTGTCCAAAAGCTTGTAGGGCTTGGTGCAGATATTTGCCGGGTAGATAAATAAAGGATACAGATTTGTACCGCGATAGTTTTTGACGGATGATAAAATATGAGGAGGCGTACAGAATGGGAGTTATTACGATTACAAAGGAAAATTTTGAAAAAGAAGTATTACAGTCAGTAAAACCAGTGCTTGTTGATTTTTGGGCACCTTGGTGTGGGCCGTGCAAGATGGTTTCACCGCTTATTGAAGAAATTTCGGAGGAACGTAAGGAAAGCCTGAAGGTCGGTAATATCAATGTTGATGAGCAACCGGAACTTGCGTCGAAATATGGCATCATGAGTATTCCGGCACTGATTTTATTTGCCGATGGTAAGTTTAAAGACAGCATGGTCGGTGCCGTACCAAAGGAAAATATATTAAAATTTATTGATGAGTAAATCATTACAGTGTACATAAACATATAAGGGAGAATCATGCATGACAACGACTAAAAAAGAGGTTTTGATTATTATTTTAGTGGGGCTCTATTTGTTTTTTCTCGGGAACTCCGCTATTGCCATTACCGATCCGGTAGAGTCGAACTATACGCTTACCGCTGCTGAAATGCTGCACTCAGGTGACTTCATTTCACCGCAAATCTATGGTTCGTACTGGTATGATAAGCCGATTTTCTTTTATTGGGAGCTTATTGCTGCTTTTAGTATTTTTGGTATTAACGAGTTTGCAGCGCGCTTTTTTCCGGCGATTTTCGGTATTGTCGGATTGCTCATGACCTATTGGTTTGCTCGTAAGATTTATGATGCAAAAACAGGAATTGTTGCTGTACTCGTATTGGCGACGTCTTTTGAATACTGGCTTATATCGAAAACTGTCGTTACGGACATGACGCTCTTTGTCTTTTTCAATGCCATATTGGCCTGCTTCTATATAGCGTATACGACCGGGAAGTCGAATTACTACTATCTGTGTTATCTTTTTTCCGGACTTGCCGTACTTACAAAAGGGCCGATTGGTATATTGCTGCCAGGTCTTGTTGTTACCGTCTTTATTTGCTGCCGCCGTGATTTTGCTGCAGTCAGGCAGATGAAGGTATTCACAGGTATGCTGCTTTTTGCCATTGTTGGAGGCAGCTGGTACTATGTTATGTATACATTGCATGGCGATGCTTTTATCGATACGTTTTTAGGCATACATAATGTCCTGAGGGCTACGGTATCCGAGCATCCGCGCTGGGATGTATGGTACTACTACATAGGCATTTTCGTTATAGGTTTTTTCCCTTGGTGTTTTACAGCACCGATGGTCATTTGCAAATATTGGAAAAAGAAGCAGTGGCCGACAATTGATACGACTACGCTGTTTTTGCTGTTGTGGGCATTCCTCATAAACATTTTTTATCAGTGTATGGCAACGAAATACTCGACGTATACATTGCCGGGACTTTTGCCGATTGCAATACTCGCAGCACGGTTGCTGTTGAAGCATGAGAAGCTTTTTAAGTGGACGCTTGGAATTAACTTCATTTTCTATACGGCATTGACCTTCTTTGTCGCGATACCTCTTTGTGGTCAGTACTATTCTGCGAAAAATGTCGGACAGGTGATTGAAAATGTAAGCAAGCAGGATAATATCATTGTTGAATATGGAGATTACCATACATCCGCAGTGTTTTATGGTGGACATACGGTTTACAGTCTTGTTCACGAACAGGATTTAGCGAATGTGAAGCCAAAAGAAATGAGTTGGAGCAGTAAAAATGTTATGCCGTTTATAACAACTGAAAAATTGCCAATGGACAAGGGTGTTTATGCTATCATTCAGTCCGATCATGAGGATGATTTCCCCAAAGAGCTTAATATTGCTGAATGGCAGCTTGTTAATGAGTTTTCTAAACTAAAAGTTTACTACCGTGCACCGAAAGAATAATGATAATAAACGAGGACACTTTAAAGCCAAAGCAAGTAATTGGTTTTGAGGTGTTTTTGTTTTACAGGTGTCTTTCAGAATAAAATCAGCAAATTTGTGGTATAATAATAGCTTATAATATAGTTGGGGGTATTTTTGTATGTACAAAATAGAACAGGCAGTGGAGCTTTGTCATCTGACAAGCAAGAATCGTCTTATCCGTTCGGCCGTCCATAGTTTCCTCGGGAATACGGATGGTACGATGACAAAGGCAGAATATGATATGTATGAAACATTGGCGAAGAACGATGTGGGGATGATTATTACTGGTCATTGCAGTGTAGCACCGACGGGGCGTGCCAATGAGGAGCAGATCAATATTTATGATGATATATACATTCCGCAGTTTACGAAAGCCTGTGAAATTGTTCATACCTATGGTGCAAAATTCATTGTCCAGATTAATCATGCTGGTCCGCGCGCAGTTGGTATTGAGGACTATGCTGATGTCGTCGAAGGTGAGCTCAAGAAACATCATTTTGCGCGTGAACTGCGTGTCGATGAAATTGAGGCGATTGTGCAGGCCTTTATTGCTGCAGCGGTGCGTGTGCAGAAAGCCGGGTGCGACGGTGTGCAGATTCATGCGGCTCACTCGTATCTGCTTTCACGTTTTATCGATGCAACTTTTAACCAGCGGACGGATGAGTATGGTGGCTCGATTGAAAATCGTTCCGCATTTGTGAAGATATCATTCGAGGTATAAAGAAGGCCTGTGGTGAAAACTTTCCTGTGCTTATTAAGATTAATAACGATAGCAAGACGGATGATGAAACCTATGGCATGGATATGGTTTACATGCTGAAAAAATCCAAAGCACTTGGGATCGAACTTGTCGAATGCAGTGGGGTCGACTTCATTTCTCGTCCAAGAACGGATACGCTTTATTACCTTGAGCGTGTTGCGAAGCTTCGTAGGGAAGTTGATATACCTATGAGCCTTGTTGGTGGGGTCCGCTCTCTTGCAGACATGGAAACTGTACTGGACAGTGGGATTGATATGGTATCCATTGGACGTCCTTTTATCTGTGAGCCTGACCTCCTGCCCAAGCTTCTCGCTGGTCAGAAAAAAGCTAAATGCCTTTCATGTAACAAATGTTTTGCTATTCCGCACATTCGGACAGGCATGCGATGCGTGTTTCAGCGGAAGCTGGGGAAGAAATAAGAATAGAAGTTATCGGCAGCTTGTGCTTTGGCATAAGCTGCTTTTTTATTGTACAATGTTATTTGATTAAATGAATGTTCCACATCGTGGAATGAATGTTTCACATGCCGGTTTTTCTCTATTGCTTTAGTTAAAATCCATTTTATAATAAACTTATAAGTCGGAAAAATATAAAAATTAATAGTATTCCGATGAAATTAAACACGTAGAGAAAGGGGATATCTCATGTTACAGGCAGGTACAGGTTCAAGTGTCAATAAATCGGCAAAGCAGGCAGGGCTGGAAGCAGTGCGAAAAGCGGCAGCGGGGCTTAC
>WSSedB1CaDRAFT_10001006_pt1 | contig 11290 bp, 10 predicted proteins | sample WetSurSB1Cattail_FD_9460 | JGI IMG/M metagenome (IMG submission 9460)
CATTCTTTATGAATTTTCCTCCCCACAGATTTAAGAATTTCTTTTCTTTCTTTGAGGTTGTTCCTCATAAACTCGCGGATATTCTTTACAGTACGAGATTTAATGGGAGGAGTCCGCACAACCTTTGGAATCCAGCCGATTTGCTTTGTGATTTCTCTCAAAGTTGCTCCATGCTTTCCTATCACAAGTCCCGGCTTTTCGGCTTCGATAATTACTTCTCCGGAATCGGGGTCAAAATAATAGCTTGATATTCCTGATTCTTTTGGAACAACTTCTTCGATTATAGAAATAGAGTCTTCAGGAGTTGCAAGTACTCGTGGGTCCGGCCTCATGGCTATCCTTGTCCTGAGTTCTTTTGCCAGGTTACGGATAATGTTCCCATCGTCTGCGAATTTACGGGGTTCTTCGGTGTATAACACAAGTTGAGGCCCCTCAAATTCGACATCGGTTATAGTAACTCCATCGGGTAGATTTTTCTCAATTTTATTTTTGAGTTCTAATAGCACATCTTCAATAGGCATTAAGAATCTTCCTTTTTGTCAAAAAATGGAAAAATAAGTTGATGTTTAAAAAGCAATAGTGAAAAAGATGTTAGTTTAATATTGGAATAAAAACCAACAATTTAAATTATTTACTTAATAACTCTCTTCTGGATTTCACTTCTTCGAGATCCAGCCTTGTGAATGCCTCCTTAGTAATAACCACTACATCAATGTTTTCTCCAGATGCTGAATCTCTTTTAGCCGCAGTATGGATTGCACGGATAGCAAGGTCCAGACCTTCTTTTACAGTCATGTCTGGACGATACTGATCTTCAAGCACACCATATGCCATTGGAGAGCCGGATCCAGTTGACGAGATTTTCATTTCTTCTATGCTTCCTCCGAGAGGATCCAGTGAGTAAATGCCAGGCCCGTTTTTATCAACTCCTCCTATAAGGAGCTGAACCATCATAGGATAGTAACGGTTTGCGTTTAAAAAGTTTGACATCAAAGTTGCAATCCCTCTGATTGTCATGGACTCATTCCTGCGCATTTTGTAAAGCTGTGACTCTACATTTACGAGCCTCACAAGCTGCTGGGCGTCTCCTACCGAACCGGCGATGGTCATTGCTACACGATCATCGATCTTGTAAACTTTCTTCGCGGTTTTACTTGCAATGAAATTTCCCATTGTGGCTCTCTGTTCGCTTGCGAGCACGATGCCGTCGGTACAAACCACTCCTACGGTAGTTGTGCCCTTTAAATATTTGTCATTATCCATAAACATACCCTCATAATAAGTTGAAAATGAGAAAATGTTGCTAAAAAAATGTTTTAGTGAGGTGAATATTATTTAGCTTAAGGTAAACGTTTTAACTTAAATCGCAGGATTTAGCAATCCACTATCTCATTATTAATATCGCTATATATAAGTTTTCCTTCTCTATTTTAGTTAATAAGTCTTTGTTTAATCAGAAGAAAATTAGGAAATGAATTGTTTTTCGTTTTCCTTCGTTGAATGCTCATCTTTTCTTTAAGCAGAGTCTGCAGTGTTGTAAGAAAGTTCCTCTATCTCGTCAGCCAGACTCTTTATCCTTAGAATAACCTGTTCTGCTACTTCTTTCTTACGCATGAGTGCAATTCTTTCATCTATAGTAATCCTTTTTGTACCTTTGACAAGATTATCTGCATGGGAAACGATTTTTTCTTCAAGGCTAAGTGGGAAATAATCATCCTCGGGAATACCCAATTGTCTTGCTTCTTCTTTTGAGATTCCCGCTCCAATGTGCTTTTTTATTATTTCGGAAACCTCTGACTCTACTCCTCTGGATTTAGCTAGTTTGAAACCTTCTATAGCATGAGTTATCCCATGAGTGCGACATCTCCCTATATCATGCAGAATAGCTCCCGTTTCTATTAGTTCAAAGTTCACTTCATGCCCTGCTGCCTTTATATTGACTGCAATCTCAATTGCCAGAGATGCAACTTCCTTGCAGTGCTCGATAACATTAGGAGCACAGCCTGATTCTTCCAGCAACATTAAAGCTTCAGTCCGGGTGGTCAAAAAGACACCTTAGGGAGAATTGAGTGCATTTACTCGTTTTTTCAGGACATCTACAAACCGGGAGTTATCATAGTATACCAGGTCTTCTCCACACATGGGGCAGAGAAATTCTGTTTCCGTGGCTTCGTTAAAGAGAAGGCGGACGCAGCCCTGAGGGCAAACATAGAAAACATTGTTTTCTTCAAATTCTAGACGAGTTTTCAGGTTCCGAAGCAGCTTTTTCTTTTCCCTCATCAGCTGGTGCTCTATATCGGAAAAATCAAGGTGCCAGAGATATGTCAACCATCCGCTGTTAGAATCTCTCTCCCTTCGGCAGATTGCAAATTTATTTTCATATAGAATAAAGAGGGTCCTTCTTACAGTGTTAAGCAGAATTCCACTCTTTGCTGCAATCTCTTCATCCGTAACTTCGCCTTCAGGCATTTCTTCTATCATTTTGAGCCCTTCTTCCCCTATAAGGCTCAGGAGATATCCTCTAATTACCTTATCGTTTAACTCGACCACGTCTTCACCTCAAATCCCATATATGAATTGCACATACCACGGTATTAAAGTTTACATTACACTTTGCCTGGTTAATTATAACCAAGAAATGCATTTTGGCAGACTGAATGCTGTATTTTTTGTAGAGTTTAGTTACTTCCTATATTCATTTTATACTCAATAAAATTATTTATTCTATTCGCTCCACTTTCAAGGGACAGAAGTGCATCTTCTCTAGTAGATGTGCACGAAAACAAAGAAGTAAGAGGCCAGTCAGGCTCTATTTTCATTCCCTTCGAAGGGATGTCTGCGCCCTTTTCTCTAAGAATGACATCCATGAGCTTTTCGTCTATAAAAAGTTCTCGATCCGAATAGATTATCCCTCTTGCAGCAAAGCAATTTGCCTTGGGTTTGGATGGCAATTTGTCTCTGAAGCAGCCAGCATGGGCTTCAAATAGGTTAATATTCATTGCTTTCTCGACAGTATCAAGGCTACCTTGGAACCTGGGATTTATTTCAAGTACTATAGGACCGTTTTCCGTAACAAGAAAGTCCACTCCGTTTGAGCCGAGGAGCTTAAAATCAAGTACTATTTCTTCTGCAAGGGTTTCCATCTCATCTGCCTGCTTGTTCTTGAAAGGAGTTATATTCCCGCAGTAAGCAAACGGAAGTCTGGAGAGCCAGGGTATTCCAATTAACTGCTCATTCACAGCCANTGNAAGTGCTTCGTTCTTCGTGGAAAGTANAGAGACNCTTGAGGGNGTACCCTCCAGGAAATCCTGAATAACGACCAGTTCTTCTACAAAGTCTTTACCCAGCCTATTTTGATCCAGCCTGAAAAAGTCTTCAAGAACAGACATAAGCTCTTGTTTGTTTCTAGCAATCCGGTTAAAAATCCCTCCTCCTCCTGAGACAGGTTTTACAATTACCGGATACTCAATAGCTTCTATTTCATCTGGAGAATAACAGTTCGGATGTGATATCCCCAGGGCTTCAAGTCTTTTTGAGAGGTACTTTTTGTTTGAAGCTTTCCGTATGTTATCCGAACTACTGGCCAGTACAGTGCAGGAAAAGCAACTATAATCAAGCATTTCCATGCCCGAACCCAGGACAATGGCATCAAATTCTATCCCAAAGGCATCTGTTTGAGCTTTTATCTTCGAGGTTTCCAGTTCACGCAGTTCCTGTGCTGTCCTGTACTCCAGAAGAGAAGAAGCATATGCACACTCTTGAAGGTCAAGGTCGCGGAAAGCATCGATAGAACATACTTTATAGCCCGCTCTACGAGCTGAGCAGACAATGTTTCGGGTATCAAATCCAATTACAAGGATATTCTGCATGTTTCCTCGATTTTCTGCACTTTTCTGGAACTTCTTATTTTACCTTCGGATTCTCTGTACTTGCAAGCGCAAAGATTCCGTAAGCCGTTTTCAGGACAGGGATTTCACTTCCTGCATTTGCATTAAAGGACACAGGTTTCTTTATAGCTACAGTCTCATAGGTTTCAGGATCAAGAACAAGAATTGCGTGTTCTTCTATTGAAACCAGTACCGTAAAAGCTGCATCTGCTATATTGGCTATTTTTTCCGCCCCTTTTAAGTCTTCCGGAGTTGAAATATATCTCGAGCCGTCTTCAAGTGAGATGCCATTAACTTTTTTTCCTGAACTCCTTATCTGAATAACCCTTCCTCTGAACCGGATTACATCTCCTGACCTGAACTCGGGAAGGCGCACGGCAAAAGTGATTCTATAAAGGTTTTTTCCATCCTTCATTCCCACAAGTTTAGGGGATTCGGAGAAGTTTCCTCCCAGCTCGGAGACGATCAAACGGCAGACCTGCCTGCTAGCATTCATAGAGCCCATGTAAAGGTCGATACCTTCCTTCTGTTCCTGGGCATAACTTATAAATGCTAGACGGTCACCTTTTTTTCTCATATTCTCCATTGTTTCCCTGGCAATTGCCGAACAGTGCTTTTTTTCCTCTTCTGTGGGGAACCTGCCTGCTGCCCTGATTTGGATTATCGCTTCGAAGTATCCTCCTGACTCCCTGCTGCACATATCACAGGCAGTTCGCTGGATCCTTACTTCAGTCTCCGCTTCCGCATGGGTCGGCTCTCCTCTAACAACTGCATCAACCTCAGCCCTTACTACATATATATGAGGAGTAACTTCCCTGGGTGCGAGATGTACTTCCACATCTACTGCCTCGCTGTGAATGAAAAGGGAGTTATTCACGGCTTTTAGTATGGTGTCTTCGAGATTTCCGAAATCTTCCCATTTACTTTTATGAAAATATGCTCCACAACCGGAACATAACCTCACATGCAGGACAAGGGGAAGCTCGAAGAGTTTAAAATTTTCGAAAAAACAGTCCTTACAGACTGAATCAAAGAATTTATCGCATTGTCTGCCGCATTTTGGACATGTAATGGAGTTCATCTGTAATCCTTACTGATAATTTTTCTTGAAGTAGTAAAAGTATAAGCATTGTAAGCTTCTGAAGCGTTAATAGTAGGTGTAGTAAGCTTTAAGATATTTCAGAGTTTGGTTCGAATGTAGCCTGTAAGAGTTCACCTGTTAAGTATGCTTAAGCTATTTAAGAGTCGCTGGAGTGCTGATTTTACCAATGATTACAAACTCCCCGGATTCTTTGGATGTAAAACCAGCAAAATAGTATGCCTTTAAAGTGGATCTCAAAACATATAGTCAGTGCCTCAAAATTAGTATTCGTCTTATATAAATATTTGTATTCTTATTATATATCAAGTGTTATTTAACTCTCAATTCATGGGACGTTTAAAATATACAAATAACAAAAATCGAGCTCTTGAAAGTTCTAGTTTCTTTAATAGCTAAAACTAACTCGATAAAAAGATAAAATCCCGCTGTTAAAAAAGAAAAAGGAGCCCACGTCATAAAGACGTGGATCTTATTTTACTTAAAATTTATTACTTATTTCTTTGGTGGCCAGTTCTTTTCAAACCAGCCTGGGAGCCTTCCGGAGTCCATTGGGCCTACAAGTACCTTTGCACCGAGCTTGTCCTCAAGGTCACCCTGCAGACGAGCAGCAAGACCGGGGATAATTACGGCGTTGTGGGTAACATCCTTGTGGATGTCAAAGCCTGACTTCTCAAAGGAATCCTTTACTTTATCAGCGCTCAACTGGCCGCCGGCTGCGGCTGCTTCCACACCGATACCATCGGTGTCAACTGCAAGAAGCCAGCAGTTGACGCCATTTGAGGCAAGGTCGCTCTCGACTGTGTAGTAAGTAAGGGCAAAGTTTGTCGTGAAGAGAACCGGAGAGTTCTCGTCCGGGGTCCCTACTTTGTACATCTTCGAGTCCACAGCGACAGGAGACCTCGGGTCGGTGTAGATTGTTTCGGCCAGGTGTACCAGAGGCATGGTGGCGTATGGCTCCATGCTGTGGAGAATCATTATGTCGCCGTACCTGATGGTAAAGACCGAAGCAAGGGCTGTTTCCCAGAAAGAGGCACTAACAGGGTCTGAAATTCCAGCCATCCAGGCAGTAAGCGGTATAGCCATGATCGGATATGCGATCTCGGTGTCACCCATAATGCCTGCTCTCCTGATCTTCAGGAAGTTCTGGAATGATTCTCTCAGGCCCTTTCCGCTCGGAGAGGTTCCGGGGTCAAGGACAATGTCCTTAATGCCTGCATCTGCAAAGGTCTTTGCAATGGATTTAAGCGTATCAAGGTCATTGATGACCGAGATTACTACAGGCACCTTGTACTCAAGGGCCAGTTCTCCGACTTCCTTCCAGTTATCCTTGTTTGCAGCATAGAGCAGCGGATTCTTGTCTTTTGCAACCTCAAGACCTGCTTTTAAGACTGCAGGGTTGAGTGAACAGAGAATCACTGGCAGTTCTGTGGTCGCTACAACTTTCTTGACGGCTGCTGCGAATTTTGCCGGGTCGTTGGATACGGCCCTTATTGCTATACCGTCAAGGAGAAGGTTTCTTCCGACATAGAACTTTCTGTAGTTCTGGATCTTTAGTACCCTCTCCACAAGGGCTGCTTCTTCCATTGTATCCGTCACATCGAAGAACATCTTCGTCTTGTCGAAGAATGTAAGTTTGTGACGGTACAGGACGTCATCTCCACCGATCTTGGCAGCTCTTTCGCCAACACCGAGAATTACTTCGCGGATTTCAGGAGCAAGAAGTTTCTCAAGCTCTGCGAGTTTCTTTGCAAACTTTCTTCTCTTTAATCAAAGGAGGACAGTCTGCTGGCTTGCCGGATCTGTCGATCAGCGTGGAGGCGAATGCCATACAGGTAGGTTGACCGCATTCCGCACAGTTTGTCTGGGGAAGATATTTGTAAGCTTCTAATGGGCTGTTTATTTTCATGTTTTACACCCCCGATCCGATCCAGTTGGCAAGATCAACCGGCTCTGCCTCGATCATACCAAAGAGAGTTTGAGTCATTTGCTTCAGGACAGCGACCGATGTCGGGTGCATCATCATGAAGAGGTCGTTTCCTGCAATTGCAAGGGACAGACCAGTAATGATTTCCCAGATCGGACCTCTGTATTCTCTGGGACCCCAGTCAGAGTCTTCCTTAAGTGGGGAGTTAACCATCCAGGACTCACGGGCACCCCATGCGTTGGTGGTACCTGAGGACATAGGGAAGGTCAGTTCATCGTCACCCATAAGGGCTGCCAGGCGGATACGCTCCATGTTGGTGTATGCATAGTCGAGACCATAACCGAGAGCGGCGGTGGTCGGGTCCATGATGATCCTGTCTCTTGGCACGTTGCACTGCTTCATAAGTTTCCTGTTAAGTTCCTTCTGGGAGTTCATGTCCAGCTGGGTCCAGGAAAGCACATCGTGGTCGTATTTTAATGCAGCCTCTGCGATCTTGGCATAGTCAAGGTTCAAGCTGGCAGATGCAATAAGACAGCGCTCGCCTTCTGCGACTTCTGCTGCTTTTGAAAGAACCTCTACGTCCTTCTGTGGGTTCCCTGATCCACCAATTGCTATTGGTACATCAACGGCCTGCAGGACTTCTTCAACTGTCTTGGCTGCCTCTTTGGCAGGGGTATCCTTGACGAGTGGGTCGGTTGAAATCAGGTGAATGGTAATCATGTCGGCGTTGAATTTGTCAACGTTCTTCTTTGCCCATTCTCCCGGGTTGTCCATGACTTCGTCATAGTTCTCTTTGACAGCTTTTGCAAGACCGAGTCTCATGTCGAAAACGTCAATGGTAACCTGGTTCCTGTTTGGCATTGGAGCATCAAAGTAGAATGGAAGGGCTTTCTCGCCACCTAACATAACTCTCTTGCCACGGGTTCCGCCGTCTGCAGAGGTATTGCCTATCGGAACTTCCTGAATCGGAGTTGCCCAGTCTGCAATGTTTGCAACATCGAATTTGGCAGGAATAAGATCCGCAAATTTCGGGGCTGCAAGAGCAGGAGCAACTTCACGAGCAGCTGCGGGTGCAGCGGCTGGGGCACCCATGCCTACAGGGACGCCAAACATCCCAGCAATTCTTCCGAAGTGCTGTGCGAGCATTGCGCTCTCCTGTCCAAGAATAGCAGCAAGCATCGGGTCAAAGCCGCCTCCGCCAAGTAGTCCACTGAGATCAATCTCAATGTCCCCTTCTATCTTTACACCTTCAAGGGATAATATATCTACACCCTTAAACATGTCTTTCATTTCTGCTGATTTAATTTTCTTTGCCATGTAAACCTCACCTATTCTGTAGTTTTCCATTTTGATGAGTAAATGAATAAATAAAGATATTAACGGATTTTACTCCGGATTCTTCCCTTTCTACAATATCCATGAGAATTTAACTGGGGTTAGAATCCCAGTTTTTGTACTATATTTTCTATTTCTATTGCAGCAGCCGAATCGTCCGGAATTTCAAAGAGAGGTATGCCTTTTATATCCATTTCCTCGATTTTGTGGTCGAGTGGAATCATACCTATCAGATTAAGTTTCAGGTCATCAGCCAATTTGACAAGTTCTTCCTGGTTAGATGCTGTAACTTTGTTTGCAATAACGTGAATCCGGCCAATGTTTGAACCCAACTCATCTACAAGTTCATGAATTCTTTCAGCAGTCCGGAATCCCCTCCGGGAGGCGTCGGTAACCACAATAAGGTCATCGATATCCCGGATTATCTTCCGGCTGAAATGCTCAAGCCCGGCTTCGGCATCGATAATAACCACATCATAATTCATGACCAGCTTGTCCATGATGCCCCTCAGGAGGTTATTCACGTAACAGTAACAACCTGAACCTTCGGGCCTGCCCATTACAAGAAGGTCATAGCCAGGCATTTCCTCGATAATCTCATAGACTTTGCTCTTAAGTATGGACTCTTTATTCATATCCGGATTATCAGGCCTTGGCTTGCTGATTTCAGCCTGGAGAGCTTCTTTTGCATCCCCTACTGTTTTTACGTTCTCGCAGCCAAGGGTTTCGGGCAGGTTAGTGTCCGCATCCGCATCAACTGCCAGTATAAACTTCCCTTTTCTGGAAAGGGAGCGTATCAGAAGAGCTGATACTGCGGTTTTACCAGTGCCACCTTTTCCCGTTATTGCAATTGTTTTAGCCACAGAATACCCCATTGTATTGTTTTTCGTCGTAGGCGATTACCTGTAGTTACCTAATTTATTCCTTCTTCTCGCTGATGGTCATTTTTTCGATGGTGATCTTTGCCTTCTTGAAGGTGATCTTTATTCCACCGGCTTTACCAGCAGACATCATTGGCATTCCCATTGGCATTGACATTGGCATTGAAGCCATTGCAGGCATCTGGAAACTGGCTGTAGGCGCCATCATTGGAGCTGCTTCTTCTGCTACTTCCTCTTCTTCTTCCTCTTCTTCTTCCTCTTCTTCTTCCGCAGCTGCCCAGGTGGCAACAACCGGGTGGTTCTTCGCTCGAGGAAAGCTTTCAGAGACTGGATGTCACTTGCATCTTTCTCGGTTGCGATCTTGTCTATAATGTCTGCAGGGATGGTTTCTGTAATCTTTTCTTTGAGCATCGAGGGGAGCCAGACTACTCTGTTCCAGCCGCCGTCGGCCTGGATGAACTTGGGGGAATAGAAGTAGGCGACACCGATACCGAGGAAACCTACGATCTGCTTTCCACCACCGGTCTGACCGGCCATAGTTGAGAAACCAATGCCGTTCGGGGCCATTCCCTGGTATTCTCTGTTAACCCAGCCAATACCGTCAACTTCAGGGATATAGAACCCGACTACTTCGAAGCAGCCGCAGGATGTGTGAGGGGCGTCGAAGAAGGAGTGGAGTTTAATCTTGTCGAATTCACCGGCTGAAAGTTTCTTTGCAATCTCGTTGACACCGGTGTATTCACCAGTCTTGGCATCGAGAAGATCGCCCTTTGGAATTGCAAACTGTGGGCCTTCCGGGTCTACTTTTGCTGCTGCGCGGCCGTCGAACCAGTTGATTGCACCACAGAGAGAAACCCTGTCAGGGGAAACAACACAGACATTGGTCGGAGCAAAGGACTGACAGAGAGTACATCCGTAGAAGACNTCAACAGCCTCATCGCGGAGGTCCTTTGTCCTGAGGTCTCTTGCCTTGAAGATCTCCTTTGCAATTACCATCTGCTTCTCGACTTCTTCCTTGTCGGTGTAGAAGGTAACCTGCATCTTCTCGATGAAGGGCAGTTCTGTCTTGAAGAGCATCATGACGGCTTTTCCGAAGGGTTCGAAGGAGTCCATCTTTGCAGCTGTGTCCTTGGAAACTCTCATCCAGACATCGTACCTCTGGTTCAGGTGCATAATGCCCTGGCAGTAGTTGATGAAGTCGTGGACACGCCTTTCGACTACGGATTCGAGGTCAGCTTCTACAAGTTCTCCACCGATATTGAAGATCATTGCCCAGGGGTAGGTCTTGCCCTCTTCCATATCCTTGAGGTCGGGACCAACAATTGTAACCTTGTCGTCTTCAATTTTATCCATGTCTGCTGCTCTAACGAGCTCGAGCCCGAGGGATTTAGGGCCGCCGAGTTCGACGAACATTCCTTCCTTTCTAACTCTTTCTCCTTCAAACATCGGAGAAATCTCAAATGGGAATTCTGCCATTGTATTTTGCCTCCTAAATTAAATTCATAAAAGGGTAATTATCTCGTCCAGTGCGGCAATGTGGTCTTCCTTGCTAAGGTTTCCGAAAGACATTGTTGCATTCTGGACGTAATCTTTGCCTATTGAAATTGATTTTACATCACTGAAGTTTTTAACTGCAGACAATACCTGGTTAATATAGTATTTCTTGAAACCCAGGAGAATGATTGTGTCATAGTTTCCTTTGCCGTCAAGCCCGGGCCAGTTGGGGTCTGTCAGGTAGAAGCCAAGCGCGTGCACGTTAATGTATTTGGCATTAACATCCTTGCCTACAAAGCCAGGCATCGAAGAGCCGGTTGCTGCAATCTGGATATTCTTTGCCTTTGAAATCTTAATTGCGCGGTCCAGAACTTCGGGGTTGAGGGATGCAGTTCCTACTACTAACAGCGGCCTCTTCGCCTTTGANATNAGCTTGCTGGCAACTTCCGTGCTGATNGCTTTTGAAGTCTTAACACCGTAGCTGGTAAACAGTTTGGTGTTCTTGGTTGTGTCGACCATCTTCAGACCTCCTTGCAAAGTCTCTTGAGGTTAGTTGGCTGCGAAGAGACATCGAACTTAATCTTCGAACCGGAAATAATTTTCTTCTTCTTCCAGTCGATTTCAAATCCGTGCTCGGCTTCTAGCAACTTCAGGAGCATTTCACGCT